>Ga0268261_10004042_pt1 | contig 10917 bp, 6 predicted proteins | sample TergutNc150P1_FD_190353 | JGI IMG/M metagenome (GOLD analysis project Ga0268261, IMG submission 190353) | Nasutitermes corniger P1 segment gut microbial community from laboratory colony in Florida, USA - Nc150 P1 (SPAdes) (version 2) | ecosystem: Host-associated > Arthropoda: Insects > Digestive...
TGTGTTGTCAGGTAGAGGTCTCTGCGACGAGCTGATCACTCGTCCAGAGGAGTCCTACCAACTGTGGTGCGTCGTCGTGTGTGATCTAGAAACATCAAGAATGGGTGCTCCATATACATATATATATATATATATATATATATATATATATATATATATGACATTAGTACCCTAAGGGTTAAAGCACACATAATACTGTAAGGATCACTTAAATTTTATTGTGTTGTATGCAAGTTACTTTTATATACAGTGGAGCATCGATTACCCAAACATCAATCATCTGAACTACCGCCAGTAAAAAAAGTTACCAGATACTTTCCAATTACTGGTTACTATATTGAAATATTACTAAGCTGGTTAAAGCATTACAGGAGTTCATAATCAAACGTCAGCTTCAGCTGCTGTCTAGACTCATGACAGTCTCCCGTGACCTTGGATTTTGCTTCTTACTGATAATGCACCATCCCACACTCCACTTGAAAACTAAATTCAGTTGATGAGAACTTTATTGTGAGGTTTTTACCCCAAAATGTTACAGCCCTCCTCCAGCCAATGGTTCAAGGCATTATTGAAAAACTGAAAAAGATGTACAAAAACAAATCTTACATCGCTTACTGCTACCAGAGGGAGATAATGAAAGAGTGGTTGATTTTTCAAAGGAAGTTATCAAGGATTGTTGCTACATGTTAGGTGATGCGTGAAGCATGTCAGATGCAAACCTGAAAAATATGTTGCAAAATCTTTGGGGTGCTGCTGCAGAAATGGCAGTACATGAACAAGATTTAAATGAAGACATGGGTGAGACTGTCATGATGTTTCAAGACATTCCTGGTTTTCCCAGCATGGTCAAGATGATGCAGAGACATGGTTAAACAAAGATGCTGCTGATCCTGGTTGTCAGATTTTAACCGAAGAAGAAATTGTCACATCAATGCAGGTTGAAGAAGTGCCACTAATAACCACAGCGATTCTGAAGACCAGGAAGAAGAGGAAGTAGAAAGCAGGAAATTCAAGATTATTTTAGAAAATAAAGTTTTCCAAGTTTACATTGCTTGTTTCTACCATGTAATAACTTCTGTTTGTTTTTTATGTTTACATAAAAGTGTGGATTTATTGTTGAAGCTATGTAAAATAATTAGGTAAGTTCACAATAAATGCATCATTATTTCAGTATTTGCTAGCTACCATTTATGAACCATTTCCTAAATCAGTTAAAGTATCTGATGATAATATTCTTATGCGTGTTTGATTATCTGAACAATGTGATTAACCTAACACCCTCGATCCCAGTTTGTTTGGATTATTGACTCTCTACTGAATGTGTTTTTGTAATGCCTATGATGCCTTGGCTGCACCTATTTCTCTTCTGATTTACATATCAAAAGAGGATTTCACACATAAAGACTTTAACAAAACCTAACTTAACTTTTGCCATGCACATGTGCACAGTGACTATACAGACATACTGTATTTTTCTACACAGCTTTCCTCCCATTCCCTGCTTTTATATCTCATATCAGTGTCATTCCTAAAAGCAGATTAAATTGGAATTATATTGTCACAGATAACTGTAGGAGTACTGCTATTTGCAGATGATTTTCATTCATACTGGAATTGAGGTAACACAACATAATGCCTATCAAAGGTATGTGGACTGAGTTCAGAAGATACTGTGCACCACAAATATGCTGCACAAGGCCAAACTGTAAATCATTTTTATTTAGATGTACAAAGTTGTCTCCATGATGCAGTTCACTGTAAACGACAAAGAAAATGGCAGCCAGGTGCATGTGAATTCACCACAACAATATACTGTCACGCTTGACCCAACTGGAGTAGCAGCTATTTTTAGTTGAAAACCACATTCCATATATCCATGAAACCCCACACTCCCCAGACATGGGCCCATGTGACTCCTTTCTCTTTCCCCAAATGAAAAACATCTTCAAGAGTAAATGATTTCAAGATACAGAAATGATTAATGCAATGCAGCAACTTTTAGAGATCCCTAAGACAGTACGAGAGGTGCTGGAATAAGTGTATCCAAGCAGAAGGGAGAAGATACTTTGAAGGGGGATTAATCCATTATCAAGATAAGTTTAGTATTGTTAGTTTAACAGCATCAGTCCAGATACTTTTTGATCAGGCCTCGCAAGTGAATAATCAAACTCCTTCACAAATAGGACTGATCATGCCTGATGTAACTTGTATACCAAATAAAACTCACTGAATTAATGTCTTCCGAAGATGTTCCCATGACAACAGTACAACCAAATGTCTGTAGGTGAGATGTAAGGACTCTCTCCAGCAGTGGATTATCCAACACATGATATGGCTGACCATGAATTGCTGGAGCAACACCATACGATTTAAGTGATAGCATCATACTGCACATATCCAGCATCCACCCATTGACTCGATCAGTAGCTTCAAATGTTGAATTGGAAGATAAACACTGAAACAAGCACTTATCACACTGCTGCGCCCTCCTCTTCAGGTACTACACGACTTGCTCACATATGTCCCAGACAATTAAAAACTGCAGACCATCACCAAGCAACAGGTACCAAACTGGTGACTTACTGTGCTGTGTCATGTAAGACAAATTAGCCATGAAGTATGCAAATACAAGTTTTCATGGTGGTGAATGTTAAAGACATTCTGTGATGTGATGCCACATACTTCAGTAGTTTCAATGAAACCCTCAACCTCCAGGTACAACAGAGAGGTAGCACATTGCACCGAGACCATGACAGCTACTGACCAAACTACAAGGCATCACATCTCAAAAAACTGCAATCCTGGATATAAACTGTAAATGTTTTTGTAATTCTGAAGAAAAAAATAAAAGCAGCTATTTTATTTTCATGGACCATTTCTCATATGACTTAAATTATATACACTAGATATAAACATATTTTCTCCAAGTACAGTTACATCACTTACTACATGCTCTTCTGACTGAAAGGAGTCTGTCTTTTAAATTTTCGTTATGTTACACAAAGGGGAGCAAACAACACTGTCAAGTCACATGCTCAGACTAGGAGGCAATTTCTTAAATTCTAATGATCATTCTCTCTTATAACCAGAGCTCAAAATGCCAACACAATCTAAATGACATAATACTCACCAAATATACTGCACTAACTTCAACTCATTCTTAACAAGTTTAAACATAGGGTTTGGTGATTACAAATAATTTTCAACTTTTAAAAGTTCTGAGTAAATAAAAACTAAGCATGGCATAATAATGAAATGTGAAAATAAAGCCTCAGAAAGTTTGGAGTGTCACTTCTTCACATGGCTTTTCAGCCCATTGATTTGTCATGGCCTACCCTGATTACAACTAGGGTTTTGAAACAACAGTGTTTTATGGGGTAGGGCTGTTAACCCTATGCCCTCAACCTTGAGGATCAAGACTATATTGGAGTTAATTCTCCAAGGGAAATGCTTTGTCTGGCTCTTCCACTGAGGACCACCCAGCTTCGGAGACCCTGGTGGTAGTTACACTACTGCAGGCACAGCCCCCAGCTTCCTTGAGACATTCAATCCTTCCTGCCTGGAGCTACATGGGCCTGGATCGATTACTGATTACATTTACCAATTTCAAGTCCCACTGGTCATTACGTGTGAAAACCATAACCAACTGCATTCAGAAACATCTCAAATCTGATTTTTAAGTTTGTAATACAGGTCACAAAATCTGACATGTGATTACAAGTATTTTGAGACTATGTAATTATTCTAGCTTGCTTTTCTAAACATAGATTTTTAAAAGAGTACAGATAATTTAAAACCACCCTGGATTCCAAAGCTTTAAAATTATATTTAAAAATGAAAAGTAGCTGATACAGATTCATATGCATGTGAATATAACCATCAGCAAAATGTATAATGTAGGAGAAAAATAAAGTTCTGATAGCACAATTTACTACTTGCAAAGTGTGTACTATATTCCTGGAACAGTAGTTTGGCACATGCAATTATCAAGCAGACTCATATTCCCTTCTATTACCTTCAGCAGAATGACATGCAAGCGTGCAGCCATGCGCTGCAGCCAGTGCCAACACAGCTGGCGGAGATGTAGGAAATAGCTGTAGTGTTGATAGCTCACCAGAATGGCAAGAGAATGTAGAATGTTCATTTGATGGTCCTGTAACTGGAATACTACAAACTGTGCTACAAGATCTATTTCTGGAACAATGAATATACCACTGTTTTTCTGCCCTGGATTGATAGCATCACTGCCATAGCATGGTGACAAAGCTGGATTTAAACCAGTGCAATTAACTGTGTGAACTGTCACATACTTCACAGACTTTGCTAGGCATACATTCCTGATCACACTGTGACCTGGAGTGTCCTCTGTACTCAGGATTTTCAGATTGGCTTCATCTTTCAACCATACATGAACAGTCTGTGGACCTATGATATCATCCCACTTTGAAAGAACTACAGCAGATACTATACTATCTTCTTCAGAAGGCAAAATATAAGAAACAGATAAATTTGCACCACGAACATTTGATAAAGTATATTCAGCTGGTGCATCTGGCTTCAGTTCTTCTAAATCTGTTGTGCCTGTTGTAGTAACTGCAGGCAATCCACTGCTTTTAGAAGAATCAACATGAATAAAATGGCATACCTCTTCTTGAGATCTAGCAATATCTGAACCCATAGCAACAGACCTTACTATGGGAAAATCACTTCCACTTGAATTTGAACCCATATTACAAACGTTACGACTATGCATCTTTATTGTAGTTCCTGAACTGGAAACCAAGTTTTCTACATTGCATGGGACACAACTGTGAAAAGGCTCTGTCAAAACAACCATACTGGTAACCATATCACAGCCAAGTTCTTAGTAATGCTATGTAACACTACACAAACTCAACCTCTTCAAAACTAATGTCAGTCCACATTAATTACAAAAATCAAATACGAAGTGTAGCTACTTCCATACCAAACATGTTCTTGCGTCTTACACCTTCAATGAAATGACAAAAACTTATCAATTCCCACACCAATACCCAATTAGCTAATAAATCTACAAATGCTACAAACCACAAGTCATTGTCCATTAGACCTGGGATTGTCAGAAATATGGCACCCAAACAAGAAATAGTTGCTATTAGGGCAATATACGACCCTGCCAAACCTAACAGAATCATGACTGCCTGTCCTACAAGGCAGAAGGACAAATATCATTTCAAATCTTCCACCACGCAAAATATTCATTCACGCATTACTTCGTGTTTCATATTACTTTCGATGTCTCACTGGTGACAGTATGTGAAACAATTTTGAAGCTTCCCTTTCTTGTAATGCTACATTAGAAGGTATTATACATTTCATCCTATCACATTTTTCACGGCAAAGATCAAGAAACAAGCTTTCAAATTCGAGAATGATTCAGCTCTACGGCAAGCTGAAACTGCGACCTCTTGTAGATCTCCTTATGAACTTGGCCATAAAACCAGGGTCACAATAAATCTGTTCTGCACTTTATTACGTTTGTAGATGACACCTATCAACCTAGAATAAAGAAAAGTCAGAATACAGCAACGTGTACTTTAAAACACGACACACAGAAAACAAATGGAAATGCACATATACATATGTAAATTTCATTTCTAACAGACAGCACGTACGTTCCTCTCCCTGTTCAAGTCACAGTGCTCTGCCATTCGGACACCCGACCACAGCATGGATAAATCGTTCACAACATACAACAAAGCCGAACACCTTACTCCTACTACTTCTTCTATCACGCCGAGATCACAGATTACTACCTAGTGGCTGAGATAAACGATCACAGTTCCTATGTGAGCATTGGAGATCGTAACAGGACCACGGATAAGAGCTTTCGCACTTTCTGAATCACAGATTATGTTCTGAATCACACTAAGCGCTGCACATCATGGATCGGACAATACCACAATCAGCCAAAATACGTGTGATTTCTGGCTTCGTCGCGTAGCAGATGTGAACTGCGCACTCCTGGGTTATTACCAGACAGTACCCGTGGCGTAATACGCCAGAAGTGTGCATTTCTAACCAACGTACGTATGCTCTGTGCAATCCACCAAAAAACCGCTTTGCCAGTCACTCAAATTTCCGTTACGGTGTGTACTATTCTGTGATTTTAGTAGGTGTGATACCTCTAATCACAAATCATTTAGTAATCCTCTGATCATTGTATGCGTTGTTCTGGGTAATTCCCTGGCGTCTGAATTTTAGATGCTGACGTTTCGGAACACTCTTTTCAATCTTCATAGGCGGATAGGTATGAAGGATGACTGTTTGAAAATATTGGAGTATTTATACTGGAAAAGGTTTGGCTCGAAAATAGCCTGAGCTAACAGGAAGGAGGGTGACAGGCTAGTGGCGAGTCCGAGTACCAAAACAGGTTGTGGAGGGTGACGACCCACATGGAGGCCACGAGCGGGTATATGAAGGCGATAGGGCGCGTGTCGGAGTGGGCCGTGGATGGTAGAGGTCAAACTATTGTGTTTAGGTGGCTCTCCTTTCCATAAGCTTGTGTGGAAGGGGTTTCCAAGATTTGCTTAAGGTCAGGCCATCTTCTCTGTTGATGTTGTATGGGTGCATTTCAACTTCACTAGCTTCCCTGATGAGGCGATCCATGTATCCGGTTTTAGCATAAAGGAGTTTTGTGTCCTGTGGTTTAATAATGTGGTCATGGTTAATGCCGTGTTCCGCTACTGCTGATTTGTTGGGTTGTGCCAGTCTTATATGTCTATTGTGCTCTTTGCTTCGGGTTTGGATGGATCGACCGCTTTGTCCAATATAAACCCTGCCGCATTCACATGGGATCCTGTATATACCCGGTGTTCTTAATCCCAGTGCATCCTTGACTGCTGGAAGGTAGCTGAATACTTTTCTAGGTGATAGGGCAACACTTTTGATGTTGTGTTTGACCAACATTCTGCTGAGTCAGCCATATGTTGTCTGGGTGTACAGTATGTATGCAGTCATTACTTTTCTGTTTCAACCTCCCTATATTCCCTGATATTCCAATAACGAGATGGACAACAGCTAGCCGCGTGAAATATTCATAGTGTTTCCTTCCTCCCCTCCGGGCTTTCATCATCTTCACGCTGGATGCCATTAGTGATGCAACAGTGTCACTATGCTGTAACTGTGCCAGAAATGGAGTTCTTTCATGTTAGGTGTATTGAAGGTTTGGTCAAATCTGTGTTTTTTGACACAGAATAAATATGGTAAATTTACACTTTCCTGCAAAAGTATGACTCAGACCTACAAATACACACATACAGAAAATGAGCTTGATGATTTACAAATGTATTCTCACAACTGTATTCACTTCTAACAGGCGCTGTTTTTGTGTGGTGGGAGGTCAATGAAACTGAGGCCTGTACTTGTGATGGTGTTGGACTTGTCGAAGGTTCATACCCAGAGGAAAGTCTGAAGTACTACTTCCGTTGAACTTACTCTGGAGACTATTGTTTACCTATTGAAATTATGGATTATGGTACATGTCACCCAGTGCTCTACAATGAACATGGGACTTTGTTCCCATACCATTTCTCAGTGATTAGGTTTAGTTTGCTTAGTCTTATTGCTTGTCACACACACTAACATGGAGTACAGTGCACGGGATACACCTGTACTGCAGCTTACAAAGATTATACTGAAAGCACTAGATAATTCATTTTGTAAAAATTTATTACTTCTGGAAGTATTATCCCACTTATTTTTCTCTTGAGAATTATCTTGTGGTACTTTTATACTTGATGAAACCACTCCAGTATGTTTCAGTGTCAGAGAAAAACAATAGAGGAGTCAACAGCTCTGATAGAATGGAATAAAATGTCTCTTAACTTTCAATTTTCCTCAGCATGTTATGTAATAAAAAAGGAATTAGTTGTGCAGGGTACAAATGAATTCAAACAGCTATACCACTCACAATGGAAATGCTAGACATGAATGAATTGTATACTTTCCTTCCAACCCATTAATTTGAATAACACATGGATGCATGAAAGTTTCCAACACACTATGGAAGTTGCTGTTTGTAACCCACTTCTCTGATTAAGGGTAAAGTGGTTGGAATACAGTACTTTTGGCTACATCCTAGTTAACTAAGACCCAAACCATACTCAAACCACACACTTTTGCTTTAGAAAACCCTGAAATTTATGCAACTGTATAACATAGTGGGATATGTTTGATACTCTAGTCTAGTCTCCTGAAAATCATTTTCATACTGACAATGACATTAACCTTTTAAAGCCTACCAGTTACGTGATGCACCAAAAGGTTTAACATTCAACAATTGTATGCTCTGCCCACACTGTTCTTATGTGTTTTGTATTTATCTGAGAACAAACAGCGACTTCTGCCACTTACACCATAAACTGACTGGTTTTTATAACCAAGATGAAAAGTGTTTACAGCGCGGTACGGACTGGGCCTTTAAATAAAGCTGTCTGCGCCTCGTCTTTAAAAGGTTAAACTGATGAAGTTAATTGGTTGAAAAGTTTGTAGGAAAAGTTTCAGAAATGAGGTCACTTGACAGTAATTATGATGAAGTCAGCCACAGATATTCTCTGTTGACAGCAGAACAGTGTGCTTAATTAGACTAGCGAGGTGTCTAAATTTAATCTTCAAGTGTCCTTGTGAAACAGCACCTAGTCTTTATTGAGTTGTGAATGGGTGGATAATATTAATGATCTTCTGCCACAGTTTTAGGCACAAATTTATCTTCCACTGCTTACATTTACTGTATAAGTGATGCAGTTTTTAATAGTCTTGGTGGACTAGTCAAAACTTACTCAACAGTGTGAAGGTACAGAGACTTCCCATTGTTTGTAAGTTGTGCCTAATATTTCTAGTGCTATGAGGATGACTAATAACATTACACATACACTACAACTAGTTGTATTATTTTGCTGCTGCGCATGCTTGAAGTTATCAGCAGGTACAGGCAGAACAGTTTATTTAGTACACCTTATGATCTTCATGGAGATGTGAACTTAAAGCAGTCATGTATTACTGTACCTAGTGCTGTATATGCATGTATGTGGGTTAGCCTGATGGTTTTGGATTAGACCTCTCACAGGCTTTGTTACTAAACTTGTCTACAAGGGCACTGTCTAGGTGGTTTTTTTAGAACAAATGATAAAATTTAAATTTTTACAAACTAATTCATATTTTGTGATAAATTCAAACTACAATTCACATATCCGCTTTAAAATATGTGTTACTAACATAATAGTCTTTGCTTATTTATTACTTGGTACAGAATTTTATACTACACAGTGCAGCACAGCAGACATGGACATGTTAACATAAAAGAATGTCTTTCTATGGTACACTGCAATAGCATAAATTTGCAGCTTTTGTGTCTGACTATAACATGTATATTTTGTTTAATGACAGGCGATGTTGGGTTTCAACTAAATGTATGTAGCCTTCAAACATGCTTCCTGTAATTCACAGTTGGTCAGCAGGAAATGTGGAGATTTCTATACATTTATGTACCAAGGGGTATGTGTAATAATAACAAAGACTTGCAGGGTTTCATCTTAAACAAATTTTATTTAATATTGTTCTTGTAATGGAGGTTCCTAAATAAAAATGTTTATTGCTTGAGTATTTGAAACAGTTTCTTGAGTTGCTTCCCAGTATCCCCTTAAAGTTTCTGTGCATCCAACAGGGTAGAGAACATCAGGTAATGCTAAATAAAATTGAAGTTCAAATAGAAAGTACACACTGAGCTACTGAGTTAAGAACTTAGTTATGAGCTGCTTTCATTGGCCACATTAAAAAGTGCAGTTTGTACTCAGTACTGCAAAAGAAGATAACATTTGATACTGACAAATGCCGTTTCACAAGGGATGAAGTAGTCCCTGCATAGTCATTACCCATCTTAATCTACAACTATTGAAAATCCCCCCAATCAGTGGCAAAATCTTATTGGTTCTTCTTTCAGTACTCCAAAGCACATGCCCAGACATTTCTGTTACATTCTACTCACTTGACAAAGAATTCACAGCCGCACTCATGTAACTTTCCAAACAAGTTGTATGCTTCAAAAACTAAAAATGTGCTACATATACATTAATATTTTTCTACAATTTTACACAAAAATCTTATTAAACCTTAGACATCTAGTTAATGACAGCCGGATGTTAAGTATTTATGGATGTGGAAGGAAGTAGCCATAAACATAAATGAAATATCACTTCCTTCGAGAGTTTTCTAAATTTTGAAAATCCACGATGATTAGTTAGGCAAATTTATTAAAACTGATGTTTTCTAGAACAAACAATAGCATTAAAGCTCAAATACACATTTACATGAAGTAAAAGCATGGCCATTTTTTGCATATCAGTGAAGAGCAAAAAATGGACTGCAATAAACTTTAGGTTGTTATTCTTCATTTTTAAAATATGTTGATGTTCCTTCCAAATGCTCTTATATATCAGTCTGTCTGTTAGGCCTACGAAGTGACATTTTAAACCCAGTATTTGTTCAAGTGCTTGGTATTCTGAATTTAAATATTAAATATTAGTATGTCTTAAATCAGCAGTCAGTGTTATCTGACTGGACCTTGGAGATGTACAGCTATAGAATGTACCTTGGAAAGTGCAAGCCTTTGCACACTGTACAGAGCAGTATGTCATACTGTACTCATATTCCATTCATGATAACACTGCCAATGGAACATTTAATAGACTACCACTATATGATACTTTTACTGCAAATAACCAATAATGTCCTAGCACATTAACCTTTAGGCGACTAATGTCATATATATATGGAGCACCCATTCTTGATGTTTCTAGATCACACACAACGACGCAGCACAGTCGGTAGGACTCCTCTGCACGAGTGATCAGCTCGTCGCAGAGACCTCTACCTGACAAC
>Ga0268261_10004043_pt1 | contig 10916 bp, 8 predicted proteins | sample TergutNc150P1_FD_190353 | JGI IMG/M metagenome (GOLD analysis project Ga0268261, IMG submission 190353) | Nasutitermes corniger P1 segment gut microbial community from laboratory colony in Florida, USA - Nc150 P1 (SPAdes) (version 2) | ecosystem: Host-associated > Arthropoda: Insects > Digestive...
TTAACATCGTTACTGTAATCAATACGTAGAAGGCCAATGTTTCCTCAGCCATACCAAAGGTTGAACCACCGATTGCAAAGGCAATCATTAATACAGGGATAAGAAGTAATTCTTTACCACCACGTAATCTTGTTACCAAGTGACCGATACCAGCTTCTAAAGCTTCTGTCTTAGCAACAATTCCTAAGAATCCACCAATGAATAATACGAATAAGGCAACTTGAACCGCACCTACAGATGAACCTCTGTTACCGATATCAATTAAATTAGATGGTGCTTCTCTTAAGACATCGATTGCTGCTGGTAAACCACCTGCAGAGTTTCTAGCATCGATAACTAACGAGTTTAAATCGTTGTCCCTGATACCAATCATCCCATTTAATGGAGCCATGATAAATTCAGGTAAGGTTACCGCACGCACTGCAGGAATTAAGTGAGTGACAATTGCGATAATAATTAATAATAAGAATAGTATTGAAAATGCCGTTGGCATTTTAAAGCCTTTTTTTTCTGCCATTTAGATATATCTCCTTTTATCTTGTTAATTTATAAATTGTTTTAGCATAGATTTCCATAGTTGTATCCATTCTTGCTAAATCAGCTACCTCATTAGGTTGATGCTCTGTTGTTGCATCCCCTGGATAGTTTGCCCCAAAGGCTACAAAGTTATCCATGGCTCTTGCATACGTTGCACCACCAGATGAAATAGGTTCTGATGTTGTATCACCAGTCACTTCTTGGTAAACAGCCATCATCGTTGTAATTAAGAAAGAATCTTTTGGTACATAGATTGCTTTTAAGAAATCTACTTGCTCATAGTCTAAATTAAATTTAGCTGCTGCTTTCTTAATATCAGCAACAATCGCATCCTTCTCACTTGTTACAGGGAATCTAACATCCACTGTTACCGATTGAACATCCTTGTTGACTTGTACTTTACCGATGTTAAACATCAATTTACCAGACATATCATCTTCTAAATCACCAAAGATGTTTTTAGCATATGGATCTTGTCCAATCTCATCAACAACAAAGTTGATGACATCTGATTTATACCCAATATCTGATAATCCTGTTACCAAACGAATAATCGCATTGATTCCTTGATCTGTCTTTTTCGCATGAACCGATTTACCATGTGTCGTAATCTCTCCATCCTTCACATCGTAATCAAAGCCTCTTGCTTTTAAAGCAGCTTCTAACTCATCCAATTTATCTCCTGAGTAAGACGCCAAATCAGGTACCGCATTTAAAGCTTTTCCTAACTCGATATCTAAACCGATATCTGCACCCTTACCAGACAATTTAAATTGTAACAAACCTTTTTCAGCATAAACCAAAGGAAAGGCTGAATCTGGTGTAAACCCAATCGTTGGTTTTTCTTCAATCTCAATATAGCGATTCATACAACGCCATAAGTTCTCTTCATCCGTACCGAAGATAAAACGCACACGCTTGTTAAAAGTAACACCTGCATTCAATAAAGCTTTAACCGCATACAAGGCTGCATACATAGGTCCTTTATCATCCATCGCACCACGCGCATAAAGCTTGTTGTCTTTGATGATTGGTTCAAAAGGTGGGTTGTTCCATAAATCTAAGTTACCAGGTGGTACCACATCTAAATGACCTAAAATACCAACCAGTTCTTCACCAGAACCTAACTCAGCATAACCATAGTAACCTTTTTCATCTTTAACAACCTTGTCAAAACCTAAATCTCTACATAGTTGTAAGGTGACATCTAAGACTTGATCAATGGCCTTTCCAAAAGGTGTCCCATCTTCCCCTTCATTAATCACACTTGGAATCGCAAGTGCCTTCTCTAAAGAAGCGATAAACTCAGGTTTGATCTCCTCTAAATATTTTTTAATATCTTCCATCATAAACCTCCTTATATGATATATAGTCAGTCAATTTATCTATATGTAAATAAATGATTGCTAACTAGTATTATACTATTATTTGACATATTGACAACTAATATAAGAAGTTTTTAACCTTTATACAAGTTTACTAATAAACATACAATATTCTTAATCAATAAAATACCTATATATAAAGAAAAGCCAAGACTAGCTTGACTTTTATAGATAAACTTACTTATCCTTATGCTTTTGTTTATAAGTGTTATGGTATTCCTCCAATAAGTTATTGATCTGTTTACCAATCAACTCATAGTATTCAGTAGGTAAGTTAGCCTGAGAAACCCTCAAGTTACCCTCACTTGTACCAAAACCAACCCCATCCATTAAGACAACCCCATTTTGTTTAGCCAATGAAATTAAGAAGTCTAAACGGTTAAAGTTTTTAACCAAGTAATCACTGAACGCTTGATCATACTTTTGAGCAGCCAACTCATAAATATTGATGATAGAGTAATATTTAGCATTCTCTTTCGATTCATCTGCTGGTATACCCAATGTTTCATGTAAATCTTCATAACGTGTGTTAACAATATCATCACATGCTTCAAAGTAAGGATCTTTACCTTCATGTACCAAGTGAGACAATGAGAACAAGGCTTCCATAATTTGTTGAGGCGTTGATAAACCAGCCGTATGGTATAAACCAACACTTCTCGAATCCGCAACAATTCTTTCCATGAATGACAATTTTTCTACTTCATTGGTAACAATCTTATAACGATTGTTCAACTCTGCTTTGGTTTGTTCATCAAAATTTGCGATTAAACGATCAAAGATGTTGTTTTGATGTAAGGCGATTAAACCGACACGCCATCCCGTTGCCCCAAACAACTTAGAATACGAATAAACCAAGATGGTATTTTCTGGTACCACTGAATAAACTGTTTGAAAGTCTTCAACAAAGGTACCATAAACATCATCGGTTAACACAATTAAATCTGGATTTTCAGCAACCACCTCTTTAATCTTTTGTAGTGCTGCTTGATTCAAAGCCTTAGAAGCTGGATTGGAAGGATTAACCACAAAGAAGGCTTTAATCTCAGGATCTTTTAACTTATCTAACTCATCTAAAGAAATATCCCAATGATCCTTTTCATCCGATTCAACAAATACTTCAACCAAATCAAATTCAGCCAATTCAGGTATTTGCAAATAAGGCGTAAATATCGGCGTATTAATGGCAATCTTATCACCTGCTTTAATCAAGTTGTTTCTTTTTAAAGAGTTAAAGATATAAACCATAGCTGCTGTTCCACCCTCAGTTGGAAAAACAAGCGTTTCTTTTTCTAAATCAACCCCATTGTATAAGGTCTTTTGTAAATAACGATTTAAGATGACTTCGGTATTTACCAAAGCACGAGAAGGGACTGGATAGTTGTTTCCAATTGCCCCATCGATAAACTCTTTAATCAGTTCATCTGTTTTTAAACCTAGCTTATCCTTACAATATACAATAGCATCCCTTAAAAACTGATCGGTCTCATTGTTTCCAAGAAAATCATTGAAACGATCTTCTATCCCACGTATCTTGGTATAACCAGCCAAATCTGCCATATTAATGGTACGTTGTGATTCTTTAATCCCAAATTCAACAATACGATTGAAAGCCAATCTAGATTTGGTATTGATCCAGTTAGGATTCCCTCTACCAGCATTCAAAAAAACGTTATTATTTAAGTTTTCTTGAGCCAATTCAATCATTTCAAAAGAAATCTCAAAAGCACCTAGTTCATTTAATTTGTTTTTGTCTATTTTTCCATGTTCCATATTTCTACCTACTTTCTAATCATTTGAATTAAAATAACATATTGTCTACTTATAGTAAAATGATTAAATAAATAATTAACTTTTAACAACGTGTTCACTACTTGTATACTTTCTTGGTTAGAATTTTATTGACATTGTTTATAAATGTGTGTAGAATGTAAAAGGATACGAATTTATATGTCGTAAATAGAAAGAAATTTAATAGAGAAGGAGGATTTTTTTGTATGAAAAGAACATTTCAACCTAATAACAGAAAACGCAAAAAAGTTCATGGTTTTAAAGCTAGAATGTCATCTGTCGGAGGACGTAGAGTTTTAGCTAGAAGAAGAAAAAAAGGACGCAAGGTATTATCAGCGTAATTGTAAATGAATAACCTCCATATAATATATGGGGGTTATTTCTACATTTATAGAGAGATGATTCGATGCAAAAGAAATTTGTAGTTAAGAAAAACAGTGATTTTAAGAAGTTGATTGATCACAAACAATATGTGATAAACAACGCCTTCACTGTTTATTATATGCCTAACGATTTAGGACATGCTCGTTATGGTATCAGCGCAGGTAAAAAACATGGCAACGCTGTTGCTCGAAACAAACTAAAAAGACAAATTCGTATGATGATAGAAGAGACATTTCTATTTTCAAGTAGCTATGATTATCTAATCATGATTAGAAAAGAATACGCAAACAATACCTATGCTAAAAATTTAGAAGAATTAAAAAAATTAGACAAGAAAATTCAACTCAGATTAGAGAAGAAATAAAGGGAGTAAAAGAATGAAAATTATCAAAAATATATTGATTGTATTTCTAGTGGCAATGTTACTGACATCATGTCAAGGAAATTGGGATTTCACCGTACCGATGCAAGGGCCAATTGATGGTGGTTTTGCCCATGGTATTTTCCAAGGGTTTGTGGTTTATCCAATTGCTTTATTAATTAACTGGATTACCAGTCATATCGGTTCTGCTGGTATTGCGATGATTATTACAACGATTGTTGTTAGATCAATTACATTACCTGTTACAATGAAAGCACAATTAGCAACCAGAGGGATGCAAGAGATGCAACCTAAAATGGCTGCGATTGAAGAGAAGTATCGTGGTAGAGACGATGAGCAATCAAAAATGCGTAAAGCACAAGACATGCAAAAAATGTATGCTGAGATGGGTATGAATCCATTCTCATCTATGTTGTATCCAATGTTGTCTATGCCTATTTTCATGGGTGTATGGCGTGCGACTCAAGCAGCTGATGCGATTGTTGGTGAAGGAACGACCTTCTTAGGTTTCCAATTAGGTTCAACACCACAAGTTGAAATTGGCCATGGTCACTTCTTATATATCGCTATTATGTTATTGGTAGGTATTTCTCAATTTGTTCAATTTAGATTAACCAACCACTTACAAAAACAACGTAACGCTTCTAATAAAGCTTACAGGGTATCAGAACAACAAGAAAAAATGCAAAAACAAATGGGTTCTATGACGTATGTCTTTACAGCAATGATGGTATTCATGTCATTCACAATGAAAACAGCCATGTCATTCTACTTGATCGTTTCAGCATGTGTTTCAATTGTTCAAGCCTTCTACATTGATAAAAAAATGAGGGAAAGCAACTAATATGAAAAAGTATACTGGGAAAAGTGTCGAAGCGATTTTAGATCAAATCGCTAAAGAACAAGACATTCAAGTTGAAGATATAACATACAAAGTATTGGGGACTTCTGGTTTTGCTATGTTTGCGAAAACAGAAATTGAAGCCTATACAGACAATGATTGCCAAGCTGACATGAAAGCTTACTTACAAGAAAGCTTAGAAGCGATGGGTATTGCGGTCAATGAAATCACAGTTGTTAAAGAAGATAAAGATTACAATATCAATATCGATACCGACAACAATGCTTTGGTTATTGGGACCAATGGTAAAAACTTAAACGCCTTAGAAACATTAACCAGACAAGTCTTATCAAACAAATACAAAAAACGTTTTGATATTCATTTAGATGTTAACGATTACTTCAAAGCCAAAGAAGATAAATTAAGAGGTTTTGCTAGAAGAATAGCTGCTGAAGTAGGTAAAACAAAGATGGATATGACTTTAGATCCTATGCCTAACTATGATCGTAAAGTTATTCATGAAGCGTTAAAAGATGTTCATTATGTTAATACCAAATCATATGGTGAAGGTAAAAACCGTTACTTAATCGTTCATTATGATCGTGAAAATGATTTGAAACACAATGAAGGTAAAGAAAGAAAACCTAGAAATAGAAGAAACGACAACCAAGAAGTGTAACACGCAAGTGTTATGCTTTTTTTAAATATTATCAAATAAGCCTTTCTAAGTATGCAAATAGTTTATAATTATTTTAATTATGGACAAAGGATGATAGTATGAGTCATTATAAAATATTACATAAATTAGAAATAGCGGGTCTATTGGCAGTATTAGGCTTGTTTCAACCTGCGTTAGAGTCTAATCCAAACATCATAAAGACAGAGCAAATACAGGCCAAGACCAAGATTAAAGATAAGGTTGAAACCAAGAAGTTTAAGAAAACAAAGATTACTTCTGAAAAGAAGGTCACTTCTTATTTTGATAATGGAAAGGTTTCTAAGGTTGTTTTAACCAAGTACAACCAAAAGAAAAAGGTAACCAGTCAAAATACAGTGACTTATAATAAGTCAGGTCAAAAAACCAAGGTAACCGATGTTCAATACGATTTGAAAAACAATGATAAGTATGCCAAGAAATTAATCTTAACTTATGAGAAAAATAAGTTGGTCAAAGAAGTAGAAACCATTTCTAATCGTAACAAGCAAGTCGTTGCACAAGCCAGTTTAACTTATAAAAATGGTATCAAAGACAAACAAGAAAAGATTTCTTTTAACTTAAATAATTCAGATCATTATCGTACAACCTCAACTTTAACCTATAACAATGGACAACTAGATAATAAGGTTGTTGAAAAAGTAATCATTCAAAATAAAGCTGGACATACCTTGTTTGCAAAAACGTATAAGTATTTATCAGCCCATTCTAAGTATCTATCTCAAGAGGTTAAATACAACTATGATAAAAACAATAAGTTTATCAATAAATCTACATCTAAGTTTAGGTTGAATACAAAGAATATCATTACCATCAAAGATGTTTCATCAGAAGGTATTTCTGATTCACTAGTAACCAGTAAAGAAGAAACTCATCAGATTAAAGATGGTTATGTCGTTGTCTTGTATACTTATATTGATGGTCAAATACAAAATGGTTCTACTGCGATAGAAACAACCTTTATCAATAATGAAAGTGTTAAACAAGAAACTTTCTATTATACCAGTCCTAACTCTAGATACACATTAAAAGTAGACAATCTAGGTAGAGAAATAGAACGTGTGGATTATGAGAATGGTACAAGAGTTAAGGTAGAAACAACCAAGTATGATTTTGATGGTGAGAAAAAAGTAGCTGGTACTTACTACAAGGCAGTCACTGATTTAACCAAGGGCAACAGTGTCAATCTTGGTTATGTCTATTCTAAAGACAACACCCTTCAAGAAAAGATTGATTATAATTACAAGGGTAATGAAAAGATCGCAACCAAAAGAAAGTATAAAAACAATGTGCTTTTATCAGATACAGTATTTAAAGAGAAAACCTTCTACTTAAACAATGTCATTGTTTCTAGAGAAACCAATCAAAACAATGTCATTACGATCTCAGTCATCATCAATGATAATCTAAGTGATATCATCACTTATAACCAAGTAAGTAAAGAGTTCACAACCTATCGTTATAACAAAGGGATACAAGATACCATTAGTCCAACATCTAAAGTTTATCTTGCCGGTGATAAGATTGTTTATGAGTTTAGTAAAGAAGGAACTATTTCATTATTTAAATTTGAATACCAAGATCAAAGTGGTAAGTTAGATTACTTCCAATACAAAAATGGTTCTTGGATTAACATCAACGATTATATTGGGATTAACTAAACAAACTTTAAGCAAAGTTGAGTTAATTTTGTTACACTAACAGTAGAAAATTTAAGGAGGTTATTTATGAACGGATTCATTAGACAATTTAAATATCAAGGCAAAGATTTAGAACAAATCTTTAAAAAAGTAGATTATAACTTTGACAGTGGGAAAGCAACCCTCTTATTAAGTTTTGATAGAGATGATATTGATAAAGAAGAAATTAAGAAAGAACTAGAAGCATTCTTATTAAACGATCCAGAAATCGATACAACCGATATCTCTTTTACCGATTTTAGAGAACATGAAAAAGCATTGAACTCTGTTTTAAACAGAGACGATGTCTTATACATTCTAGTTTCATCTGGTAAAGGTGGGGTTGGTAAGTCAAGTGTCAGTGCCAACTTAGCCGTACAGTTTAAAGACAAGGGTTATAAAGTTGCATTGATTGATTGTGATATTTATGGTTCAAGTATTCCAAACATCTTTGGTGTAGATTCTTATGTACCTAGAGTCAAGGATAATATTTTAGAAGCTGCCCATGTAGATGGCATTGATATTGTATCAGTAGACTTCTTAGTCGATGCGGACAAGCCAATCGTATGGCGTGGTCCTATGTTGAACAGAGCACTTGGACACTTCTTCTATTACACCAAGTATTCAGAAGGGGTTAATGTAGTCATTGTTGATTTACCACCAGGGACTGGAGATATCCCATTAGATCTTGTTAAAATCATTCCACAAGCCTTTCAATTGGTGGTAACCACTCCTGATTTAAATGCGGCTGCGATTGCGATTAAAGCAGGTGAAATGGCCAAGCAAATGAAACATACAACCCTAGGGGTTATTGAGAATATGTCTTACTATGATCATAAGGGTGAAAGAATCAATGTCTTTGGACAAGGTGGAGGCCAACAAGTTGCTGATAAGTTAGATGTGCCATTATTGGCACAAATTCAAATTGATAAACCAAACAATGGTTCTACTTATACCAAGGATGAAAACAACTATTCAATCTATTCTGAATTGGTCGATAAAATCATTAAAAATTCTCAATCTTAATACCACAATTAACACCTTGTAAACAAGGTGTTTTTTATATGTCCAAAACCCTTGTGAGATAAACAAAAAATTCTCACATCTTGAACACAATTCTCCTATACATGTTAAAATATTGTTAATATGGCGTAAGTACGTCCATATCTTTTCATAGTATAAAATTGGGGTTGATGAAATGAATCATAAAAAACAAATAAATTATCAAACAATCAAAGAAAGGCTGTTAACACTAGCACTTGTTTTTGCTATGTTGTTATCACAGTTTGTCACACCTTTAACGGTTATTCATGCGGTTACAACACAAACAACAAGTCAAGAAGATACAAGTGAAAGTGATGTTGAAAACGCAATCACTTCAGAAGATATAGAGTTTGATGATGATGTTGAAAATGATATAGAACAAGAGACAACTCAAATTGAAGATAATCAAAACGTAGAGGAAAATAGTCTTAGTAGTATCACAAGAAATGTAGAGCCGAAGGCAAGTGTGATAGAAATTACCCCATTTGCATCTACCAGTGTAAATAGTTCTAGTGCTTTTATTAACGCAATCAACAATGCTGCAAACGGTGATACGATATCAATCACAGGTGCATTTACAATAAATGGATATGACCCTGGTCTTACTGGTAATACCTTAACAATTCCAGCAGGAAAAACATTGACAATCAGTTCTTCAAGCACAAGTGCCTATGTCATTACATTAAATCAATTGATGTTTGATGTGAAAGGTGAGCTTATTTTACAAAATATTATTTTAGATGGTAATAATAATGCATATGGTTCTGGTTTCACTGTTGAAAGTGGAGGGAAACTACAATTATTAAGTAACACAACCATTAGATATGTCCAAGGAAACAGTTCACAAGGGCCTATATGGGTTAACTCTGGTGGCGTTTTAATTACGAATGGTGCAACCATCGCTAATAACAACACACCAAATGCTACAAACTTAGGGACAATTACTATTAAGGGAGATGGTGTGGCATCATTCACCAACACAACTATCTCAAATAATGTAACAAGTAATTATCGTGCTAGGGGAGCCATCTATACAGAGAACTTAGGGAATATATATATTGCTAGTAATGTAACATTTTCATCTAATAGCAATGGTACTCAAGGAGTAAGCCAAACTTGGTCTGGTCCTGCACCAAGTAATATTAATGTTGCGACCTCTAATTTGAATGGAATAAATATTAGTTGGGATAACACTGGGCAAACAGCTCAACCTCCAGGTCTTGTCGCAACTGTAACAATTACTTTAAATCCAAACAGTGGAACTGTTACCCCAACAACTATCACTGTTGGAAGTAATGTAGCTATAGGTAGTTTACCTACACCAACAAGAACAAATTATACCTTCAATGGTTGGTATACAGCCGCTACCAATGGAACACCTGTAACATCATCATCAACCTTTACGGCCAATACAACCATCTATGCTCAATGGACTGCTTATCCAGTGGTTACATGGAATCCTAATAGTGGTAGTGTTACACCAACAACGACATCTCTAGCACCTGGAACAAGTGTTTCAACTTTACCAACACCAACTAGAACCAATTATACCTTTAATGGTTGGTATACAGACAATGGTGTTTGGAATACACCGTTTACGACATCAACCATTGTAAATAGTAACATGACTGTTTATGCTAGATGGCATCAAAATGTTACAGTAACCTTCAATCCTAATGGAGGAAGTGTCAGTCCAACCACACAAACGGTTTATTACAATGAAGCTTATGGTTCTTTACCAAGTCCTACTAGAGACAATTATCGTTTTAGAGGTTGGTATACTGCTTCTAGTGGTGGAACATTAGTTACAGCAACCACCAATGTATCCAACTCATCTGCCCATACCTTGTATGCACAGTGGGATGGACCTAGAACAAGAGTTATTATTCATCGTAATACATTAGATCCTAACAACACTGATGTACCTTTCCCATATCCTAATGAAACGTATTATGTATATGTGGGTGGTACTTTTGGTGATACTTTAACAGATCCAGAATTTGAGGCACATAATCATATGCCATTCTGGCATGAAGACAATCCAAATCCAAACTTTAACTTTATTGGATGGTTTGATGCTGAAGTAGGGGGTAACCAAGTATTTTATGATACACCAGTTATCTTGTCTAACTTCTATACAGATGTTTCTAACAATGCA
>Ga0268261_10004044_pt1 | contig 10915 bp, 10 predicted proteins | sample TergutNc150P1_FD_190353 | JGI IMG/M metagenome (GOLD analysis project Ga0268261, IMG submission 190353) | Nasutitermes corniger P1 segment gut microbial community from laboratory colony in Florida, USA - Nc150 P1 (SPAdes) (version 2) | ecosystem: Host-associated > Arthropoda: Insects >...
TCACTCGTCCAGAGGAGTCCTACCGACTGTGCTGCGTCGTTGTGTGTGATCTAGAAACATCAAGAATGGGTGCTCCATATATATATATAACATTAGTCGCCTAAGGGTTAATAATTTAACCCTTATCCTGCTAACGTAGAGAAAATGGTGAGCTCCTAATAATGCCAGCAAATAGCAGATGGGATTTAATTCGGCGTCTAAGGGTTAAGGAACTGTGTTTTTTACAGCTATATTGCTGTTGTCCATTTGCTGTCCTGGTTACATGTATGTGGAGTTGGAAACAAGTCTTCACTCTCCCATATACTATGATCCTTGGCCTCATGGTATGGTGCTTATTGTAAGCACAGGGATAAATATTAGCATGGTTCTCGGTGTGCATCATAACATGTAAAAAATTATACTGCTGCCAAGATAGCAACAATTGTCATTACACGAAGGAAAGCTTGGACAGGACAAAACAAAATTATGCATTCGAAATGAATTGAGTTCACAGGGAATTTAACATTGGGTTGCATCATGGACCATCCATACATGGAGATTTTAGTTTCTCAGGGGGCTCCCACACTCGACATTACATTAAATGTGATAGTAATATGATTAGCTTATGGCACAACTCTACACCTGGGTTTCACATGAGGCCTTGCACATTGAAGATGACAGGATAGCGATAAGTTTACGATAAACCAATACGTTACAATGACTCAGCATGCTGTGTCTGTCACTCAGTTGTAAACATAGCTCCACAGATGAACGATCTGTGTCGAAGAATGTGGACATAATGGGTTTTGCACGGGTGTGTTACATTATGTAAGTATGCATAAGGAAGTATATATGAAATTTCTAAAACCTGTTTGGTAACATTTCATTTTGTATGCCTGGAAAGATCTGGGTTATACAATAAAGAACAAAACTGATCTAGTGTGGCATAATGTCAGGCAAAGAATAAATGAACCCGGTAACAATTCATTGCTGAATATAATGTAATTGATTTAAAAACGTAACACACTTTCATGGGTGCTGAAAAATATTGTTGGTTAATATTTGATATGTTTCATATTCTTTGCACTAATTAGATGCATATAATGTATTAAAGACCAACAAATGTGCTTTAATTTTATTGGTGTACTTTTTTGTATCATGGTCACCAACATGTTTCAGCCACTTGTATCGGTATCTTCAGGGTGATTTCTTTGAGAACAAGAATACATTTGTAATTAAATTGTGTCTGAATCACTCCATAGTATTAAAAACCATATAACTACTGCTTAAAATTAAAAGTTGAATAATAAAATAAAATATGGATTAGAAAAATAATTGTTATATTTATAACCATCCAAATTTTATTGGATTATTTAACTGTGAATTTTAAGCAGAAGTTACATGGTTTTTAATACTGTGGATTGATTTCTGACACACTTTAATCGAAATTGTTGTCTTATTCTTAAAAGAAATCACCCTGAAGATGGCCTCATGAGTGGCCGAAATATGTTGGTGAGCATAATACAATAAAATAATAAAATTAAAGTGCATTTGTTGGCCTTTAATAAATTTTATGCATTGTTTGCCACATGTTCCATGTTCATATGAAGCACGGCACTCTCTAAGAGTGCATCACTTCCAATTTGCGTGGGTCACATCGTGTCGCATTTAGCTTATCATCTTTGCATTTCCATTTGATTGCAATCATATGGCAAATAGCTGCCAAATGTCATGACTATGCACAATGCCATCTTCTGTGATCTAATGCCATGTATCCTGGTGGAAATTTATAGACATGTCGAGGTAATGGTTGGAGATTAATGAGATGTAAAATACTAAGAAAAATCACGGAGTAATTAGTTCGAGGATGTGAACTCGTAAGAGGTACTGGTTTTGCCTCGCTGACAAGACTTGGTGGGCCCAACTCAATCACTGCTACCAAAGCGGCAATCATAAATTTTTGAATCAGGATGCAAGAAATGTATAGATTACGATAAAAAAAATGATGGCCGTCACGTATTGGCGTTAGAAACTTCACGGAAGGATGGCTTCTACATCTGCAGCACTGTGATTAACACAATCATTATCTTCAAAGTTTTTTTTTCACCAACTAACGCACAAGCGATTGTCTTAGAAACAATATTAAAATTCTGAAAATGTGAAAACAATCATCTGTACCACTCCCTAACTTGTTAAAGTAATTGGTTTAATCATTTGCATGCTCCGTTCAGTCCTTAACTTTGTTTTGAAATTAACTGATGATGATTGTGCATTCAGTCGTTTATAACTGTTACCATCACGTACACTGCCCATCGCCTAGCTAACAGTGGAAAATATTGTATTTGTGGATAAACATTTCAATAAATATTAACGTCTCCATTATCTCATACCCGAAATCATCTAAATTGTCTCACACACTGCAACAGACAAACGTACTCGGAAACATCAACAGGAGATTTACGTTTGTCAAGTGTGTCTGCACTTCCAGACCGTTCCAAATCTGATCCTAGCCGTGCCGAATTCAGAGGTACAGCGGAACCATGGAGGGAATGCAGTTGGCAGGGAGTACATACAGCAGGAGTAGGATTAAAGTTGGTCATGGATGTGACGCTATGCACACTCTAGTGGCGAAACTTTGAAGGTAGGATGTGAGCTATATAGATTGACCTCTCGCAGTAGGTGGCGAAGTTTCAAAACGATAAGTGGCGAAGCGCAGTGGATGAACTGGTACTTAACGTTGTTTGCTGTGCTGGTATAATAAACGTTGGAATATGGCGTTGGGTTAGTAACGGCTGGAAGTGGATACAACTGTGTGTTCGTGGCCGACGTTCACATATAGCTATTGTGTTGTGTGATGTTATTAAAAAAGTGTCATAACGTGTACGAGTAACGCTGTGAACATGTCGGATCGTGAAACGCCTATTGGTAATAATAGTGAATTCGTTGATACTGGCGGACGCGATGACGTAAAATGTCTTGCACAAACATGTAACGAGCAGCAGCCATCTGGTGGCGAGGTCGAGAATACAAATGAAAACAAGGGCGGGAGTAATGTGTCGTGTGCAGATGACGTTCGAAAAAGAAGGAAAACGCGTCGTGGAAAATCGAAACGCCGTAAATTTCAACCGTATAGCAAACTGTCGTGGCAGGAACGTCATGAACAAGAGGACAATCAGACGAAACAAGCTAATAAAGTTCGAGCACAAATGTTCGCACATGGGCAGCCCGTTGCTCCTTACAATACCACACAGTTCTTGATGGATGATCATAATGATTTGCAAGACCTGGATGTTAAGTTGAAAGCGGTGACAACAAATACAGATAGGTTTAGAACAAATGCTTCATTGTTTCAAAGACCATCCCGAGCCCGTGATTCAAGTCTCAGTGTTGATTCTGATGATGAGTATTTCTATTCATCTCCAGAAGATGAGGAGGAATTCTTAACTAAGGAATTCTCAAATGCATATGAAGATTTACATGCAGAGAGGTTGAATCAGATGACAAAATCTCAGCTTATTCAGGAATATTTACAGCTGGAAGAAAAAGTTGACATGTTAGAGAAAAGGCTGAAAAAACCACAGAGTCTAGAGATAAGAGGGCAGATGAATGATACAGATACAGATATTGATCAAGGAGAAATGCAAGTGGATAAAGAAACCTCTCACAAATTGCAGTTGTTTCAGCAAGAAATTAATAAGTTATTACAAGAGAATGAACAGTTGCGTCTTGAGAATGATTGCTTGCGCCGCTCTTATGATAAAGGAGACATGGTACCTTCAGTGTCATCTTCAGTTGATTCAGAAAGTGACAGTTCCTGCAGTTCTCCAAGCAATTCAAGTGATGATAGTGTGGATAGAGGGACAGGTTCAGCCAATGAGAGCGGAATAAAAACATGCCATTGAGAACTTGTGACACAAACAGTGCAGAAGTGGAGTGAGCTTTATTGGTGGGTAGGCTGATTTTAGCAGCATTGAACCTTCTATTTAATTTAAGGTTTGCTGAAAAACTCCATTATGTATACATACATATGTATATAATGTGCATGTATATATGTATATATTTAGTTTCAAACTTTCATTGTAAGTACCATTTTAGAAATTTTGTATACTTTTTACTTGTGCATTTTTAAAAAAAGGAATGCACAAATTAGAAAATGGAAATTTTAAATAAGAGGTTTCAGGACATGGTTTGCTAAATTATACAAAGAGTGGAGTTTTTTATTGACCAGTAAATTATATAATGTAATACATCAAATTACACATTTTGTAGGCTGTAACAACTGCCAGTATTTGCTGAGTTTGTATGGGTTAGCACTTACTGTAGTCATAACATACAGAGAGGGATAGAGGGTGAAGGCAAATTTGATGTGTAGAAATGTATATAAGATGTTGTCTTGCTTGATATGGTTTGTGTTGATGTGACAAAATTGGAACTATTTTATGCAACTAAACAAGAGAACATAGTGAATTTGAAGTTTTAGGGAATATTTGTAGATTTAGGTAGGATACGTGTTACAACTGACGCATCATTTCTGTGGGCACTGTCCTGTGTGGTAGCATCTCTTCACTGTAATTTAGCAGACGTATGGAAAGTTACATCTAGTCCCTCTTAAAATTTGTAAATAGGGGCTCTTCTTAATTCCAGTTTATGTTAAGCATAAACTGAAATGCATTGGATGTAGCAATGCAAAATTGTCATTTCATGGAGCATATGTGGAATATGTAGAACATGTATAAAACTGGAAGCTCTATGTCACAGGAAGCTGACATGTTACGTGAGACTGCTACATTACATTATGTTTCACTGTAAATGGAACCCCTGGTCTAGTGATTGGTAGTACGAATTGTGTATCGTGTTATGTTGGATAAGTTTCGCTTTACATCCATATTTAATGCATATGTAGTGTAAATAAATGTACACTAATGGAAGCAGTTCTGTTGTCATTACACAGCTCATCCTCTGTGATGAGGCAGTACTCTTGCCTCTTTTGTTTTCCCCTCTCCAAAATGAGTAAAATCATTTTGACTTGCTTGCACCTTATAATCATCACCATCTTTCCCATTTGAGTGTACCTCACTTTTTAAAAACTTTTTCCTTATTCATACATACAAGAATTAATCTCATTTTATAGAAATGTGTGAAATTGTGTTTAGCTGCCATTTTAGGTTTTCCTTATTGAAGCAATATTCGACATATGTGATTACTGCAACATGCTGAATCTCTGGAATGTAATGACAACATAACCAGTGGTGGTAAGGTCATGGGGTGCGTGGATAGCAGGAGAACCAGCATGGTTTACATGTTTGCATTTTCTTCATTTTTGAAGGAGACATAACAGAGTACTCTAAGACAGAGTTGTATTGTGTTTATTTTGTATTCTTTTCAAATTTGACGAGTAGCAAATGATATAACTTACCACCCTTTAGTGCTGAGGTTAAGAATGAGCAGAGCTGTGTCTTCGCTCCCTGTGTGTACATTCAGGGCATGTGCAGGGTAACTTTACCTTTCCTTCTACAAATTACAGATCTTATTCTTTCCCATGTGGGTTAAATATTTATTACTTGAAGTGAAATTATACTGAATTGAGTAATGACCTGTAAGAGAGTAAATGGTTGTTGAAAGCCATTTAATTCTATTGGACAACATTAAATTGTTTAACCCTAGGGATGGCCCAGAATGTTGAGTATTTTATGCAGCAGACATTAGGAATATTTACAGTTTATTTTAAATCTTATAGTCGTGACCCAGCAGCTCTGCCTAAGGATCCTGGGTACTTGTTCCTAATTGACATGTTCGCACTGGGTGGAATTTTATTTATGTATGGCCCTTATTATGTTTCTTTAAGCTGTTTGCACCCACACATAACACTGATGAAATGCCCCACCTGTTGTAAATGTTGAGTGGTAGACATTCAGGTAATTGCTTCCTGGGCTAATAAACAATAATTACAACATAAATTTTGGATGACATGTATGATGAAATACTTACCAGTTAGGTGTTACAAAGCACAAAAACAGATTCTTAAAATTGCATGCCTTCTCAGCCAGTACACTGATAGGTGGCCCTACGCACAGACCTGCAGGTGTACCATGACCTGTTTAGTGACTCTGTCCAGTGTATGCTTGAAGAGTGACAAACAGAGATTCTTGAGGTTAGTATTTAAAATATTTGTATGTAACGTTGTTTTGTATTCACTTGCAAGGAATTCCTTTGTGTTTTATTTGGAGATTTTAATTTAGGGTGTCATGTTTTTGTGTAATGGTGTCTGATATGACATACCCACTAAAGAATGTAGTTTGTTGCTGAAACATACATTATTATTAACTGGGGAATCACTGTTTACAGGTACGTTCGCCTGATGTTGATATGCACTCTTCTGGTTCCTTCAAATATTGACTTCCACAGTTAGGAAAGGCCACCCTATCCATTCCAATTCTTCTGAAAGTGCAAGAACTATGTCCCAGAACAGTTATACCCTTTTTTTCCATATTGTCTAAGGCAAGACATGATAGTAGCTCCTTGTAAAAACTTTCGATCCATTTGGCGTAATTCCTTGAAAATTTCTGTAAATATCATGCCAGTAAAGATTGCCCAACCATATGTTTTTCATTGTCAGTAATGCCAACATTGTGGTTGTCAGCACATGATTTCTCGTGCTTGTAGGGCTACTTCGTGTAGGGCCCTGAAATATGTAGGATAATTGTATCTGAAAAGTTTATCAACTTCTTTTAATGCCCTGCTCTCCCCACAGGATGTGAAAAAAACTGTAGTAGATAGTGGAAATCCATGTTTTGCTTTGGATTTGATAGTGATATGTGACAAACTATTGGAGATAGTTATGAGAAACTGTGTAGAAGTAGATCACTAACACACCTTCAAATTCATTTAAACATTTTTATTGCCTAATTTACAAAAATGTTGGTAGTGTAAAAGTTTGAAATTATGTCTGGTGAATGTGAGATGGTCAGTGTATGTGCTAATTAACTCATGCTTAAAAGTGGGGTGGTTATCTGTTTATTATTCTCATGGCCTGCTAAGAAGCTTGACAGATTTGAAGAAGAATAGGCACCAAAAGGTTTTTTTCATAACATCTTGTTCCTCATTAGACATACAAGCCGTTATGTGTACCTGTCTTAAGTCACAGCTTTTAAAAGTAGGGCTGGCCGGATTGCAATTTGTGAGCCTCGTTTGGCCTGGGAAGTCTATTCTGGTGAATAGCATTTTCTTCCAGACAAAGAGTGTGCATTAGCTTTGATTTCACATGCTTGCATATCAGCAGTGTAGTGTTCTGTAACATAACTCCATGGAGCAGAGTCCTTGAATAGCTAATGGTTCCTCAGCTAGTCAAAAGATTTCCCACATTTAAAGGAACCTGAAAGTTCACTACCATGCTCACAAAAGCCCACCATCTCCATGTCCAGAGCCAGATCAATCCGGTCCATACCCTCACAACCAATTTCTTTAACATCCATTGTAGTATGATATGATATATTTGTTAACTGCAATTGGGTTGACACCCAGTGGCAGTAGTACAGTACACATTTACACACAAACAGTACACAGAGCAACACAATACCTAGAACGGAACATACTTAACATTAAGAATACATAAACATAACAATAAGAATACATAATATACACAATTAAATAGAAGAATACAAAACATACAACCATATATACAACAAAAAAATAGAACCAAAAGAATATGAAAGAAGCAGTAAAATTTTGTATGGTCTGTATAGCTTCTAATAATGGTAGACACCCTATTCCTAAGACTTTCACTGCGCTTGTTGACACTTCACTAATTCCCATTTAAACTTTACCCATCCACACTTCACTACCCTGTCATTTGGCTTAACCCCATTGAAATTTCATACCGCTCCATTTCACCTCACATCACGACACTTAACTTCACTGCATTTTGAGACGATTTTCACCACACTTCTATTTCTTTTGCTTCATCCTGCTTATAATTGCTTTCCTAACTCTCTTTCTAAAAATTTTAGGTTTACAAGGGAAAGCCCCTAATGCTATTGCAGGTAGTTGGTTCCAGTTTTTAATGGTCCTATTTGCAAGTAATAGTTCCTGATATCCGTTCTCTGCTTCCTGCCCCTAATTTTCTGAACATAATCAATCCTGCTCAAATAGAAAGGCCTTTGCAACCTGTCATGTATAGCTTTCCAAGCCCATTCCCCAGAGTGCGCTTTAAAAAGTGCACATCCTCCCATTTGTGCCTAGTTCTTCAAGTGGTCTCTGTCAGGTTTCCCCAACAAACTCATGCGTGAACATCCACTCCCCCACATGCCCCATCCATCTAATTTTTCTTAATTTTATTACCCAGATAATGTTTGGTAAGAAGTACATATCAAGAAGCTACTCATTGTTCAATTTCCTCCTGTCCCCTGTTACCTCATCCCTCTTAGGCCCAAGTATCTCTTTAGCACCCTGTTCTTGAACACCCTCAGCCAATGTGAAAGACCAAGTTTTATGCCCATATAAAACAGCAGGTAAAATTATACAGCTGTATATTTTAATCTTTATGTTTTTGGAAAGTAAACAGGAAGATGAAAAGATTCTGGACCAGACTGTAGCAGTCATTCCTTGAGTTCAGCCTGCTTTTAATTTTTGCATTTATGCAGTTTTGATTTGTTAGGTTTATTTCCATATATTTGAACTTCACATTCTTTCAAAGGATATCTTACCTGTCTGTCTGCTGTGATTTTGTTCTGCGTTCTTTTCACGAGACATGGACATACATATACTTGGTTTTCTCAGCATATACTCCTATACCTATTTCCCCTGCTAGTGACGAGTAAGGCTTCTCTGTTTTACCTTGTGGTGTGAATGCTTTCACCCAATAGATTAACATGATGAATGTGAATCAGAGCAGATGTGTACCATTCAATTTGAAACCCTCCTGATCCTCTTGAACTTTCTAAATGGCATAGGCTAAATCAAACTTGACAAGAAATGTTTATGTACCCAGTCTCTATTGTAGATTTCATTTAAACACATGCTCATTAACTTAACTAGTTTCATGGAGATACCAAACTCAATGATATTACATGAAACCTCTCTCCTCACTGAATTTTAGGCTTTCTTGAAGTTTGTAAACTGCTGAGGCATTGTATCATTGTATTCTCATTTTTTTATGGGTATCTGCCAAGTGCAGAATACTTGATAAGCATTTTATCAGTAATGTTGAATTTCACACTGATGATCCCCAGTAATTTTGTCTGTGTATGGAGTTTATGTTGATAGCAGGAAGTTGGGTAACATTTTGTATGTAGTTAATAAGAGTTGATATGCCTCAATAATTCTTATAAATAGGTACAATGAATGGCTCATTTCACTGCATAGTCAGTTCTTCCCCATTCCAAATAGAAATAATAAGTTTTTGGATCTCAGAATGCTTTGCCCTACCTTCTGCTGTAAGTTGATCAGGACCTGGTTAGTGATTTCTATCTTTTAGGCTTCTCAGTAGCCATCTCTGTCTCACAGGAACTGGGCTCAAACACTAGTAGCTCAGATGTATTCCAGTATGTCCAACATCGTTCCCTCCATGTACGTTTTGTAACTGATAGAAATAATTCTTCTGCCTATGCCAAGTACTGTGGGAGTCTGCAAGCAGATCACCTTTCTTGTCCTCTGCTGTCTTAGTTCTAGATTGGTAACCCTTCTTGAATTTGTTCATGCCTCTATACATGTCTTTAATATTCTTGTTCTTACTGATTGTTTCAAGTTAATTAATTTTGCCATTTACTTTTTGCCCCTGATATGTCTGCTAGTTGCACGTTTCACATGGTTCATGCTGCTTCTGTTCATACAGTCTTCTGTTATTAGCTGAGATTTTAATGAACATCAGGCGTACTTGAACACCATCTCCTATTTATCAATATGTGAACAATCTGTGAGTCTTTCCATCAGATGAGGTCCAGGTGTATTCTTGAATTTTTCAATGTGGGAACAACCAGGATTTTTGGAGTGGCAGAGTTTGTTACTCTTAACACCATTCATAACTATCCTCATGTAAACTCTCATTCCCATTTGTTGGTTTGAAAATATCATCTCTCCCCAGTTTTACATTAAAATCTTCTAATAGAATTTTGATGTGGTACTTAGAAAAGTGATCAAACACTTGCTCTACTTCTTCATGTAACTGTCTTCTGAGACATCACTTTTATTCTCTGTTGATGCATGCAAATTCAAAACAGTATCACACCACTGACCTCTTGGCTCTATACATGACATTTTATCACTCATGAAGTCTACTCTGAACAGCTGATGTAATTGTCTATCCAGGTCTGATGTCTTTGTTCCATTTTGTAACATATTAAGTTTTATGATGAGTTTTTAGCTCCTCACCCAACACAAAACCTGGAGGACCACCCTTTGTAGACTGTCCTTGACTGTGTATTCAATATATTTGCAGCTATCCTCAATACCTGGAGGCCCTCTTCTCCATCTGCAAACTGGGGATGCACCATGCTGCGGTGACAGGGACAAACGTATCGTGTAGTTTTTTTTTTTTTCTGTTTTGTACAGTGACCGTCAAATGCACAATTAATTGACAAATTATCACACTCCTACATGTTTCGACACTATTGTGTCATCCTGAGGGAGCTTGTAGTTAGTACCTTGCCAAGTTACACAAGTATATCAAATGCAGTTGTTAGTAATACAATTTAAAATTAAGATATTTCACATAGGTTTTATGCAAGTTCTCACTATTGTTGTTGAAGTCTCAATGTTTAAAATCTTTAACCCTTTAAAACCCGAATTAAATCCCATCTGCTATTTGCTGGCATTATTAGGAGCTCACCATTTTCTCCACGTTAGCAGGATAAGGGTTAAATTATTAACCTTTAGGCTCCTAATGTCATATATATATGGAGCACCCATTCTTGATGTTTCTAGATCACACACAACGACGCAG
>Ga0268261_10004045_pt1 | contig 10915 bp, 8 predicted proteins | sample TergutNc150P1_FD_190353 | JGI IMG/M metagenome (GOLD analysis project Ga0268261, IMG submission 190353) | Nasutitermes corniger P1 segment gut microbial community from laboratory colony in Florida, USA - Nc150 P1 (SPAdes) (version 2) | ecosystem: Host-associated > Arthropoda: Insects > Digestive...
GTTAGCAGGATAAGGCTTAAGTTCATACAGTAGCTTCCTACGTCTTCTTCCTCTTTTTCCTGTTTCTTCTATCCCCCTTTTATCTTTACTTCTCTTACCCGTTTAGAAGGCAGTTTCTACCCAAAATGTGACCAATCCAGTTCGCCTTCCCATTACTTATTTCATATAGGATATTCCTCTGCTCCTTGACTCTAAGTAATGCTTCTTCATTTCTCACATGATCAGTCCAACTGACCTTTTCCATCCTCTTCCGGCACCACATGTCAAAACTTTCCAGGTGTTTCTGATCTAATGCACGAAGCGTCCAAGTTTCAGCATCATATAAAGCTATGCTCCAAATGTAGCACTTCACTAGCTTCTTCCTCAATTGCAAGTCCAATATGCTAGTAAAAAGAGCCATCATATTTTTAAATGCATCTTTAGCCATAGCAATCCTACATTTAATTTCACAAGTACATCTTCCATCATTTGTTAAAATACTACCCAAATATTATAAAATTTCACATTCTCTAGTTGTTTATGGTCTATCATAATTTTTGCTGGGAATGGTTGTCTTGAAATTCTCATTACTTTTGTTTTTTTCCACATTCATTTCCATTCCATAGCATCTTCCAATTTCAAATAGTTTATCAATCATGTCCTGTAGCACCGTTTCTTTCTTAGACAGTAACACATGATCATCTGCATATTTCACAGTGTGAATGATTTGCCCGCCTATTTTGAAGTCTCCAAACCCTTCCAGAGCTTCCCTGGTAAGGCATTCGCTGTATAAGTTGAACAGAATTGGTGACAAACAGCATCCTTTCCTAACTCCTCTTCCAATCTTCACACTTCTTGTCTCCCCTCGGTTTAGTCATACCTTAACACTCTGAGCCACGTTAAAGTTGCTAATCAATCCTCTTTCACGCCAGTCAATACCAGTTTCCCTTAGGATCTGCATTAATTTGGTCCAGTTGACTCGGTCAGTCGCCTTCTGGCAGTGTATGAAGGAAACACTTAGTTTCTTATCTATATCCAAGGTTCGTTCTGATATTATTCTCAGTATCCCAATTGCATCCCTAGTTCCTTTCCTTCTTCTAAATCCCAACTGATCTTCTAGGAGTATATCCTAAATTTTCTTTTCTGTCCTTCTAAGTTTCTTTGCTACTATCTTTGGTATATGAGCGACAAAGTTGATTGTGCGGTGGTCTCTACATTTTGTAGCTTGTGGCTCCTTCTTAAAGGTAATCATTGTATCTTCCGCGAAGTCCTTAGGACACACTCCAGTTTCATCAGTGGTGTTAATTTCCTAATTATTTTCTAACCTCCTTCTCCCACCAATTTGAGGACATCTCCAGGTACATCATCATCTCATGTAGCCTACTTATTTCTCACTTCCTTGATGGCTTCTTCCACTTCGCTTTGCAAAATATATGGGGCTTTCTCATCTGTGTCTCCTTCCTCTTCAGTTTCGACTTCTAGTGTTTCCGGTCGATTGGGTATTTCGTGTAGTTCTGTAATAAAATTCTGCCAAATTTTCAGCACTTGATTTCTCTCTAATATTCCATTCCCTTGGGAGACTTCAAAGCCAGTATTTTGGATCCCTTGGGTCTCCTTCCAGCCTAGTACTTTTGTCTTCATGTACATCAATTTGTAATGCCCTGTTCTTTGAATTTCCATAATTTCCTTACATATGTTCTCAAGTTATTCCTTTTTGGCATTATCTATTTCTATTTTCAATTCGTTCCTCAGCTTCCGGTAGTTCTTCGTGCCTTCTTCAGTGTGGACATTCTTCCATTTCCTTCTTTCATCCATTTTACTGACCATTTCCTGTGTAATCCATGGTTTTCTTGCCATCTTCTCGACTTCCCAACAAGATCACTGATAGTATCTAACACACATTCCTTTATATTGTTCCACCGCACTTCGACATTCCCACTGTCACATCCAATTGCACCGATTTTCTCTTCTAGCGTATCCTGCACTGTTTGTTTTTGAGTATATAATTTCGCCAAATGCCTTTGAGGTATTCTATTTTGGAACCTTATGATTTCCTTTAATCTGGTACTGATCTTGACAACTAGTATGTTGTGATCAGAGTCAATATCTGCTCTAGGCAGTGTCTGCATATATTTCACACTGTTTCTGAATCGATGTAATACATGTATGTAGTCCAACTGATGTCGTCTCCAATCTCCTGGTACCTTCCATGTGTACAGTCTTTTCTTAGGCTTCCTGAACCATGTGTTGGTGACAATCAGTCCATTTCTTTCACAAAAGTTAATAAGCATTTCAACTCTGTGATTCTTTCTGCCTATTCCATGTGGTCCAACAACGTTCCTATATGGTTCATCTCCAACAATACTATTCCAATCTCCCATTATGGTGGTGATTGTGTTACCCTTTCCATCTTCTTCAAGAATTTTTTCAATTATATCATACAACTCTTCCACTTCCTCATCTTCATGCTCCGATTTTGGCAAGTACACTTGCATCATCAAAATATTTATCGGCTCTGCCTGTAATTTAATAGCAATTATTCTTTCATTACAAACAATCTTCTTAACAACACTTCTTTCTATACTTTTATGCACCACTATTGCCACAGCTTTTTCAGCCCGTTCACTCCCGGAATAATACAATGTGTAATCATCACTTCTTATTTCACCTTGCCCTTTCCATCGCACTTCACTGACACCTAGAACAGACACTTCGTTCTTCTGCATTTCCTTTTGTAAGATTTTGAATTTGCCTCCTCGCTTCAAGGTTCTTACATTCCACGTTCCAATCTTGCAGCTGTGCTGTTCCTTCTTCTTTCCTTTATAATTCTTGTTGCTGTAGTGCCTGCTGCTGGATCAAGCCTGTTGCCATACGCTCTTGAACCAGCTCAAACTTTATTTGCTCTGCGCTTCAAGTCGTTACTGATGACGTTGCTTCCGACATCAGAGGAAATTTTATCGAATTTCCATTCTTCCAGGTACCTCTCTTCGCCTGGTTCCAACCCTCTTGGCCTGTACGGCTTGGGAGACACTGCTGGTAGTAATGCTGCCGCCGGCTTAGCTCTCAGGCTTACAGGAACTCACAAGCCCCTCCACCAGGACTAGATGTAGATACCATCGGGAGGAGAGACGTATATCCAGTAAATAAATAAAATGGACAGAAGTGGACATAAAAATATAAAAATTTTGCAAAACCGTACTGTAAACTGTCGTGAAAGTTGTACTACTAGTGTCCCAGCTTTGGATATTTTTTTACTCTGTTGACCGATGAATAATTTTGAACGCTGTGTTATCACCATCCACTAAAAAGATAACTAATTTCATAATCTGTTTAGCCCAAAAGTATTTTGATAAATATTCAGTCCGTACCGCGCAGTAAACACATTCCCTGCCGGTTATAAAAACCAATTTGTTGATGTTGGACAGGGAATTAGTCACTGCTTTTTGTGAGATCCATACAAAACAATTAAATGCATTATGTAGGAAGAATGTAGAATTTTTGAAGGATAAACATTGTGGTACATAGATTGACTATTGGGCGTTAGTGGATTCATTGGTATATTAAACACCTGTTCCAATGAAATTAAAACAAACATTACGAAATTTGAGTTTTCTGTGTGCAGTGACTAGGAAGAGTGCGGGCTGCAGGGATATGACGCCGTCTGGCCTGGTAAAAATTTACTGACGTGTAGAAGGAAAGTACTATATCCGTATCATACACCCGAAACGTCAGTAAATTTTAACACATTGCACGACGTCACGTCACATCAGATTTTAACGTTAATAATCTTTCAGTAGTTTTCATATGATTTTTGGTATATTTATGGTTGCTGTTAACTACACAAATGCAGTAAATGGAAAAGACTCACCTTCATGTAGGGTTGCCACTCTGGCTTCTGGGACTGGATCTCGTATACCGGGATCACTGGATTTTTTGTTAAGAATACAATCAATGTTTCACCACCAGTTCGCAGCAAACTGTATATAATTCTCAGAGCTTTTCTGGTGGTTAGACAGAAAAAATTATTAATGTTACAATGGAAAAACGTCATGAAAACCTGTGATGTGTGCCATTGATTTTGGACAGATCAAACTACGATCATGTCCGAAAATATGTAGGTATGTTTTAGTGCCTCTAATACTTAAAGTGGATTTTTCAATGCTTCTGGAGGTACTAGTGGATGTTTCAGCGCCTCTTTTATTAAAAATCAGTTGTTTCAGTACTTCTAAAACTGCAAGTGGTTGTTTCAGAACCTACAGAACTACAAGTGAATGTTTTAATATCTCTAATATTAAAACGGACGTTTCATTACCTCTGGACGCACAAGTGGATATTTCGGTACCTCTAGAACCACAATTGGATGTTTCGGTACCTCTAGAACAACAAATGGATGTTTCACCACATAATGCAACGTACCACTAGTCCTCGACTAAGAAAAAAAATTTTCTAAGCCGCCATGTGTGTATGTGTGTGTTTTTTTTTGTCTATTTAAATTGTTTGTATTTTTTATTCACAAATATTTGTGCTTGTACATTTTAGGAAATATTTTTAATGTCCGAAATTATTAATTCGCATGTTACCAATAAATGCCCAATCGTCACCTTCGCCTATACGAATTCCATCAATATGGATCAGGAAATAAAAACTTTTTTATAAATAAGTAATTAAAGGAATCATTATTGTCATCAAAATTGACGGTTAATTCATTTGTCCAGCTTCGTCTTCATGTTTAAAAATGACACTTCTGTAATTTCTTGTTTGTTGTAGCTTGAATATATTCTAGCAATTTATATTGAATTCTGCTTTTGTTCAATTTAAGGATTTGTTAAATCCTGCTGATTCTACAGCTGATGTAAGCAATGGTTTTGCATGAGAATGTGCTGCCCTTCATTGTTATTTCCAATGCATCATTTCCATTACTACAGTTCACAACTGCTCTTAATTTGTAGCGCGTATCATCAAATGTCGCTCAGCATCCGCTCTGCTTGTTGTGCTGTAGGCAGTAAAAACATTAGCAGCTATTTTTATCGTTATCCTCCAAATTTCGCTTGAATTGATTTAGAGGTTTATTTTTTTTTATCAAAAACCGAAAGTTATTTATAAATTTGGCTTGGCGGCAATATGGTTTTAATTTCGACCGATTATTGTTATAAGGAAAATTTTCTATCCTTCGACGATGTATAACCGTCCAATATTTTCAGGATCATAGACAGAGGCATTATTTTATGTGTCCAATATATATTGACATTTGCTGCAGGCTGATCGCATGAACTGTATGTAGTCACTAAGCTACTCGCCCAAACAATCGTTGCTGTAGCGTCGGAAGTTGATAGACGATAATTGTCAGAGAAATTAATGACCATATATTAAGTTACCGTATTGTCAATTCCAACTCTAAAATTCCCTGTATGTTTGTGGATATGTTCTGTTAAAATCGCTGTAGGCACGTGGATGTGTTCTGTTAATAATTAGTGACTGAAGGATGAATATTTATGGTTACAAACGTAACGTGACATGTATTGACTGGAAAGTCATAACGGAGTTTTGTGAAAATCCCTCTAGTTTGTAACGACATGAAGTGAGACGGACCGTTGTTGGCGGAACTGTCTGTTTGAAGGGAGCGCGGAATAGTACATACAAGGAAGGGGTAAGGTAAGGTAAAGTTCACCTTTGTTCAGGCACTATGTCTCTGTACAGGCCGTATGGCCCATAGGGGGATTTGAGGTATAGCTCTACTCTTTCACGACCAACGGCACTAGAAGTGGGTGAGGGGTCAGCGTCACTCCCAGGCCGCTCTTTATCCCCTGGAAATACCCTGTACCCATTGTACAGGAGGCTGGGTGTTCCCCAGGGCCGATCTGGACAGTTGCGGAAAATCTCGCCCTCACCGGGATTCGATCCCCGGACCGTCCAGCCCGTAGCCAGTCGCTATACCGACTACGCTACCCGGCCCACACATTCAAGGAGAGTTCAGTGAAAAACCGTTAGCTTTCTTATAATATGAACTTTTAGTACGAGCACCGAAACCCCAGTCTGGTACATTCACCTTTTCGCCAGATGTCGATAACTGCTCTCACGTCTGTATGATGTATTCCTCTTCTACCTTATGTAGTTTTCTTAAATTGTTTAGAATTTAATTCTTAATACTTGACATAAGCCTAGATAATTTTGATACTGAAACTAGAAACCACGTTCCATGTAGTCGGTCATGATAAATTTCCTGTTTTGCGTAAGTTACTATGAGCTTAGGGTCGAGAGTTTCTCCCTGTGTCCAGTAATCGAATTTGGGATGGATTTTTACCCCTCCTTGCCCGCAGTTCGAACACCACTAAGGATAATTTCAAACTAACGCGCATGATGTGAGATTTGAAGTTTTTCACAACGGTATTGTTGAAGATTGAATCCTTGTGGGACGTTACGCCGTGCTGAGTGGTAAATAGTTGCCGACGTTTCGGAAGTGCTACGTTCCTTTTAAACTCCGAAAAGTATTTAAGTGTTGTGTTAATAACGTAAATATATCTTTCAGTAACACACAATAAAAGTATATCAAGAATGAAATCCTGTTTTTTTGCCAAGTATTACCCGTGATCAGATATCCAATGCAGACAGAAGAAACAGAATATCTTGTCGAAACTCGATGGCTGCAGTTGTGAGGTTTCGTCTATGTCTTTGACGAGATCGAACTGTGTAAATTTCAGTTTAGGGTACGTATAAGTGTTGCTAGCGTATTGAAGCGTGTCAGCTGACAGGTCTGCTCCTACCAGTAGACCGAAATCCGCTGGCATGCGAGGCATTAACACTTTCGTGGTCACACCGCCCGGACCACAGCCCAAGTCAAGCACTCGGTCTCCTGTTTTCCAACTCATTCTGTTTATGTACACCGATAACACTTCGGTGACTTCTGTAGCCGAAATTCCATGGCACAAGATGTCGTATAATTTCGTGTCAATCATTTCCTGAAACCGGGAAAACATTTCAATTATGAATTTGAATCGGAATATCTTCTTTATCAGAATTATGCACTCCTCATAATGATTTTCTATTAAGGTTTTGTGGTTGTTCAACTGACTGCATATTGGACTTCGACAATTGAATGATAAGATGGGACTGCGTTCCATATTTTAACCAACAATGTACTAATTAAAGTGAATTAAATCACAATAAAAACACTCCATATTAGGCACCAACTGCTGCATGTTTCACCACCAAGTTGCCATCCTAAGGGATTGTGTTAAAACAAGGGATCGTACGTCCAACACATTTCAATTGCTAGTCGCAATCACTTTCATCATTAAAACTGAAATTTCAAAATGTGAAAAATATAGATGACACATGTTAACAAGTACAAGTACAACTAGACATCCTGAGAATGCCACATTGGTGCCTAAACATGTAAGAGTCGATACTTAATAGGAAGTGCGTATTATGATAAGTTTTATTTTATTTTAATTATTGCATTATGATGATTAAAGTATGGAATGTAAGAAAATGCACTGTATTAATATCAAGAAAATGTTAAAATATATGAATTTGTTGGTACAATAAATAAACGCATTTTCCGACCAGTGGTGTTACCATCAAATTTTGAACTTCTATGTATGTACGTCGTAATCCTACTTTATAATTAAAATTAATGTTAAACACTTAGGAATTGATTCTGCAGTCACTACACTAATAATATAGTTTTATTTATCCTATGTCTAATGTCTAACTCTCATTTGAAGGAGGAAGCTCTAGATCATATTATGTGGAGAGCTCGCTTTGGAAGAGGCTTTGGACCTGTCTTAAGACAGAATACTAAATGAATGAACGTTTAATTGCGCGCAAACTCTAGCGAATTTACTGTGCACAGTGGGCTATAACACTGCTGTTCACTAAGACTGGTCTTTATTCTTACTTACATTTGTAGCCAGCAATCAACAAAACAAGCAATGTACGTATTATGTAACACTGAGACTTGTTCGTGCATCCATTGATTCGGTGGAAAATCTGTAAGTGTTACGTAAGCTGACGTGTGCGTTTGTAGCCTTAGGTATCCAGGATGCAATACGCATGCGCCATATTGTCATCTGTGGCTTGTCCGGTTTGTTCTATGTTTTTTCACATTATTTCACGATTTTCGAAAAAAAAATGTTCTTGAATTGAGATAAGTGTTTTGATTTTCTCTACAACGTTTCCCTAAAACGTTTCTTTATTACAAGAAGAACTGAGCGAGATATGATAATAAATGTATACTGGTCTTCATGTAAAGTGCCGGTCATTCTTGTGAGGTTTTAAATAAACTTGAATCTTTTCGACATATTTTCGAAGAGTATTCATGTATCCAATTCCACGGAAATCCGTTCAGTGGGAGCAGTGTTGTTCCATGCCAACAGACCGACGTACGAACAGGCGGACATGACGTAACTAATAGTTTCTTTTCGCAATTTATCGAACGCACTTAAAAACGAAAACAACTTTCGTGCAAGTGTCACTGTCTGCAATATTCCATATGATCTCTATATAATCTTTACGAATCCAAATGTAATTATTAATAACGCCGAGAATCAGATGTAAGAAAACGACTGCAGCAGCGGGGACTAGAACCCTGGACTTCGTAAATTGTTACTCGCTGACTGGGTTCAAGCCTTACATATATTCTGAGTAGGCAATGATTTATGTGAATACTGTCCTGAAGATATGAACTGTAGAAACGGAGGGAAAACCACAAAACATTTCAATCAGGTTATCGGGTAACGTAATAGGGCTGTATTCTATGTATATGCTATGAAAATTGTCCCTGTCTACTGCATGGAGTCATACCTGGACTATGGAAGTATAGCTCCACTCTTTCTTAACTTGGCTCTAGATAAAGGCGGAATGGTCAACTTCGTACCCCACTTAACTCGCGGGAAAGAACCCCAGTACACACTGAATAGGAGTCAGGGTAGACCGCAGAGTTGATATGGATGATTTTGGAGAAAAGAAAATCATTGCCCCTTCCGGTATCCGGACCTCGGACCATCTAACCCGTGGTTTGGTCACTACACCGACTACGCTATCCCGATTCGTCTGAGGATACCTTATGGCTTTGAGTAATACGTGTTTATGGGGCACGTTCGGAAAACAGCGAAAGGCGAGTATTAAACTATGTCGTGTCTGTCCGTCTGCCCGCATAAAGAATTTGGTTCCCACGCGACGAATTTTTGTAGACAGTAGATACTTTTATTAAGATCTGTCAAGAAATTGCAAGTTTTGTTAAAGTCGGACAAAAATATCAGGCAGTTTACATGGAGCCCCTCAGTATGTTTATAATAATATTTCAATGTATTACTACAGAAAAGACGGAAGTTTCAGAAGACGTTTTTGTACAGAATGACAACACACATTTCATGTCAGATACATAATTTTTCTCCCGGAATTCGTGCTCTTTAAAAAATTACGAAAATCGCGGTCCATGCCGACTGGCTGGCCGTGACGTAAAGTGGCGCAAAATATAATTGTATTGTGCATCCCAGTTAACTGAGACAAAAATACAGACATTGTTGATAATGCTTAGTTGCTTTTATCTAGGAATATGAAATTAGGTCTATAAACAGCTTGTATATATGTCGCCATATTTTGTACGCAGTCTATGTACGAAACAATGTTTTTAAAATCAGAAATTACAAAATAATTCCTCGGGCTGAAAATGTGTGATTATGTTTGGCCGCTAAATTTAACAAAAATGAAATGAACTTTATCATGCAATTTTTCAAATATGTAAAGAAAGAAACTCTGATAACTGTAATAGCATTCTATAATCTGTATATATTCAGTCTTGAACGATGAAAATTGTGAATAAATATCTTAACTGGTATTGCCATCTGAAGGGATTTTAGAATGCAAAGCTCCGACCGCAACTCAATATTACGTTATGCACATTTCCTATCTTTACGCACTTCCCAACAGCCTTTCAACATCTCATTAACTATTCTCATGTCATATACAGCTCAACCATTAATTCGTAGCATCATCAATGACCGTTTTTGTGAACTAGTGAACACGTACCGATCGATATTTTACAGTCTTTTTTACTCTAACACGATATTTTCGTTCTTGTGAGACCTTGGTTTTAGAACAACGCTCAACTAAAATAGGATCAGAACCGAAGAAATTTGGTCAATCATCCAACCACGTATTTTTACAAATCGCTTAATAGCCAACACACATGTGCTGAATTTCTCATTACACAAACAGCGTTCAACTATTCATCATTCGCATTATAGCCATTTCGTGTTAATGAAACATGCGTGATAGCGGAACTGACTGTATGTACACTATAAGTTGTCTCCACTTTTAATTCCTTCTCATTTTCAGCCCTCCTCTTGAATTTAATTTTCAAATTATGTGTTTTAGTGTTTATATTATTTATTTACTAGTTTAACGATAGCTTAAACCGTATATACTTTTCTTTTTAAAAGTGTTTTTTATGGCACAACTATCCAAATAGAACTTGGCAGCCGCGTTTTTGAAGTTTCTGGATCTCTCACAATTATACGCACACATACATCCAGTAGGACTCCAGTAAACGAGTGATCAGCTCGTCGCAGAGGCCGCTGCCTACGCAACACATAACAAACAGAAGGGGAACATCCCTGTCATTAGCAAGATTCGAACCCGGGATTCTAAAAATCAAGAATCGGAAGACTTTTTCTTAGACCATACGACTACCGGGATCGATTTCGCAGTTGTTAGCTAAATAATGAACGTTTTGTCTAGCAATATAATATTTTACTTAAATTAAATTAAAATTAAGCCTTGCAAATAGAGAAACGAGTCAAAAAAAAGTAAAAAACTGATTATTTAGATATAATATTGCCAAACATTTTAAGTATTTTATTGTAGATATTCAACAAAAAAGACGCAAATTAAATATCGACAAGTTTAAGACCAGTAAATGGTTATGAGTTACTAT
>Ga0268261_10004046_pt1 | contig 10914 bp, 4 predicted proteins | sample TergutNc150P1_FD_190353 | JGI IMG/M metagenome (GOLD analysis project Ga0268261, IMG submission 190353) | Nasutitermes corniger P1 segment gut microbial community from laboratory colony in Florida, USA - Nc150 P1 (SPAdes) (version 2) | ecosystem: Host-associated > Arthropoda: Insects > Digestive...
TTGTGTGTGATCTAGAAACATCAAGAATGGGTGCTCCATATATATATGACATTAGTCGCCTAAGGGTTAAAGACCTCCACAGCGCGACATATATATATGTCGTTCGGCGCCTAAGGGTTAAGATGTTCAGGACATTCATGGAACTCGAAGGTACATGACACGGTTCACAGCAGCGCATCCTTTCTCCCTGCCTTGTGCCACGCCTTCACGCCGCATTCCTTTAGGATTCGTTTTAATACAGGCTGTCCATTTTATCGTGGCCCTGAAGATGGTAGCATATCGCACAGGATGCCTATCTCAACTTGGAATTTACGGCATTTCGACACGCTCCGACGAAATTAAGCAGCCTAACGGCAAGAAAAGAACAGGCTCTAAATTCACTGCTGATGCAGGCTTCCTACACGACAAATTCCTGCAACATCTGCTTTGCGCAGAGACACGATAAAATGGGCAGACTGTATGCTCTTCCCACGAAGGCCTACTGGGTGCAAGCGACTATTTTTTTCGGGTCAACTGCCCGAACTATACCAAACCTAATCTTCCGTTTCTGTTCTCTAACACTGATCTATAGCATGGCAGTGAAAGCTTGCTGTATTTTACGGGTTTAGCTTACCGGTACGTTAAGCTTACAGCTAAACAAACATTCCAAGACTATCATTACGCTGCTCGCTAAACGTAACTGCCCCCCACCCCCCGTTTTGCAACATCGTTTGACACTATCAATCTAGCACACTCCGGAAAATGTTAACAACTTAGTTTCACTGTGCTATCGCGGTGATAAAAAAAAGAGTGAGAAAACAACAGTTCCGTAAACCATACATGTAACTGGGCAGGTCTCTGAAAGCGAACTGTTCGGAACGTGTTTAATTATTACAAAATTGGAAATTGAACACACCCGTATGCTGTACTGCGAGGAAACAAGATGAAGCTGCAGGCATGAAAAGGGTTCTAGCTGGCCCAGAAGTGACAATGCTGCTGCAATAAACTGTACACGGAGTTATCTACCTGCATTTCTTCGCGAAGCACTAAATCTACCACCTAATGTTTACGATAAGATAAATCAGGCCTGTTTCAAAACGTGATTGTGTATCAGCGGTACCCTTATCTTACACTTGAAAATGTACTGTGCGTGCAGACTGTATTGTTCCGCTATACAAAGCAATGGTAATGTAACAGCTACAGTCTTCGCCAATAGTCGGACAGCGCACATCACAGTAAAATATGTGGCCTCAACCTTCCCTGGTTTATCTTTTAAAACTAAGCAGTTTTTAATACCACACGCCTTTATGAAAATAGCGAAATACAGCAAGATAACTTTATCTGACAACGCACAACACTATTCTCACATAGACCGTTACTCGCCGATGTTCCATCCTACCTTAAGTCTCGATCCAAGCGATTTAGTTCAATGAAGTTACTATTAGGTTACCACCATATTTAAAGAACATGGCGGTAACGCTTGCCGTCGGCTCGCAGACACGCGTCATATCTTACGCGTTGTTCGGTGACTATCCTTTTCTTCCGAGTTGTGACCTGGACTTTAGTGATTACCGACGTTTCAAACACGTAGCTCCGAAGCGTAGAGAATCTAATCCAACAACAGTGCCATATACCGAAAGGTGTAATCCTCAACAAAACCGCTGTGTAAACCTTACCCAACCTCCCACTCTCCCACTTAGTCAAATGCAAAGCTGGAATTCGTAAGGTACGCGAAACTACAGGAAGTGTTTCAGCGACAGTTGATAGATAAAACGAGGTCCCCATACCAACATGCTTGCTACAATACACTTACCTACCATGTAGGTTTATTCCTTCGATGGGGATACGCAAACAAGCTAGGAAAATAAGAATTAGCGAGACGGATTACGTATGCATTTTTGAAAGTATGCAATTATCCTGTGACTTCATTACAACAAGCCTGACTATGAGATGTATGTGACAAAATAACAAGAGGTTAACAACTCTTTGTCACCAAGATGCAGCAGAATGTCCGCCTATAGTTTCTGCCACAGAAAGATTTGCATACTAAAGCCTTCAGATTAAAACACACAGAAACTCTTATTTCATTCTTTGCCCTGGATAGGTGCGATATTGCTCTCACGATTGCGAGAACACATAGTGAGGTACAAAGGTTGAAGGTAACACGTGGACCCAAAAGAAAGAACGTGATAAGGTAATGGAGCCAGTTACATAACGAGGAGATTTGTACTGTGTACTCTTCAGGTAAGGACGGTACTAAAAGAAAGATGGGTGGAATTGGCAGGACGTGTAAAATACAATACTGAGATGAGGAAATACAGAAAGCATCACTATGAAAGGCAAACTCAAGTAAATTTAGGTAATAAGTACACGCAGCAGGCGGCATGAAAATAGTATGTCCTGTCCTCTGACGTATGACAGTTACGTGGCGACACTGTACGTCTGAAGCCTATACATAAACAAGTAAAGAAATAATAGAAGGACCAGGATATAACAACGTAAATACACTGATGTCACTCCAGACGAAGTAAACTGTTTTCGCTACGAACATTAAGTTACAGGACTCCCGAATCAATGCAATATCAGACCCTCAGCTTACTATCTTCGACAGCTGAATAAGGAATAACCGACAGTAAACGGGAGAGTAACATAATAAGTAATCACAGGCAGAGAGACGGTTCAATCAACCGCTGGGCTAGACTCAACTGGTACTGGCTAAGGAGAAACAAAAACGGAGGGCTTCTGAATCTAATGTGGAGAATTTACAGAATAATCTAGCGAGTGTGAAGAAAACATTCTGCAGCTACCAAGCTGCTAGAAAAGGCCTGCGCCACCCGCAGCTCGGGGGCAACAGAGTATTTTGTTATCCTTTGAGACATTTGAAATGAGAAAACTCCTTTCAACCATTTCCCTGACAAAGCCGAGATAGAAGGCCGAACCAATTTTGAAAACTTCTGAGCTGTTTATTTATGGAGACATACAATACTAATTTCTTTTGCAAAGACGTGCCAAAAATAGCGACACTGTAGTCTAGTTGGGGAACTAAGTTTCTAAATAAATGTTTAATAATCCTATATATCCAGTATACATTTCATTGCACATGATGTACAAAGAAATACACGGGAAATATGATACATATAATATATGAACACGTAACAATTCTTCTTTGAGTACCTAATTTCACGTCGTCCGCGCGCAGATCAAATTTTACCTAAGCTTCCCGCACCACCTAAAACAATGTGCAGGGCTCTGCTAGAATATGACGATCTTCACAAAACTTGTTGCTGTAATGTAATGATATGGACGTGTACGAATCATATCATATAAAAAATACAGCTTATTTCTTTTCAGATATACGTGCCTGCTTTAATCGTAAGCTTCATGTTCGAGGAACGCGGCGTGTACAGAGAAATGGTTTCCTGCACAAAAAAACGCTTCTGAATCCGATTTCACAACAAGAATTGTCATTAAGCACTGTTAATACCGAAGCCCAGCAATGGACTAGATCCTGATCCAATTCCATCCGCCGGTTGTCCTGAGACCCGTCTTGATATTAACCTGCCGTCTACTATTCGTTCTTCGAATTCCCCAGCAAAATGTTGCTAACATTTACCCCGCCCGAGTTACAAGTTCATACCTTTTGAAGTCCGTACCTATGCTTGAATAATGTAAATCTAAAACTGCAACCTACAAGCGTTTCGACTTGAAAAAACGTTGATTATACTACAGAAGAAAACGGATGGAACAATTCACCCAGCACCACAACGTAACTAACACACCAGAAGACCGGGGTGAGCATCTCAAAACTCGAACACATGAAGTGTTTATGTGTACGCACTGCGCCTATCTGGTTCCGCAAAAACGGGTCTAACTGAGCGATATCCAAACACCAACACAGCACAGGTGCGGAAGATCGCAAAGAACATGCGTGGAAAAAAATGTGCACCTACTGTGTAACACACTGGGATTCGCCTCGTGTAACATGTCCTTCTTGTTAAGGTTCAAAAGTTGAGTGTTAACCTTGAAACCTGTTGGGCCAACCCTGTGGTCGAGTTTTTCTCTTCCCTTGAAGTTCATGTGATTCACAGTTAAAGTGAACTATGTCTACAACTGCCTATACAACCATTGGGACCCGCCCCGCTACAACTACTCGTGTCGACTGACGGCGCAACGACGCCACAGGAATGTGACATACAAGCATTTTTAGTGGGCCATCCCTAATGCAAAACATTTCAGGTTTCCGCCACGAAGTACATGAGAACTGCGCTCTTCTGGGTTATTACGCAGCCATTAGTAGTAATTCCTAACCAATGTTTCAGAACAACCTATCGGTCCGACCTTCTGACGCTTGAGGACTGGACCGATAGGTTGTCCCGACACGTCGGTAACAAATTACCACTACTCGCTGCGTAATAACCCACAACAGCACAGTTCTCGACCATGTAAAACGTTTACAGTATTCTACCCCAGGTACGGAACAACAAATGGGGCAGTTCTGTCAGCTCTGGGCTGGAATACCAACCGAGGCAGAGTTTCTTCTCTACGCAGCAGTGACCAATAAGCTCACAAAAGCTTCTACGCCAAGGGTACCAGGACTGTTACTGCATGCTTAATTAAGCACAAGAATGTCTTATCGCTTGGAATATCTCAATTCTTTGTTACGACATAGAAAGCTGCTTGTTTCTGTGCAATACGCAGCGTAGACCGGCAAAGATGACTGTGGGATGTGATGTGACGGCATGGAACACGTATCTGATCAGCTTGGCTCAGACTGCTTTTCGTCATGGCAAAGAGCCACCTGAATCAATTACAAAGAGCAGAGAGTGAATCCAACCACGATGCGGATGACGTGTAAAAGACACACGTTCCTCCCACAGCCGGGACTCAAACTTCGGTCACCCAGCACATACTCACTTTCTTGACAGTCGTCGTGTTTGAAACAATCAACTTCAAAACGATTGTTAACGTTTGTTTATATACCTTTAAAAAAAAGTCGAACTAAGCGAACTCCATTCGTGATGTGTAAGAATTCCAACCTCGAACTAAACATTTTCCCAAGTTCCCTCAAGCCAACGAATAGGGGACATTTCTCAAAAGGCAACAAGAACATCCTCCCTCGTGCCCTTCCCAAATCATAACGATCTATTGTATTTCAGAACAGAAATCTACAAACCCACGGTCACAGTCTACAGGACGCATTCTTGCTTCATATTCGGGTGTCGGGTACAAATCTCGGCCATGCGAAAAGTCTACAAATAAATTCCTCGTGGTGTCCGCAATTCCCTTTATTGAAATGCAAGAACAGTACCTCAAATTCGGCCATAAGTGCTTCCTTCTGCATTCATGCATCCATGGTACACCAAATTACCCAGCAACCGACGCAACATAAGATGACTACTGGTACAGACGCTACGCAAAACCAAGCACTGTATATAACCCATCAGAACCCCGTCAGACCAAAATCTGAAGCACATGAACCCATCCAATAAAACAGAAAAGGTTAATAAGATTACACACTATCCATCGCAACAGACGAAGCTCCAACCGTACTTAACGTAGACAACAGACGGACGTGGTGGTAACTTTAACATCAATTAGCCTTCTCAAATTACATCAAGTAAATTAAAAAATAACCCCTCATTCCGACATGTAAATCGGCCGGGTCCATGGAGTATGACTCACTGAATCGATGACCAAGTCAAAAATTTCTCTTCAGTTCCGCGTCCGGGCGGTCCCTCGTGTAACGTATGCAGTAGCCCTTTTCTAGGTGGTAGAAGTCTTACTGTGAATCTCTAGGTGCTAGGTATGGGTTGTGGCCGCTGGGATACTCTGCATGTCGAAACGTAAGCCGTAAGAGACCCTACAATTACCAGCATCTAGGTTGAGCAGGTTTAGTCTCGTAAAGGTGTACCGACGTTCCTCCAAACCGTAAATGATCTTCCATCAGACAACACGACGTCACATCTCGGAAGACTGTAGCTTTCATACCACCGTGAAACCCCCCAAATGTGGCAGAATCTCTCTCTCCTATAATTCCATTCTGAAGGTGCAGACGGGAGATTCCTCCGAAAGGATGGTACCTATCCACCAAACCACACGGCGTCATGTTCCATACGACTGTCGTTAATAAAGACCACATTCTTCGCCAACTGTCCCTTGGGAGTTGAAACCAATCTCCTTCCAAACTGTGGGTGTGAAAGTGGCAAGACCGCGAACTTGATGCCTCCTCAAGGTTAATAATACGAAAAGCCGTTAACTCCACTTACTCGCGTCCCTTTATCTTGCAGTGCTTGGGCAAATGGACATATTTCTCTCTTTAAACACATTTTGTGTAAGATTTTTAGCGATTAAGGAGACAACAAGAGAGGGAGAGGAAGAGAGATGTTTCAATTAACGACGTCGTCAATGGCCAAGATACTAGGGCGTCGAGGGTAGATGCAAGAAATACCAAAATGTAGCAGTGGAAGAACGATACCAACAGAAGAACGTGTCCCAGTGCCAAGCGTCCACGTGCCAATGAGCTGGAATCAAACCTAGGATTTGACGGTGAAAGAAACCACCGTGAACTCAGTGGAATGCCGTACGCGATTTCTTGCTTCCCGATATTGTTCTTCCTCCGTTAGTCTCAACTCTCAGTTAGGTGCAACTCGATAAAAGCAGTCTGAAAAGAATTTATGATACGTAATTCGAAAGGACAAAGGAAAGCTGCCTTTACAAGACGGCAAACTACGAAAGAGGTAACGTATTCCTGACACCGCCGGCTGGACACGCTTTGTCGTCTGATTATTATAAACGGCGTAGTAAGCAGGAGTTTCTATTCTTCAGCTAATACTTCAAACCTTATCAGTGAACGTAACTGGAGCAGTATCGCATATAGGTTACAACTTGACCAGGAATTTGTTATTATATATATAAGCTTCTGCGTTAACCCTGTGCGAGGATGGCACAAAATACGAAAGAGCAAAAACCTTCCCTTATAAAAACAATAATTCTTTCGATGGTTCTGTTGTTATAAAGAATACAATTCTATTCGTGTTACCTCAACCACGCGCACTTTACCGAATTCTCAGACAGGATGAAAGAAACAGGAAGTAAGCGGATGTGTGATGAAAGTGCAGGGCATACACGTGGTGTAACTGTTCGTACAGAAAGCAGACAGACGCTATTGCGACGTTCGGGATTAAATACTATGATGTTTGTCTAGACAGAGGTCTCCGAGAACACTGCAGTAAAGTCTACCGTGATTATCCGGTACATCGTTCTCTTCAGTTTTATATCAGGAAATTTTCGAGGATACAGTCCTACCCAAAGCTACCTGTGCTGTCACTGAAGAAAGCCAAAGACTCTCCACGTCCAAGTTCTGGAGACTATTTTCTGTAGGCAAACTCAAAATACAGAGTGGTTCAGAAAAATCTGGACTCAACCCAATAACTGAAAACTGGCATGATCAGAACTGCAAGCATCTCTGCAGCAACTGTAACGTAGATACTATGCAATTCAGCTGTTCTCTGCACGAAGTTGGGTCACCGTCGAGGAGCTCCAAACAGAACACAGTTTGGTTTAAGGTAGCATTTTCCCCATATGCGTAGAAAGCATCGTGGAAGTTCCTTCTTTTACATTCTCCAGTAAAAAGTATCAATTGTAAAGTATCGGCGGGGGGGGGCTCACTCTTTGTAAATGTTGTGGTAAGTTTTGTGGTTCAGTTTTAATAAGACCAACGCTCCACAAATCACAGTTAACTCTATAGGTCACAGTCGCTTAGGTAGTCAAAATATTCCATGCCTTTAATGAAATCGGCAATTTCAACACCATCGTTAATAATGTTACAATGCAACAATATTGCAAATAAGCCTTTTTAAGCTTGAATTTAGTCACAAAGTCATTTCGATATCTTTCGGCAGAATATGTAAAATAAACACAAACTTGTCATGGTTCATATGTATACAAATGGCAATAGTTGTTTTTAATATTGCTCATGGTCAACACTCCGTATAGAATGAATACGTTCATTACCATGCTCACGGCACACTGTTACTCGAACCTATCCCCAGCAAGACGAATCCATTCACAGTGGCATACCTCCTACGTCGATAATGGGTCTCTTGGATCCAGTCCATGTCAGATCCTCAGGTCGGCACAAAGCAAATTGTCCAAGATAAGTACTGCAACATCAAATACATTCAACAACCAGCTGCTGATTGAGGATGAAAGGTGCTAGGCCGTACTGGGGATAAACGGGTGTGAATGCAAATCACTTCTTAGTACCAGTGTACAGATGGCACACGGGACTTGTTGGTCTCGCAGAGACTGCGGAACGGACTCCGCAGAGAGTTACGGAAAAGTCGATTCTCTCGGTGGTACAAGTTGTCAAGGCTTGCATACTCAAGTGGAGCCGCAGACAGTCGATGGGTTTTGTTCGAAGGAACCCCGTTAAAAAGGTACTCACTAACGCTGTCTTCAAAATGGCTGCCCGGTATAGGCCGATATTCTAGCAGTAATTAAAACTTAGAGGCAGCTCAGCCTTTTAATTAAACGTCTAAAAGTACAGGGAACCGGCTCTGCAATATTTAGCGCACGCTGTAGGCGACAAAGAAAAACTCCCGTGGAAATAAAAGAAGCTTAGAGATGGGCTAATTCGTACAACGGGGAAGATCAGCAGTTACAGCAGTATAGTTCTTGTCATAAGAGGATGTCTTACACAACCGTACAGTATGTTAATACTAACAGCCCGTTGATGTGATGTTGTTCTGAACGTGTAAGCCACAGGTCAGGAAGTAACCAAAATTCAGAAAGAGTATCACAAAAAGAATACTACAAGTTACAGCGTTTTTTTTTTTCAGACGGTTAGACAGAACTTATAAAAACACACATGGGAGAACGGCGCGTTGTATCAGGAATGATGGGCAAATGCGTAGCTACAAACCCAGTCCTACTAACTAATCAACCAAACAATCCTCTGGTAATACCGTTCATAACAGAAGTTTCAAAATCACTACAACGAAATCCGTACAGTGGGCGCAATTCCTTGTTTACAGCAAAACATAAATTCCTCTTAAAGCAGTTAACAGAAATTTAATCACATGGCACCACCTCATTTCTTACTACCAAATAATAAACAAAAACTCGATAGCTTATGTTGTTATTTATGCTAGCTTCATACAAAGCAATAAAAACAGGACAGCCACATAGAACTCAAGTACTGATGTTCCTACAGATGATTTACGCAATCAGCTTCTCAACCAAACCCCTTACAAAACAAATCGAAAGAAACGCCTGCAGCAGTTTGACAAGACCTCACGACTTACATTCACAGAAATCTGTATGAAACTGACAGGAGTGTATAGCTGGAGTCTCGAATAAAACTTACATGAATACATGTATGAACCGGACAGAAGAAAACAGACACAATACATGGAATATTACTGCTGCTGCCCTCACAAACCTGAACTCGACTATTACTTACGAACTGCAAAGAAATTATAACTTCCACGATCTCTTACAGCACACGTCTGCGGATTGCTACTTTACGAAGGCGCCTTATTATCGGCCGCCGATACAGGGAGGTTAGCATGATGTGGACCTCACTCTCATAACTCAACAACAGAACATTACCAGGTGTGACGCAAAATATTCATTCACAAAGCTCTGTATTTCGCTGAAGAAATGCCCTTGCTTTACGGAACTTTGCTGTGTTACACAGACAGACACTGACGCCCACCTGGGTCTGCTCAGTTCGTTTTAATATTGTCCTCCCACACGCACATGGGGCCTTACGTTCTTTAACCTATAGTCTGTCTGTACGTCTTTCTCATTTCCCACATGTCTCGCCAATCTCACCCTCCGTGATCTGATGACCCTAAAATATTCGGTAGAAACTACAAATTATATGGTCCTTACTATGTAATTTTCTCCATCCACCAGTTACTCATCTTTCTTGTGTTCTAATATTCTCCACAGCATTTTATTCTGAAACATCCCCCATCTAATGCCTTACCTTGTAGTGACAGACCAAATTTCACACCCATAAAAAACATATAAATTATAGACTTAGGTTTCTAGAAAGGATATACAAGGGAGCTACAACATAAAGACGTAACAAGACGGGTGGATCTAGTTCCTTATCCCACCGACATTTTAACTGGTGCGAGAGGCACGCCTCGGCACAAGGACTAGCCAATGGGTGGGACAACTGAGGACTCGTGGTTCGATTCCAGGAAGGGTAGAGAAATATTCTTTTTCAAAACTCCGGGCTGTTTCTGGGCTCTATCAAGATTTTTATATTCAGTAGGCAGGAGGCAGCCCTTCCCCGCGGGTACAGCGTACGGGTCGTGAATCTGGCCAGTCATATAAATCTAATGTCAAGATAAAGAATGCGTGGAGCTATACCTGAACTCCATCACACGCCTTCATGGCGTGCATACGTACCTTACCTTCTTGTCTTGCACAGGCACCCACCCACCTTTTAGACACGGATGTAACGGTACCGGATCAAATTAATGTATGGGCTTTCAATTTACGACGGTGCGAAAATTGTTGTAAAAGTGGGCAGTTAAACGCTTAAGCTGTGTCACAGTTTGCTGATTGGACAGCGAATGTACTAACCCCCACAAAATGTTTTGTGATACACTTGAGATGTAAATTTTAAGATACCTTTTACGTTTTACATATAAACCTTAGAACTGCCTCACATTACAGCAAATAAAATGATACGTAAAGGGGTCAACGGATCCTTTCTTCGTGAAATTTCGACATTGTGACAAACAACAACTGGTATATCTGGGTATCTACACCTCGATGGCAGAAAAAGTTGCCCCTGCCAACGAAATTAACCCTTAGGTGACTAATGTCATATATATATGGAGCACCCATTCTTGATGTTTCTAGATCACACACAACGACGCAGCACAGTCGGTAGGACTCCTCTGGACGAGTGAT
>Ga0268261_10004047_pt1 | contig 10913 bp, 7 predicted proteins | sample TergutNc150P1_FD_190353 | JGI IMG/M metagenome (GOLD analysis project Ga0268261, IMG submission 190353) | Nasutitermes corniger P1 segment gut microbial community from laboratory colony in Florida, USA - Nc150 P1 (SPAdes) (version 2) | ecosystem: Host-associated > Arthropoda: Insects > Digestive...
GCCGGGGTAATCATCGCAAAGACGGGGCACGGCCCGCTCCCATCGCATTAGTTGTTATTAGTGAATAAATATAAATATATCATATATGAAGTAGTATCTCATTACCAAGTATCTCATTCGTACACTGACGTTCGTGACCGAGACTGAAGTGCGCCGGCTGAGCTAGCGGCTCCGGTCATTCGCTGGCCGCCATCTTGAAAAACCGTGAGGACACTGTTCTACAGTAGAGACTCATATTCTTTTATGTCGCCAGGCATCTTATTATACAATTTAGTTCCCACATTTATTACACGTTTTTGTATGTCTTTTTTATATAATTTGACATGGATAACCATCTTCTTTCGAGTATTATACTTATGGCACCAGTGTTTATCTCCAGAGACTGACAGTTTTTTTTGTGAGTAAAACACGTCACCACTAATATGTATAGTGAAACCAACGTGAGGATTTTAAGCTGGTGTTACATGAGTTATTTACGCACTCTAGCTGTTTCTGTTGTTTCGGGCCCACAAGTCCGCTGAATTTTTCATGCAGTTTTCACATTCCATACCAGTGAAGGTAGTGGTTTTCGGATCCATGGTTTGGAGTGCGCTCACAAAACGTAACGGGACTGTCCTTGTTCATTTCGTGCGACCGCTTGATTATGATCGACCGTGATTGTGGTATCGACCACGTCCAAGTGCAAGAAGAGGACGATACAAAGGTCACCTTGAACCGTCAGTTTGTGGGTTCGTTAATATTTCCGCCAGGTACGCGTGATATTTAGAAGTTTCTTACATATGTAGAGCTTAACCCAAACATTTGTAAATTTACACGTGTGAAGTATGTTGAATAATGTTTATTTCAGAAATATGTGGATGGTGATGAAATTTTGAAATCGTAATTCAGTACCGTAACCATCTAAACGAAATTAGTAATTCGCCGAAAGCAAATTTATTATCCAAAGTTCGACATATTTCAATCTAGGATAGTTAATGGGAGGTGCTGTGTAACAACTAAAAACAGTCGTCGATGTACATTTACTACAATTAGATTTCACGTGTTAAAGTTGTTACTGATTAGGCAATATTGAAAATAATAAGTGAACAGTTACGGCGCCTTGAATTTGACAGTTCTACATTATTATCTTTTCATCAGAATCATCGCTCGCTTGTCTGGAGTTGTGATAATGATAATGTTATGTTACTGAAATTGATTCGTACAATTATTAAAATAAATTGTTTTGTGGTGTTTAAGTAAATGGATAATTATATGTTACAAGTATTTCTTGATTTTATGTGTTTCATCGTGTTTCTTGTTTGGGTGTCGTTATTTTAGGCTTTGTCACATTAATACTTTGTATTTCATGTAATGTTAAATTGGGCTATTGATTGTATGGTTTTTGTTCTAGTAGTTATACTTTAATTTCATGCATTTTCTTTGTAGGAGATGGTTCATTTTATAAATATGCATAACGAAATATGTTATGTTTACTTTGTCACTAGTGGTTGATTCTGTGGCATTATCCTAGAATAGTTACCAGAGGCATGGGTGATTCACTGCGTGTGTGTGTGTGTGTGTGTGTGGAATGAGTAATTTTACCAGGAAGACCTTGGTAGTAGAACAGATGAGTAGTAAGAACCAGTAAGTATTGACTGTAGAGGAACTAATACAGGTAACCAGAACACTTAGTGTAGGACAACTTATTAGGGAAAATAAATATTATTCTTATAGTAGGTATGGTATAAGTAATCTAAAATCTTTCAGAGTTACCATTTAATGGGTGAGCACTTCATCATGTTTTTTTTTATGTAGAGACACGTGTTATTAACAGCATTATTGGTTTGACTGCCATTCAGTGCTTTTCTTACAGAATACAGCAGGAGGAAAGCACTGTATGCTGGCTTTACAATCATGTCGTTTAGTTTATAAGAGTTGATTGCAGTGGTGATTGTGGAGGTCTTGTTAGCTTGCTGGTAGTGGTGACTGTTTTCAAGATGTAAGACCTCAGTGTTTGTTTACTATAGACTTGTCAACTCCAGTTGTCTTCATATTGAGATGTGACATACACTATACATCGTAAAGTAAAAAGCAGGCACAGAGAAATGTCGTGAAGTTATTAAACGTATCAAAATGTAACCTAACCTAACGTAATCTACATTGGTAATTGCTCATGTTTAACAAAAATATGTGTGAATTATATCCTGTTGCATGTTACTGAATCTTATCAACATTTCACAATTGCTACCTTCAGTTACTAACTCAGGTTACATTTCGTTAGGTTTTATAGCTTCGCGACATTTCTTTGTGTCTGCTATGTATGTTTCAGCATTGTCACATTTCAACATGAAAACGATTGGAGGCGACAAGTCTATAGTAAGCAATTACCGTGACCTTTTTTTAGAAGTGATGTTTTGGTATGCGACATTTCTGTATTTTGTTGCAGAGCATTTTCACCATGTCATCATCCCCTTCTGCAGTGTATGATAACAAGAGATTCATTGAAAGAGGGTCTCATAAAGGAAAGGGTTTAGCTGTCTTTACAAGTGGTGGAGATTCACAGGGTATGGTGGTGCTATATCTTATAATTAGAACTTGCAACTGTGATGCAAACAATTGTGGAAAATAACTGAACATGTGATATATAATGAATGATATATAATGAATGATTATTAAACATGTATACTATGGTGCTGGTGCTTACTGGAATGATGTAGTTATTTCTAGCCGAAAGTTGTCAGGATGATTGAATGCTGAGAAAATGTGGTAGAGGGGATGACTGAAGCCTGAAGACTGAGACTGAAGATTTGTGCACCCCTGGGTTGCATGTAAATTTCAGACATCAATCCACGAAATAGTCAACAACAAGAAATATGTGGAGGTTTGGCTTCAGGTCACTTGTCAGTCGAGGCCTCTCCACAACATCATGAGAATCTTCTTAATCTTCTGGTTCAGTAAGGACTGTCAGCTGTTCAGGGCTGTCCTCAGCTTGGTAGCATGAGAATTGTAACCTTCCTTTGCATCAGACTTTTCCAAAACTGGGAATTGTTCCCTGGACTTTGTGGACAAACATGAAGATGTCACTCATTTTATTCTGCTGGTTGGGTAACTTCCAGAAGGCATTAACTTCTTCAGAGCAAAGCGTCTTTTGGCAGCTGTTCGGGTGGATCACTGGTCATGACATTTTCCTTGATCTTGTCTTCATATTCTGTAATTTGATAAATTGTCAACTTGTTTGCACTGAAATGTTGTCTGATTATGGCAGTGCCCATTTCCCTCTCTGTCTTACCCAACATCTCTATGGGTGTAGCATTGACATTTTCTATTCTTTATCCTTATAATCTTAATCAGCATATAACAACACGCTTACCAGATATAATACATTAGGGTAAGTTCTAGAAACTAAGAAACAAGTCATTTATATACACCAACATGTGCACACAATGGAATTATATGTTAGACATAAGCTTCATGTTTTGGTGATAAATTTCCATCCTCAGGGTACTTCCTGACAAAGGAATATGTAATATAAATTTGTCAGTCTCTCATGTACAGTATTAAAATATAAAAATAGAATGTGCCAACACTGTAGCAGCCACAGTATCCACCTCTTTGTATTATAGCTGCTTCAATACAGTTAGGTGGATACTGTGGCTTTTACAGTGTTGGCACATTCTTGTTTAAAATTCAGTGATATGTCTTTATTCACAATGCATGTAGTTACATGTATACAAACATGTAATCTTGACCATTCTTCACAGGACACATCAGTACATGCCACAGGGACTTGATTCCCTTGGATTGAAAATGCTGAGATTAGACTATATATATATGTAGCTACATGCATTGTAAACAAAGACATATTGAATTTTAGCCAAGAATCTGTGAACATGGTAATAGCTTTAGTATTAATTTTGTATTTATAGCTGCTATTTTATATATTTTATATTTCAACACATTGCCACCTCTCATTATATTTTTAGTTACAGTTCGACTGTATAGATCATACTCCTGAACCCAGTACTGAAGAAGCTGCATGTAGAGAGTCCAACTGTTCCTAATTGAGTGGTATTCTCAAAACAAGACCTTTTGTGAAGCGGAAAAACACAGAATTTACAAATATATCTGTGCATCTAGTTTCACTTTTCTTATGTGCAGCGCACACTCTATACTGTCTTGCAGGATGCTACTTGCTTTCCCCACCAGCAACAGTTTTGTCCAGTTTGTTTTTGCTGAAATCTCTGTAAAGTCTGCCTGGTGGGTGATGTTTAGGCCCCCTTGGTGTTAGTTGCTTCTCTGACCATTGCAATTCATCAGAACTGGACCCATCTGGATTCTGGATTTCTGCTAGTCAGGACCTTGCTACCTCATGCAGGAAGTTCTTATACATACTTTTTTGTTTGTGTTTAGTGTTTTATATACAAAAATGCATTGAAGGGTGCACAGTCGAGCATACACATTCAGCCATTTGACAGTTTTTCTCAGAATTGAGTAATAACTGAGGCACGTATCTGTCCTATCTACATCCTTCATGAATTTATTGTACTGGAAAACAATAAAAGGTTTCTTTATGTCTGGGCCTGTTCTTCTGTCTTTCCTTTCTGTGTTCACTACTGTTGCATCATGGATCACATTTATCAGTCTCACAAGTCTATTGTCCATTCCCACTTGGACTGTTACATCACCTTTCCTGCAAAAATGCTGACTGCCTGGTTGACAAATGTTTGGCTTCATATTCTAGGTCAGGTGGAATGCCCCTTGTTAGTCCTCATAGTGCCACAAACTCTTGTCTTTCTGTCTTGCAGTGTTTCAGCTAAATGTGATGGTTCTGGGCTAAGTTTTTGTCTAAAACTGATAGAACTGTGTCCTCCAACTTATGCCTCTTGACTGCTTATATCTTCATATTACAGATATAACCTGATACTGCCTCACGCACCATTCTGTCAATATTCCATATTTTGTTATTGCCCTTGGATTGCACGCTCTAAATTTCAGGCAACCCAGGCATGGGATTGTGGCTTCATCAAGTGACAGTTCTTTGGATTCTTAAATTTTGATTATATTAGAAAATAACATTGTGTTCCACATAAGCATAATGAATGGGTCTGGATCCAGTAATATTTGTAGGAAGAAGTGGTCTTAGACATACAGAGTGAGAATTTTTTTTGTCACAGATTAAGCCCTTGTATTTTGTTAAGTACTGGGACAATATGTAGGTGGTAAAATTTGTTTTATGTACAGATGTGACATTTTTTGTATAAAATTAACTGACTGAATATTTCAGAATTGCAAGATGTAGGTATGTGGAATTCGATGATTCTGCTGTTATTGGATATGATGCCGTGTCACTGGTTAATTGGACCTTTTATACCTGTGAAGTTGAAGGGACTATATTTCTTCACAGTATTAGGAACCAGGTACCCATTGTTACAGCATCATGTCCCAGAAGAACTGAGTCCCACCCACACCACTATGGAAACCTAAAAACTCATGTGGAACTTGTTCACTAGTAATGCAGTCCACACAGATACAGACTGTATACATTTATTTTTTATTTTATTCTGCATGTTTCAGTCATACATATTGACCATCATCAGGTAGAAAAATGCAGGTACAGAAGGAAAAGTGCTACAGAAGAGTAAAGATCACAAAGTATGAACAGTAAATACTACCTTATGTAACAACCAATTTAACCTTAAAGTTCTAAATGAATTAAAATGGAAGGTAAGTGACCCACAAAGAAGAAATGGAAGGCTCTGACATCAAGAAGAACAAGTTTTGTTTCTCCTTTTGTCTACTTTGCTTATGCAGAGAGGGAAACAAAATTTATAAAAAAAAAAATTCAAAAACACAAATGACAGTATATCGTGTATAACCAACAGTGTATAAAATCTTTTGGCCTACAGACAACATGAAAGTGTGGATAAATATAGTAAAAATGGAATTTATGCCTTGAATTTCCTGACCTGTGATAAATGCTACCTGGGTCAAACTGAAAGGGTGTTTTGAACCAGGTTTAAAGAGCATTTCATGTCATACAAATATCAAAATTAAAATCCAAGGTCTGTGCAACACCTCCAAGAAAATCACCACTTGATTGGTCCTTTGGACAGTATCATGGAAGTAGTGCAAGTTGATAATTAAAGTAGTGTTATGAATGTACTAGAAAAGTTTTGCATTTATAAAGAAACCCAAATGAATAACCAAATAACTGATAGATCTACAACAGGACATACATAAAATTTTCAAAATGATAATTTGCCAGAGTCACCCTAGATGGTGTACAGACCTACCCACAGCTTCTTGCAGCTAACTTGCCATCAGTAGTGAAATAACATGCAACATACACAGTACTATAGAGGCACAGCTTATCCCATCTATGTTATGCGTGGAACAATAGTGAGTATTGTCTAATAATTTATTGACACACCTACCATAGTATTTTTAAACATGCTTTCATTCTGTTATAGATTAAATGTAGATAGGACTTGTGCCCTTCAACCTACAGAACTCTGTAATAAAATAGCTTTACAGGAATTAGTTATATTGCCAACATATACAAATAAAAATATTCTTTACTTTCACAGGAATTCATACATAACTACATTTGTTGAGGTATGATAATGCAAAATAGCAAACATCTGACATTTACATGATCAGCACAGGGTGCTCAATAAGTCCAGGTGTTCATTCGCTGGGGTTAACAAGCTGTATAATAAAAAATAACTTCATACCACACATATTTTGTGAGTGGTAATACATTTGGTTTTTTCTATTACATATGACTGTACAGTTTCAGTTTACTTACAATTTCATAATTTTTTTAATGTGATGAAAACAATAATAAAATCATAGAGGAAGTAAATTCCTTTAACTACTTAGGAAATTATGAAAAAGATGTGGACATTGATAACAAATTTAATAACTATTTGAAAATAACAGGCAATACTAACAATATATATATAGACCACAGAAAACTTTAATGAAAACAAGAATAAAACTATACAATACACTAGCCCTTCCAGCTGTGTTCTACAACAGTGAAAATTGGAGCATTAAAGCAAGAGACACAAGAAGAATAATAACAGCAGCAAAGATGAAATATATGAGAAAAGCAGGGGAATGCACTTGGGTAGATTATAAAACAAACATAGAGATTGCAGAGGAATAAAATATAACTGCAGTTTTGGACAAAATACAGGAATACAGAAGAAATTGGTTGCTACATATAAAACAGAATTTCTTGTAATAGTTTCCTGCGAATACTAAAAGAAAAACCTACAAACAGGCAAAAGAAACCAGGGGAAACCATTCAAGAGACTTCTAGATATGTGAGACTGGAATGAGTCAACAAGTGGCCCAACTCCTTGTTAGCTAGGTGGTGGTGATTATTTTGGCAGTAACACATGGATAATTGTGGTTGCTTCATTATTATCAGTTCAGGCTTATATCCTTACAGTAGAAGTACAATATACAGAAATATCTGTAACTTCATTTCTGACATATTTGATTTTAGTACAAATGGTATGGAAAAATTCTAATGATTTTTATGTTTTTGTTATTCCTTTTTATTATTCATTTTGTGAGAATATTATCTAATATATTTGTAGCAGATTGATTGTGAATGGGAGGCCTCTTCTGTAGCACTTTTCCTTCTGTACTTGTGTTTTTCTACCTGATGATAGTGCATGTGACTGAATCATGTAGTAAAAAAATAAATGTGTAGAGTTTTCAAATTTCGGGTGAGACATCCCCGTTGTGTTATATAGAATTATAAATATAAACAGTACATAGTCAAACACAACTCAGTAATTTTATTAAGGTGTATTTCTTACACTGTTTCGTTCGACACGTTTCAGCTCTAATTATGAGCCATCTTCAGGTTGATTACTTTTATTAGTAAGGTAAAATAAACAATTAGCAATGCTATTATTATTGTTACCTACAAGATCTCATATAACATAAAAATTTTCACATTAATTCCACTGTATAGCAGTATTAAAATTAAGTTAGTGGAAGTTAATTAAAAAGAATATTAAAATTACAGGGTATTGTAATCATGGAATGTGGTGTGGGTGCTAAAAATTATTCTGTTTAACTATGTTTATGGATTCTTCATTGATGCAGTGGATTTTTGTGATGATGTAACGTAGGTCTATGGAAGTTACTGGAAGTTTGTTAACCTTCTGTGGCAGCACCTGTATGGTAAACATGTTTTTAAAAAGTTGGGTGTTTTCAGTTTATCAGGTGTTATAGGTGATATTTTGTTACTTTCCTTTTGGTCGTTGGTAATTGATGTATATACTAGTTATTTAATAGAGGTTAACTGTATTAAGACATTGTTTATGAATTAATGTAGAATGTTTCTCTTGGAAATATGGTGTGTGGACTTTATCAAATAGCTGGGATATTTGTTTATGTTGCATCTGTGAATATAATAAATATATTTTATAGTGGATGATTAATGTACGTAGATAATATTGTCATTTTGTGAGATGTTTAGGTTAGTTTAAGTTGGTACTTACATTTTGAAGTATTTGTTGACTGATGTATGTTTACGTTTGTGGCGAAGAAAATAATTTTTTGACTTGTTGTAGTATTATTTGCTTTTTGAGTGGAGATCATTGAATATATGTGCATCTATTGCTTATGGTATACTGGTTTCTCTGTCTGTACATTGTGTTGCATAAAGACTGATGGGTATTGGTCGGTTGAAGCTCATGTAGGTGGAGAGGGAAGGAGGGAGTTACATGAAAGTGTAGGGAGGGAGTAATTATGGATGGTAGATTTTTAGGATGGTGTCAAATATTCTATTAAGATATATTGTTTGGTTGTCATTGAGGTGGTTATTGAAAATGGCTTCTGTATGAATATAACAGCATTCTATTGTATTTAAATGAGGGCCTTTCTTCTGATTATGTAGTATTTGCATGATATCGTTTATGGCTCCGAAGAGATGTATATGTTCATTTAGATGATGTGCGAATTTGGAGGAATGGTTATTGTTCTGAAAGGCATGTTTGTGTTCATTGTATCTCTTTGTAAAGTTTCTACCTGTTGTCCTATGTATACTTTCTTGCAATCAGGGCAGTTTAGTTTATAAACTCCTGAAGACGAGAATTTGTCAAAGTACTGGGCTTTGTGTGTTAGGAAGTTATGTATGGTATTATTTGTACGGTAAGCTATTATGTCTGAGTATGTGAATATATTGGTGATATGTGTGGTTTCTTTACCTGCATATGTGAATGTGGCCCATTTACATTTGAGTGTTGGAGAATTTAGTTTTCGATTCTGCGTAAGGTTAGGGATTTTTTTTTTGTGGATGGGTTGGGAAGGAATTATTATAGAGGATATTATGGATTATGTTTACTTCCTGGTGGTGTTTTTCATTGTGTAACTGGTATGTGTTTAGTCTGTTGTATAGGAATTTTATTGTGGCATATTTTTGTTATGTGGGGTAGTTGGATGTGTAAGGGATGATAGTGTCAGTGAAGGTGGGTTTTCTGTAGGTGGAAGTTTTTATGTTATTTTGAGTTTTGTGGATGGAAATGTCTAAGTAGTTTAATGTGTTGTTTTGTTCTATTTCTGCTGTACAATGTAATTTTGGGTGTATGGAATTAAAATCAGTTAGAATGGCTTGTATGTCTGTGTAGTTGGAGTCAAAAATCACAAGAATGACATCTACATATTGAAAATAATTTATGATTCCATGTTTTTGTGTTAGGTATGCAATATGTGGGTTTTCTAGGTGTTGTAAGAAAACCTAGAAAACTCACATATTGCACACCTAACATAAAAACATACGTCAGACAACAAATACTTCAAAATGTAAGTACCAACTTAAACTAACCTAAACATCTAAAAAATGACAATATTATCTACATAGATTAATAATCCACTATAAAGTATATTTAATATATTCACAGATGCAACATAAACAAACATACCATCTATTTGATGAAGTCCACACACCATATTTCCAAGAGAAACATTCTACATTAATTCACAAAACGTTTTAATACCGTTATCCTCTATTAAATAATGAGTATATACATCAGTTACCAATGACCGAAAGGTAAGTAACAAAATATCACCTCTGACACATAATAAACTGAAAACACCCAACTTTTTTAAAACATGATATTTACTATACAGGTGCTGTCACAAAAGGTCAACAAACTTCCAATAACTTCTGTAGACCTATGTTACATCATCACAAAAATCCTCTGCATCAATGAAGCTCTGTGTCATGGCGGTCGGTCAAGTTGAGAGTAATTTCAGTGCTCTGTGTTACGACAATAAAACAAGAATAAGTGATGTGAGTAAGTGTAAGTGCTGTATAAACTTGAAAAAAGAACTTAAAGAATTACAAGATGAACTCAGCTCAGCCAAATTAATTATTAAACTATTACAATCAGAAAGCAACCTGACTGAGTGTGCAAGTTACCGAACAATAGAACCTCGGAACTTAATCCAGTGTAGTTATGTGAATGCAAATATAGTCACAGAAGACAAATGGATTGAAGTTATCCCAGGCCAACAAGCAAGGAACTTGGTAAGAGGCAAGTTGAAACTGAAAACCGTTACCACGTGCTACAAAACCCACAGGAGACGAATGGGGTAGCGGAGGGTCTAGAATTAAAAAAAACTAGAGATATAGCAAACACAAACGCAAGGATTCAAAAAAAGAAAAAACACAAAGTCATCCTGATAGGGGATAGCCATGCCAGGGGCTGCACTGAAAAACTATCAGGTTATCTAGGTACTGCTTATGAAGTTACAGGTTATGTTAGCCCCAACACTGGCTTGGATGTAATTACAAACTCTGCCAAGGAAGAAATTGAGCAGTTAACACAAAATGATATTGTGATAGTATGTGGAGGCACAAATAATATAAGCAAAAATGAATCAAACAAAGGACTCAGACATGTGAC
>Ga0268261_10004048_pt1 | contig 10910 bp, 11 predicted proteins | sample TergutNc150P1_FD_190353 | JGI IMG/M metagenome (GOLD analysis project Ga0268261, IMG submission 190353) | Nasutitermes corniger P1 segment gut microbial community from laboratory colony in Florida, USA - Nc150 P1 (SPAdes) (version 2) | ecosystem: Host-associated > Arthropoda: Insects >...
CTGATTAGGAGCGGTGTATAGTCGGAACATGGATAGTGGATGAGGTCCGCAAGGCCGTAGATATGGGTTATGGTCTGGTAGACGTGTTTGAATTTTGAGAGTATGACGTAACGTGCTTTGACAAAGAAGCCAATTCAGGAGGTCTTTTTGCAGAGTATGTTAACATGTTCCTAAAACTCAAACAGGAATAATCTGGCTATCCATCCTGGGTTCAGAGTGAGGAAAACAAGGACAAATACATTGAGGACTACCGGCGCGCAGATGGAATTGCCCTAGACAAGGCATCAATTTCCAAAAATGCAGGGCATCGTGCTTTGGCAAAGCTAAAATTGAACCCAATGTGGGGCAAATGGGCACAAAACCAAAACAATACTTAGACTGTAATTGTCAACTCTGAGAAAGAGCTTTACGAGCTTTTAACAAGCCCTGGTACTGGGGTTACAAACCTTATATTCCCAAACGAAGAAGTGGCATGGGTCTCTTGGAAATATTCCGAAGACAATGTTGCCACGGGGAAAATGTTAACGTGGCAGTTGCCGTCTACGTAACTACTCAAGCTCCACTCAAATTATGCGGGTATTTGGGCAAATTAGGGGAGTCGGTTTATACTGTGATACCGATTCGGTGATCTACGTTCAGAAGGTAGATGAACCCCAAAAGTAACAACAGGGGACTATCTGGGCGACCTCACAGATGAGTTTGGCTCTAGCTCTGGCTCTGGCTGAGTTTTTATCGCGCGGCCCTAAAAACTACGCGTTTTCGGTATTTAGCCCCTCTACCGGCAAACGTACAAATAAATGTAAAGTGATAGGTATAACTTTGAACTATGAAAGTTCAAAAGTTGTAAAATTTACTTCTTTGAAAAACATGATTTTGGAAGACGCGCACCTGTACATGTTCACAATCCTAAGAAGATCAAGAGGAAACGTGGTAGCATAGTAGTGTCAGAGCCGGAAACCAGAGTACAAGGTCGTTTTTAAGAAGCGCCGGCTTATGGACTTCGACTCTTTACCATTTGGATATTAATAGTTCATTTATTTTTGTTTATTTATGTAAAATAGAGGTGTCCTTACACATAATATTCATTTCATAGTATGGCGTTGAAGCTGCAACATCCATTTACACTAATTGTTGCAGGTCCTTGTAGTTGTGGTAAATCAACATTTGTAATTAAACTGTTAGAGTGCAGGAAACAGCTTTGTGACGTTGTGTTCACAAATATTGTGTGATGTCACAGGGAAAATAACTCCCCGCATCATTTAAAAAACGTGACATTTGTTAAAGGCTTACCGGACTTTGAAAACCCTGAAAATGTACTTACGCTTATAGTGCTGGATGATTTAATGGACTCTGCTTATTCCGCAAAAGTTAGTCAATTATTTACCAAAGGATCGCATCATCGTAACATCAGTCTAGTTTTAATTACACAACTTGTTTCACCAAGGTCCGTCGTCACGTGATATTTCATTGAACAGCAAGCATATAGTTGTGTTCAAGAACCCCAGAGTTAAGACTTGCATTGTGCACTTTGCCCGGCAGGTTTAGCCTGAAAACATTTCTAGTTTTCATAAGACATACTTAGACGTCTGTAAAGATCCGCATTCCTATCTGTTTCTGGACTTCACGCAATCAATCAACAATCTATTGAGATTTAGAATAAAGATTTCCTGGGGAAAATACAGAAGTTTTTGCGGCTGTTCAAGGTAATGAACCGGTCGCAGTCACAGTTACACTTTCTCCACGTACTTAAAGACGCTAAACCCCAGGCCAGACGCGCGTTACTCACATCTACAGGTGACGATCTAATTAAAGCCATTGTCGAGTGTGCTATAAACACATTAAATGGAAAACATAAATTAACTTAAGAGGACAAAGGTAAATTAAGTAAATATAACAATTGTTTACGTGCGTTGGTAAACCCAAAGATTGACTTTAAAAGTAAAAGGAAACTTAATTCAGAACAGCGGATTTATATTTCCTTTACTTACCAGTATTTTATCAGGTGTTTTAGGAACACTAATTAGTGGTAATAATGAACTAAAATGGCATTTCAACGTATGATTTTAGTAACCCCTGAAATGTGGGAAAACCACTGTCAAACACCGTCACCACAGCCTGTTAAAACAATATTAAAAAATAAAGATCAAAGCTATAATAAATGGACTCGTGTTCGTTTGCATCAAAACCCGTACTTGAAAACTGAAAAACATAATCGGGAGCCTATCCCCATTCCAATAATAGAGATTACACGTAAAAGCGGGCCTTTTATTAATGCAGAAAATTTAGAGTATGAATTAGAAACTAATTCTCAGCCAGTACATTCAAAGTACATTCATAACGTGTCGAGACGTAAATTATCGCACGATCCTACGTTTGGTATGTACCAAGGTGATACTGACGGTTCTTTTAAAATCGGGCGTTCGAGTTTTAAATATAACGATAAAAGCGTGTTTATAGATGGTAGAAAGTACAAGGCAACACAAGGTCTCTGCGAATTGCTAACAAAATCTAGACCTGATAAAAATGCGGTCACTTTTCAAGACAAACAGGCATATAAACAAATACTCTTACAGTCTATCGCGCACATAGTTAATTATAGTCCCACAGGTAAGATCAAATCAAACAAAGGCCTCAAGTATACTAGGTTTATTTCGCGACTGTTTACTGACAAAAAGAAAGTTCCTTGGGAATATGTGTAATGTCTATAGGTAAAATTTATTACGATCCTAAGCACACAGCGGGGTTTAGTTCAGCAGCAAACTTAGTAAGTGCCGCTAAAAGTAGTAAGAGAAATGTCGAAGAGTGGCTGTCGGGTCAAGACGCGTACACTGCATAAACCAGTGCGTAAAAGATTTCCTCGAAATCCATATACTGTAACAAATGTTGATGATATTTGGGAAATGGATCTTGCAGAATTTAGTTCCTAGTCGAGATACAATGATAAATACAAATACCTCTTAAATGTAATAGACATATTTTCGCCCTATGCCTAGAGCGTACCTCTAAAGGACAAGACTAGCAAGTCAATTGCAGCGGCTTTAACAACTTTATTTCAAAATAGAAAACCAATTAACATACAATCAGATAAAGGTGCGGGGTTTGGTAATGCAACTGTCCAACAGTACTTGAAACGTCGAGGTGCAGATTTTTTTACGACTCACAACCCTGATAGAAAGGGAGTTGTTATTGAGCGATTTAATCGTACTCTAAGGACGAAAATGTATAAATATTTCACTAAGAATAACACGTACCGCTACTTGGACGTTATAAATAACCTTTTAATTAGTTACAACAGCTCTGTCCATTCCACAATAGGCATGCCCCGAGCAAAGTATCCCCCTCAAACATTTACTCTGTATTGCGAAAGGTGAATAGCATGCGGGCCAAAATTCCTCACGGACATATCAAGTTTAAAGTGGGCGATCTTGTAAGGGTAACCAAGCAGAAGATAGTGTTTGCTAAAGGTTACGAACAGACATTTTCAACAGAAATATTTCGAGTTGTAGAAGTTATTTCGCGCGTGCCACAACCTGTTTATGAACTGTCGGACTTGCAGAATCGTCCTATTGAAGGCCGGTTTTACAATTACGACCTAGTTAAAGTTACTGTATCATTCTAAACCGAGTTTCAAATAGATAAAATAGTGCGCACACGTAAGAAAAACGTTATTAAACAAGATCTTGTTGAGTGGAAAGGTTACGACGAGACATTTATCAGTTGGGTAAACGCGTCCGATATTAAGAAAATATAATGGATAATTTTTACGTAACATTACCATCAGACAGTTCCGGTCATTATTACGCAGCAAATACAATAGCTGATTTTACAACTAAATTAGCTACACAGCTCGAGTTGCAACATAATAAAAGGGGAGTCAGTTTAGTAGAAATATCGTATCCTAATGGCTACAAGTAACGTTTCCGACACAATACAGTCCGTTTAGATTCGCAGGAGGTCATTTTCCTGTTAAAGACTATGAATCTATGCTTCATCTTCTCACAAATATTCCTCATTTGTTGGAACAGTCTAAAAAAGAAAGGTTTATACGTATTTTTACTGGGTACCTAAATAAATATACAGAAGAACCAAGTAAGCAGTTGTTTAATTCGTGCTATGGGGAAATAACGTTAAAATCAATAATCATGCAGTATCTCACTTTCCTGCCCGTGTATATAATGTACTTGAAGATTTAGCTGAAACAATTATGAACCCCGCTAATTGCCGTACTTATAGAATAACTGTATCACTAAAAGATAACCCTGATTTTACTACACCAGAGCCTGTTTATGTGTATGCAGATATAATAAAACCAGATTTGGTTGGTGATTCGTACGTTAAACGTTTAATGACTCTACACTTTCCTTCGAGTACAGGGTATCAAAGAATTGACTTTCCTTTGTATAGACCTGTAGAACAGACGTTTATAGAGTCCATTACAATTCGTTTAGTTACAAAATGTAGATGTGCTATTTGAAGATAGCGATATCCCATGCGTTATAACATTAAACTTTAAAAACAAGTCCCGGGCGCAGTAAAACTCAGTATATGAATTACAATAAATCGATATACACGATACTATGTAAATCAAAGCGGTGGTGGCGGTGAGGTGGGTCCTGTTTACAGGGCAAGTTTTAGGGTTCAGAGGGGTAACGGCATAGGGTCCTTCTTCAGGGGACTCCTTCGTTTTGTTAAACCGCTGTTGTATTCAGGGGCAAAGGCCGTCGGAAAAGAGGCTTTAAAAACAGGTTCCAGTATAATACCCAATATGATTAATAGAGAGCTCGAAGAGCCGGTATGCGTTAGTTTTAAAAATCGATTTATTGAGGCAAAAAACCTCGAACAAAAAATTAAAAACATGACGGGTGCTGGCCTTAGTTTAAAGAGAAAGCGCAAGTCTAAAAAGTCTCAGTCTCCAAGTAAACGAAGAAACGTGATTGATATTTTCACAAGAAGCAGTAATGGAGTGTTTAAAATCAGGGATTGACATTTTTCTAAAACGCAGCATACAAACATCTATCGTAAATAGTCACACCTTTACATATAAATCTTTAGCGCTAGCTGACAATCCTACCCAGTTGGAATTAAACTGCTCTGGCCATAGTGATTATTACATTTATTTAAATTCTGTACCTCTACTGTTACGCATCAAATTAGTGAAGAATGGTGGATCAGATCTAAGTAGTTCAGAGTCAAACAAAGCGGGTTGCGTTAATAAACTTTTACATTCCACGTTTAGTTCTCTAAGTGTCTCGCTAAACTGGAAACCTGTTACTCTTCACGAGACAAATTATCATTATAAGGCTTACCATGAAAAACTTTTAAATTACGGTTCTGACACTTTTGGTACACATTTAGTGTCTAGCCTCTGGTATCTTGATTCATCTGAAGAACTTAAAGACAATAATTGTTACAGTACGCCTTTAAAATACATTGGCAATAGTCAGACTCTTGAACTGTATGGAAGGCTGCGTGCCGACTTGTTCAATTCCGATAAAACGTTGATTAATGGTGTTTATATGAATATTAAACCTACTCGTACACCAGAAGCTTTTTATTTATCGGCACCTACCAATGATACAAAAGTACGTACCAAAATTTTAGACGCTACTCTATCACTCAAGTCGAATTGAAACCCCCTCTACTCTTAGCTCATGCTAATGTTTTAGCTACAATGCGTAAAGCACACTATCCTGTCACGCATACTCAAATCAAGACTTTTACAGCGAGTTCTGGGACTCAGCAAATTTCTATTAATAATGCATTTCTTGGGCCGGTGCCAGACCGGATTCTTATAGTTTTAGTTAAAAATGCAGCATTTGTTGGCTCTGCCAGTACGAATCCCTTTCACTTTCACCATTATATAACAAATCTTGTGCTCTAAGTAAATGGAGTTCAACATCCTTCGGAACCACTTACAATCGATTGATCATCACCCTTTGGAGCTACAAGGGCTTACGAAACATTAAATTCAAGTACTGGTATTAATCACGATGCTCGTGCTCATATTACACTCGAAATGTTCACAAAGTGTTATTACATACTAGGGTTTGACCTGACAGCTGACAGAGGTTGATGAGGAGCATATAAGCTTACCTCGTCTGGGAAATGTGCGCATTGCAGCACTCTTTAAAAAACCACTGCCCGAACCTTTAACATGCAATTCGTATGCTGAATACCCCGGACACATTGAAATTGATAATGCTAGAAACGTTACAGTGGAATGAATTCCATTCATATTCATAAATTTTTAACAAAACATGTACAATATTTTCAAGGGGTTTACCCTATAGATCTTTTAACATCCACACTCATAAAAGCGTCAATAATTGCCATTAACCTTGATAACCATTATATGCCCGGATCGCATTTTGTAGCTGTTTGTTTCTCCGACTCTGGATACACCGAATATTTTTATTCCTACGGCTTACTGCCTTTCAAGTATGAAATCATGGCGTACCTACAGCGCCACTCAATTTCTTGGACATTTAATCGCCACAGACTACAGGGTCTAACTTCGAATATCTGCGGACACTGCTGCTTCCTCTACGCCCTTCACAGTGCCAGGGGACTATCCATGACGTCATTCGTCAACATGTTTTTACCTGCTAACTACAACTGCAATGATAAAAGAGCAGTGCTGATGTTTCGCGCTCAGTTTGAAGAGTGTCCCGCTTGCGACCGGTTGGAGGAGCAGCAGTCGTGCAAGTCGCAGATATAAAGGTACGTACACCCAAACTTATCAGTCTGCAATGTTACTCATAGTGATTGATTTACACTTTCTTGTAAGGGCGGGATGATGAAATCGTGGTTAAAGAGCTGGCAGTTGCCGACTCCCACATTAATAGGGTCTCGTCATATGTCTTTAATAGACCATACGGATGGGAAGGAATACCTACTTTTAACGCTAGGATGAATCAGTCTATTGGCCATGGGTGTAACTGGAATGATGGTGATGTTCCATATTCAGAGCTGCAAACTGTGCTACATCGCGATGTATCATCTGCTGTTGCAATTTATTGCTTTGGACCTCAGAAAACAAACTTTATTAGCGGTCTTATCGACCGCACAGTTCTTGATATTATTCAGCTAGACTGCCCTGAACTAGCCGATATTAGTTTCCCTGCCATCAGCTGCACGTTTGCATTACAAGTCCAAACATGTTTGTGCATTGTGAACAGCCTATTCATTAGCTCATTGGCTCAACTATTACATTCTTAGTCTACAATATGCAAAGTGCCCGCCTCAGCCTAGTTATCATTAATGTTTTCAAGATGGCGGGGTTGCTTCGTCGCACATACTTTCTCAACGAGCAAGAGAAAGTATGTCTCCACCTACCTCAATAATGACGACCTCAAACCACATCTGAAAACTGGAACTTCTGGTCATGCAGTGTTAAACGAAATACAGTGGTTCATTCTGGTAACTTTCAAAAGTGATATACCAAAGAATGAAGTGCACGAACTTGGTGACTCGCAACATACCCTGTCAGTGTTCTGTGGACGATATATAAGCATTACGAGTGAGAACACTCAAGTGTATCTAAATAAAAAAGTTCGGTCGCAATTGATGGACTTGGCAAGTGGCTGCATAGAGAGGGGTCATCAAATTCGGCAGGCTACAAGATAAACTTTTAGAGTGGCGTAATAAGTGTTTCGAATCCAAATCCTTTTGTACCCCTCCAAAAAACAAATGCCATTGATTTCAGTACATTGTGGAATGAATTAAAGTATAAAAACAGTTGTTTTTCTGATAAAAACTACATGGTTGTAAGTGTGGAAATGAAAGATTGTAATAAAATTAAATTGTATGTATATTTATAAATAAAATTTTACTTTTCATTATAATAAAACAACCAACATTGTATATATTTATAAAAATGTAAAAATGGTCTTTTTACCCTATTTACCTGGGATAGTTTCCTTAAAAAGAGATGGTTAAAGCCGCAGGATTTGAACCTAGAATCTTTCAATTACGAGTCTGATATCTTACCGCTTTAGCCACCTCTTTCCAGTGTAGTATATAGTAGTAACCATATTGTAAATGTTTAAGTCAAGTTTAAATAATGCGCTAGCCGTCATATTGTAAAATGGCCGCCTTATTCAAATAGCAAATGTTTAAGTTAATTTAAATAACGCGGTATCCGCCATATTGCCAAGAATTCAAAATGGCGCAACATCACGTGACAATAATAAATATTCAAATAATAACAAAGTTTAAAATTACCGTTCTAGCCTCCAAATTACCAAAAATTCAAAATGGCCCCTTTGTTTACATCAAGTTACCATAACAAGTTAAAGTTAGGTTAAGCAAAAATGGTCATTAACCCCTCCGCCATCTTTTGTTTACATCCGGCAACCATAACAATGTTTCAAAATAATAACAAAGTTTAAACTTACCGCGCTAGCCGCCATATTGGCTGAAATTCAAAATGGCGCCTTTGTTTACCATAAGTTCACAGTTAGGTTAAGGACGGCGCCACACTGTCTACCTCATTGTTTACATCGCATCGCCTAGGGCTGTATACATCACGTGACAATAACAAAGTTTCAAAATAATAACAAAATTTAATTAGGTTAAACTGAAACGTCATTCACCCCTCCACCATCTTTGTTGACATCACATCGCCTGGGGTGTTCACATCACGTGACAATAACAACGTTTCAAAATAATAAAGTTTAAAGTTAGGTTAAGGGGGATGGTCATTCACCCCTCCGCCATCTTTGTTGATATCACGTGATTCGCTAAAGGCCCAAAGAAGGGCGGGAAGGGTTAGGTTTGTAAATAATAACAAGTCAATGTTAGGTTTATCCCAGGCGCCATACTGTCTGGGGCAGTGTTTACCGCCTGAAGGCAAGGGGTGGGAGGGGAAGGTTAGGTTTCTTAACATGTGACGTCACTAGAGGGAGCTCAAGGTTATGTTACAGAGGTCATTGACCCGGCCATACCTGCACCCTTATTACTGTAGTAGTAGTAGTAGTAGCAGTAGTAGTAGTAGCAGTAGTAGTAGTACTAGTACCAGTAGTAATAGTAGCAGTATTAGTAGTGGTAGTAGTACTAGCAGTAGTAGCAGCAGCAGCAGTAGTAGAAGCAGTAGTAGCACTAATAATTATTAGTAGTAGTAGTAAAAGGAAGTGGAGTAATAAACTTTTGGACGAGGATTTAACCCCAAATCTTCAGGTGGCATTATTGTTATTATTATTAAATGGAATTATTTGGAATATTGAAATGAAATTAGTGTTGCAAAACTGGGGTGGGAAGTCATGAAGTTCTTTCGCCGAGGTGGCCATTTTTCCTAAGTCCGGATCTCTTGAAAACAACCCTTTCACTGAGCCACTTCCTGAGCCATTTTAATCCAGTCCAGAGGTTCACATCATAAATTTGGATATCTTCAATTGTTATCCTGGTTTTCCTGGTGCCCTGTCCTATTCAGCGTCACAGATTAAAATATTATGTTTTATGGTTCTGCCATGCATCGTACGTGTCCCACCCATTTCATACTCTTTGTTTGAATAAGCATAATAACGTTGTGTGAAGGCTGAAATTATTAAGCTCTTCATCATACAGATTTTTTAACCCTACTGTTATTTCCTTTGTATTAGGTCCAAATATTATGTGTTTCTTGCTGTAAGATACCCTTAGGGTGAGAGTTTGACAAATTACAAGGGCGGAGGGATTATTTCGGAAAATTTTCATTCCACCACCAGTCTCTTAATCCAGCAAGAGCTTTTTCTAACTCCAGTAAACAACGTTGATTTGAAATTGACATTACTTAATGAGCAACACAGTGGTTCCTTAGTTATCCAGCACCCAGCATAGAAACAAGTGTTTTTATAGGCTCTCGTGCCAAGGCTCCCAACTTTCTTTTAAATGCTTCTATGTGTGGTGGCTAGCAAACACCTACGTTAGTACAATAACCACCGTGAACTGAATACTGTCTATTTGAAACATGTCGGTAGGTGTAAAGACCGAGTTAATATGAACATTTACTGGTAGCGAACAGAAGCAGCTGACATCATTCTTGAGTAAGTGAACCGGTACACCTGATTTCAATCGTGCTTGAGAGTCAGTAAAGGGATCCACCTACCTTCAGTCGTACCGAACAGACATGTGCCAACTTCAGTGGTGTCTGTTACTAAGTAGGCACAAATCAGCCTACAGTCGTGCTTGTCAGTAAGTGAACAGATACACTTGACTATATTCGTACCTGTCAGTAAGTAGGCACAACCCTGACCGCAGTTGTCCCTGTCAGTAACTGAACAGACGCGCCTGACTTCAGCCGTGCCTGCCATTAAGTGAACAGACACACACACGTGACTTCAGCCGTGCCTGTCAGTAAGCGAACAGGCACGCCTGTTCATCCCTACCTGTCAGTAAGTGAACAAACACACACACATGATTTCAGCCGTGCCTGTCAGTAAGAGAACAGACACGCCTGACTTCAGTCCTGTCTGTCAGTAAATGAACTGACCTAGATGATATGCGTTCTGGTTGCCTGTAATTGAAAGTGCGCTGCTGATCAAAATAGCGCCGAAACAGTTGCAACTGATTTGCACCTTACCTGCTAGCAGCTGAACAAAATTAGCTGATTTGAATCCTGTGGTTGAGTGGAGGTTCTGCAGTGGAGTGTGACGTAACTTCTCACTCAGCTGCACTTAGCACTTCGAAGAGAGTCACTTGGTGTGTAATGAATAGAAACCTGATTGATGCAATTTTCAAAATCTCCACCTCTCTCCTTGCCCTGCACCCTAGCAGATAATGACGGCAATCACTCGTATGAAAAGGATTTCAGGAAATTTTCTCTTTCCTCGTATCTCGGGGGGGTTGTGGCAGCTTGAAGGGTGTTGCGGGGAAAGGAAGCGAGTCCGGAGACAGCGGTATCCGCCGGCGACCGGGTCCGGACACAGCGTCGG
>Ga0268261_10004049_pt1 | contig 10908 bp, 3 predicted proteins | sample TergutNc150P1_FD_190353 | JGI IMG/M metagenome (GOLD analysis project Ga0268261, IMG submission 190353) | Nasutitermes corniger P1 segment gut microbial community from laboratory colony in Florida, USA - Nc150 P1 (SPAdes) (version 2) | ecosystem: Host-associated > Arthropoda: Insects > Digestive...
GGGGGGGGGTTACGACAGCATAGAGTATGTATCATTTATTTAGTTCCCACTTACTTTATCGTAGAGTATGTACTATTTATTTCATTCCCATTTTCTTTAAGTGAAAATGTTGATTTACATTCACCACTGTGCATGTGTGATGCTGTGGGTATGTCAGGCAACTGAATAAATAGTACATACGTGTACTCTACACTCTACCCCAGAGCAAGTAGAAACACATTAATAAACAGTACATACTCTACCAAAAAATATGGCATTGAAGTGTTGTGTCAGATGCCATACCTTTTATTTTAATACAGAACTACTGCTAATTGTATCTAAAGAAGAAGTATAGATCTTGCAAGTGCAATTTGTCTGCATACTTTTAAAAAATAAGGCAGTTCTATTTGATGTGCAGGCAGGGTGGAACAACAGAGAGAAATGAAGCAGTCTAAATCCTGTAATTCACATGTATCACTGTGCAGGTAGGCAGCTTCAAAACTGCATTCACAAACAGTGATGTGGTATGTTCTTGTTATGCTATTGATAAGGATCAGCAACAATGATTTCATATTATTTTACATTTTATTGGTATGGTATATCTCTGTGCATTTTGTCCCCAACCACATGAACTTGTACACATCCATCCTAGAATAAACTGATAGAAGTGTGACATTTGCATGACAAATCTATAGAAATAATACTCTTTGGATGGTAGAATTATAAATGACAACACCTCCAAATTTTTACATTGATCAAGTGTTCACTGCATTAAGAGCTAACTGATCTATAGGATTTTCAATTCTCAATTCCCGTACTTTATCTCAATGCATAAGATATTAAAACTCTTATACTCTGATAAAAATTCAAATGCTATTTTTAACCTTTTTGTCAATAGGTTGTACAAATATCTCTTGTTTTGAAAGTTTTTCTTCAAGTTTCTTTTTCTCTCTCTCGGTCAACAGCAACTTGTCTCCAATTTCCCACACCTGTGACTTCAAGATGCCTACGTCATTTTCATAACTCCAAATCTGAAATAAATTTAATGAAGACACACTGAGAAACAGACAAACAAGACAGAACAGCAGACACTACTGTATACCAGTAGTGCTAACACAAAACATTATTAAAAGAAATGTCTGAAAGTTTGTGATTAATTACACTCAAACAGAGCTATTATATACTGAATATATAAGCCGAGGGAAAAACCATCACTGTCATGCATGATCTGACACATCACGCCCCCCCCCCCCCCCAAAAAAAAAAAAAAAAAAAAAACCTTATGTTCTACAAAATCAGTCACTTTAAAAACAACCAAGCTAGGAACAGGAAATAGTAATTATGTTGACTGCTTCCAGTATCAAAGTGTCCTCAAAAACATGACATCAAATTAATGTCAGTAATTTCTTTTACTTAACCTTGACATATATATTAAGACTGGCACAGCTTACTTTGGTCTGATGGTGTAGGGGTGGTAGTTAAAGAGAGGTTGTAATGAGTTCAACATACAACTTGAATAGGAGACAAAGAAATGTACACAGACTTTCAGTACAGAAATTTCATGGATAGGAAACATTCAGAAACATGAGAAAGCAGTAGCTGAAAATAGAAATGTATATTAGATTTTTAGAGCACAAAATGAGACAGTGTGAAATGGTTCAACATTTTATCCAGTGACATACTGTGACAATAGTGTTCATAAAACATCAATCCCATTATAAAAGTTAGTACAGCATATCCATAATAATGGAAGGATTAGTCTTGAAAATGTGTCTCAAATTCCATAATATGAGCATTATTTTTCCACAGACTTCCACATTATGGGATACACTGCAATGAAAATTCTGAAGTCCACACTGGATTAAACACTTTTTTACCCTTCAGAAAAATGTAGTAAAATCTCTTTTTAATGAACATCAGAATAACAACATTTCAGTACAATAACATTTTTCTTCTGGGCCTGTCAATTTACCATAGATCCATATGTAAAAATGTTTCACATTAACAAATACCATTTAATGGAAAAAAAAAAAAAAAAAAAAAAAAAAAAAAAAAATTCATCCTGCTGAGAAAAAAATGTAATCAATATAACCAAATTTGTAAAACACAACAATGCAATGCACACTACAGGAAATCCACAACTGCATGTGCAAGAGAAGAGACAGGAAAGAGAAATGGGTTACAAAGGATCATAAAGATACCAACACTGTGGAGAATTACAACAATCTAGACATAGTCACAGCCATAGTATTTTATTGGAAAAATTCCATGAATAATACACCAAGATAAAACACCTTTCTCTGTATCAACTGCAACACACAAGACAAGGTATCACCACTGAAGTGGGTAGCACAGAAAAAAAAAATACTGACTTTTTTTACAAAGTAAATAGGTGAAGTTTGTCTTCAGCTTTTTACATGTAAAGTATGTAACTATCATTCTGAGGTTTTTAATACATTTCAGTGTAAGGAAATTTTATTGGAACATAATTTTTCACCCTCACAATTTTCTTATACCAAAATCTTACTATAGTACCACATACACATAAATAAACATGACAACCTCTTTCCACAAGCCTTACAGAAAAGCAACATGCTGAACAACCTAAAATAGAATGGAAACAGCAACCATGCTACCAGCCATCCACTGTATTACTGATGGTAGAACAGAGGCTAGCCAATAACCAGACACATATTCTGCTATTCCATCAGAGCATATACTTATGCAATGTTATATTCTAATGATCAGTTCAGCGTGTTTAAAAATCTTGATGTTTTTTAGTAAATTTCAAGGCAGATTTACGAAACATTTCACCAGCTTCACAGTTGTTTCATGACCTCTGGCAGAGTAAAATTCCAAAACCCAAATACCCACCAGGAAGGGAAAGGAAGCAGTCTCATACATGTGATAAATTTCAGTTCCTGAATAAGTCTGAGATGTTTTCAATGCTGCAATTGGAATGGACAACACTAACAAAAGTAGCAGTCAGTGCTGTCCATCACAGAGAAACTGCCAATTAAAATGTGTATATTCATACTGAAAGTCAAAGTAATTGCAAGAACATAATTTAAAATAAATGTACACTACCTTATCTTTGTAAAATTTGCACAGTGCATGAAGATGTTCATTCTCTTCCTTTGACTTTTTAGTCTTCTTCTCAACTTCCTCTTCATATAGTGCTTTCTAAACAAAAAAAATTGGCATATTAACAAAAATAGTATTAAATCCAGCACCGCATTGAATAAAATTAAATTAAATTAAAAAAACAGAGAAGTAAGTTTTGAGGCTTAAGTTTAAAAATGGCAGGCAAATCACAACGAAAGAAGAATGTTCTGAGCTCTATACACACACACACACACACACACACACATACACAATTTATAAACACCCTGAATTTCACAGGCATTCCTTTCATAAAAAGGGTGACAAAACATGTCTCTTATTTGAAAATAAAGAACAATACAGAAGGAAAGACAGTGTATTTAACTAAAGGAACCTCACCTCAATATTATTTCCTCCCTCTTTATTCCTAAAACAACTGGTAAATAATGAGGAGGCAATGCAAGACCTCAACTTTTTTATTTGGGAGAGAGAAGTGACTTCATCAAGAGTGCTATAAATTGCTAAGAAACAGCTTTACGTTCCACGAACACAAATGATAAAGCACGCAAGATGAATTCAAACTGGACTCTCCAATCAGCAGCTAGTGAACACTGTGTCAATCATCAGACAGAAATCATATATACTGTCCAGCACATGAATATTCAATGTTCGATCACTGAATAAGTGAACTGTATAGACGAAAACTGAATTTCACAAGCAGATTTTAAGATGCACTTATTTAAACTCATGGACATCTGTCTACCAAGGGTTCAGTATTACACTGTACCCTGCTAGTCATAACAAGTGCTTATATCCACAACTTGAAATCAAACAAGAATGCAGTTTTTTAAGTTTGAAAGGTCTGAACAGTTTGCATTTCCAAGTAAACATTAAATACATGAAAACACTAGTTAAAAAATAAATGTTACATCAAATAAAATGGAGAGAGAGAAGAGATAAAATAACCACCCTCCTGAGTGTTACAGTTAAAACAGACATTCTTCTCCCCCTCTTATTAAGGCAGTATTAATACTAACCATTTTGGCTTTTAGCTTCTCCAGCTTCTTTTCATACTCATGTCGAATGGCTTTCTTTTCTTCGTCCATTTTATTTTTCATATCATCAATCTCAGACTGAAGTTTACAGTTGATTTCCAGCAATGTTTCATATGCTTGTCTGACACCGGAAACTTTCTCTAGTTCTATCTCCAGCTGTTTGTACTTTTCTTCCTCAGCAAATTTCAACTTACATGCAATCTCCTTCTCATTAGCAAGAGCTTCATGCAAAGCTTTTATTTTATTTAGTTTTCTCTCCATTTCTGTTTTCAAATTCTGTTCTTTGTCAAGCACAGCTTGAAGAGATTTGTTCTGTGTGTTCAAAAATTCAATATCTGTAGTTTTCTGGTCTAGTTTCTGTTCCAGTTTCAATCTCATTTTCAGCATAACACTGTGTCCAGAAGCTTTCTTCTTATGTTCTTTCTGAGCTTCCTCTTTACAAGTCAACATAGCACTTTTGGCCCCAGGATTCATTTCAAGGAAATCTTCAGGGCTCTGGCCATCTTCTACCACTACTAATTCTGCATCATTATTCTCTGATCCTTGTAGCTTTGTCAGTATATCTCTTATGAGATTTGTTCTATCTACAAGATTCAGATCTCTCACATTACAAAATGCACTTCTGTCACAGAGTACATTATTGCTTTCTGTATTTGTGTTGTACATTTCCAAAACATGATTACACTGACTATCTACAGATGCACATTTCTTCATTGCAACTTCTATTCCAGCAATCAACGTGCGAATCTGGAGCTGAAGGTCATCAAGTTCCTGCTGCTGCCGCCAAGTTTTCATGTTGACTCCTACAGTATCTTTGGTGACCTCAGATTCACTGCCTCTCTCCATACTCAAAACACTTTCAGGTGGTTCATTAGCACCCAAGTAAACAGAAATGCCCAGATACTGGTCTTCCATATTTTGTTCTGTTTGTTGAAGGCTCGTATATGTCCATTTAAGAATACTGTGTAATATTTCTTCACGCTCAATGCATATGAGAGTTAGAAGTTCCTCCAGCTCGGTTCTCTGACGGTCTATAACTTTGAGCTCATTGCAGCTAAGTGCAGTGCCTAAGACTATAGTTTCAAATTTGTAGCTGAGATCTTTAAAGCTTCTTTGAAAGTCAGCCATCTTTTGCCTCAATACTGTTTCAGAATTCAAGAGTCCATTAAATTCTGCATGTCTTTCCTCTCTTATTCTTCTTAATTTCCTACAGTTTTCCTCACATGTCAGATGTGACACCTCATATTTCTGCAACTTTTCATTTAGTTCCAAATTATGTTTTTGTAAATTTAATGTTTGATTTTTCATGGTACCTATCAGTGTGTTGAGAGACTCATGCTCTGTGTTCAGCTTCTGAAAGCCATCTTTCAGCATTATATACAACTCTCCAAAAGCTTCCTTGTCAGCTTTTAGCTCAGAATTTAAACTGCATTCAGCAGCCAAGGCCCTTTCATTTATTTCCATTAAAGATTTAAGATTTTCCAGCTTCTCAATGTCCTTCAACAGTTTTCTGTTTTCAGAATTTAAAATTTCAGTTCTAACTGTTAAATCTTTATGTTTCTGAGCTATGTCACAGCACATCTCTTTAGCATTTGACAGTGCATTTCTAAGGATACCATTTGATTCAAGGATTTGCATAATTTCTCCTCTAGTGGACACTAGATCAGCATTTAGAATCTCCAGGTTGTTAACTACTTCAGACACATTTTTATCAATGTCCTCCTTGTCATCCATCTGCAACTCTGAAATTGAAGTTTTCAAGGCTGCTAATTCAGCTTCCAGAGGACTGCCTTCTTCTTCCAGGCATAAGTTCTGATTATTTGGTAAGTCCAATGACTTTTCTAAAAGACTCCTATTAATTGCAGATTCATCCCCTTTGGATCCCAGCTTACCAGTATATACACTAATATCTGTTACAGAATACGAGCTCCATTGCTGTGCTGGTAATCTCGTTTTGGAATCATATGGTATGTGTAAACACTCAGCATCATCACCTATCGACTCTTTACAGATACCATCCACACGTTCAGTTTCATTAATGAGCACTTTCTGTCCTATGTCTCTCTCTTCATGTGTATTCTGGTCTTGAACACTTGCAACAACAGCTTGAAGACTAGAGACATTTTCCCTCAAAACACTGCATAACTCAAGCACAATCTTCCTTTCACACATGAATTCATTTATCTGTGATTGCACCAAGTCCATTTTTTTCTTATCTTCATTCAAACAGTGTTCAACTTTCAAAAGCCTGTTTATTTTCTCTTCTCTTTTATGTAATTCTTCAGAATGTTGCTCCAAGAGACACAACTTATTTTCTTGCAACAGCAATTCAGAAGCTTTAACTTTTTCCAGTTCTTCAATAACAGTATTCATTTCATGGAGCAACTCCTCAACCTTCCTATCTAGTGATATTTTTGTAAGTTGCAGTTCTTTGTTTTCATCTTTCATGTTATTACACAACTGTAAAAGATGTTCTTTGCAAATTTGCAGTTCAGACAATCCAGAACTTGCTGCATGGAGTTGAGTACATAAATCTCTTTTCTCATCTTCAAGAGAATAAATCTCATCTTGCAACACACTGAACTTCTTTACTAACTGATGTATGGTCTCTTCTTTTTCTTCAATTTGTTTGTTATGAGTAGCAACAAGGTTTTCCTGCTGCTGTTTGAGTAAAAGTAGACAAGATTTTACATCAGCAATTTCTACATTTAAAATATTAATCTCCTTCTCTAATTTGATTTTTATAGCAAGCATGCGCTCCCTCTCTGTTTCCGAAGTGCTATAGTCCTGCTTAAGCTTGTCTCTACTGGCTTCAGCATTTCTAAGTTCAGACTTTAAATTCCGTACATCATTTTCATGTGCCTGTCTTTCTTCAGCATATATTTGAGAAAGGGCATCAAGCTCTTGAGATAAACAGGCCTGTTTCATTCTACATTCTTCAAATTCATGCTGCAAAGCTTCCATTTTGTCAACCTGAACAAACAAAAGATACAATACCTAAAACTACCTTATTTCTGAAGCTTTCTACAGCTTAGTAAACAATTTACAACATAAACATTTCAAATACAACAAAATCATCTTTAAACATTTCTTCAAAAATTCAACAAATTAAGCTAATGAGTTTGATTTTTTTTTGTAGAGGACATCCCACTGTGTTATAGAATTGAAAAACAATAATAAATACATAATTTTTCAGACAAACACAACAATATTTTATTATTCAACTTATCGGCAACAAGTTTCCGTCATTAGACCATCATCAGGCCATCATTACCTAAAATTTAAAACAGGTTACATGTAGTGCACATTAATTTCATGTCATATGGGATCCCAGAAAACTTACACCAATGTTAAAAATCTGTTACAACCTTGAGTTATATTGCCTGTGATGTAATATAATAAGAGTTTTGTGCAGATCTGAAATAAAACTGGTACATAACAATATAACACTTAGATAGGCTATGTTAAAATTAAGTAGTATATATATATATATATATATATATATATAAATATATTTTGTCTCTAGTCACAAACTTTGGTACGTGCTGCTAGGCACAGAGTTCATATTTTTATTTCTATTTTTTTTTGTGTAAGCCAAATACTAGGTGGTGCTAGTAGATCGTATTTTTAACTATTCCGTGTCTCCTTATGATGAAGGATATGTATTGTATCTTCAGTATAAATTGTAGTTTTTGTAATAAGATAGCAATCACAAATTTTTCCATTGTATTGTGATGGCTCAGCTTTTACATGTGAGCAACTAGCATAGCAATTGCTATGCTAGATGCAACGCTGAAACTCTTCCATAAGTGCCTTATCTTCCTTATTATATTCCCCTATTCTCACCCAGTTCTGGCTCAGCTGTTCACTGTACACACTGAGTACTGTCTCCTATTTTAAGTTGACACAGAAATCAATTAGATGTTAAGCAGTTTTCTTGTAAGGAAAATTTTAAGTAACATCTTCTGAGTTTAAAATATGCAGCTTTCACAGTACCTTAAATTCTATGAAAATTTTTGATGTAGCAGCCATGCAGATGATGTTTTCCATAAATAATAGCTCTACAGGAGATGATGATACAGCTGGGGAGATACTAAAATTGTTGGGAGGATGGTCTCAAACTGCTGACAAAACTGATCAATAACATGCATGACACTGGAGAGTGGCCTAAGGATTTCACTCTTGTTACAATGATTGCCTTAAAGTAGGAGTCACAAACTACAAAATATAGTGACCATCGCAGTTATCCTGATCGCATATACAAAAAAGATAGTAGTGAGAATACTTAAAAGACACGTTAAAAAGAAAATTGAGGATATACTTGGACATCAGTTTGGATTTAGATGAGAAAAAGGAACTAGGGATGCAAATAAGATGCTGAGAATAATATCAGAATAAACTGTGGGCATAGATGAGAAATACATGCTTGCTGCATAGACTGGCAGAAGGAATTCTTCTACCACATTCTACATATGATTCATAAAGACAAACATGCTGTTCAACAGCATGTATACCAACACACATCCACAAACAATCAGGATTTTGACATGTACAAATCAGTAAAAGAACGGTCAATCAAAACTAAATTTTGACAGTTATTTAATGTCACATGCACTACATGTTTTGGTCTCTCAAGATGCTTGTAATTACAAAAAAATATGAAGCAAATTATGCATAACATACAAAGTTCATGGGTAAGAGACAGAGCCCATTCTTTTACAGAAATGATGCAAAATATCCTCTGTAAACAATGTATCAGATTTCATATGATTACTCAGAGTTTGTAACACTGGGTCGTTGTTTTTAATTTCAGAGTTGATGTCCACATGAAAACACTTTACATCATAAACAAAACCAAAGGCACCTTAGGATGCTCTGTTTTTTTACATTTTTTGTATACATAAATTACAGTATCATATTTTATTACTCAATCTTAATTTTAAAGGAATCACCAGAAGTTAAATAAATCATTCATGTCTATAAATTGGAGGACAAGAAATTAATATATATAATTTTTGGTAGTTCCAACTTAAAATAATAATTTATGCATTTTAACAACAGGTTATCCAGGTTTCGGCAAAGAATTGTATCAAGGATGTCATAAAATTTCTGAACTTCAGCATTCCATTGAATGAATCTTACGCTCAAATTTTCTACATTATGCAAATTTTCTCAATGTATTATCATAATTCCAATTATCATGTAAGGCCAATACATGCACTGCATTTAACATCAAATAACTCTCAAAATTTAGTTGTCATTGATAGTCCTTTGATGTGAACACTGTTGAAAATGTGTGCTTTTCTGCATGAATCATATGCGGAATGTGGTTTTCCTAGAGTGTGGAAGAATGTACGAGAAAATTACATCAAATATTTCCCAGTATCACAGTTCCAAGCACAACTGACATCTATAAGATTATTAATGAATTCAGGTCCACTGTATCACTCATGAACAAGAAAACTGCTAGAAAAGCTGATATAGATGCAAGATAGTATTGACAAAAATTTTAATGACTTCCAAAGCCACTTCAAAAGGCGATTAAAAATCAGTGATGCAGGAACTGAACCCTGGCCTCCTGCTCCACAGGCAAACTCTATGTAACTGTCCTACTTCATGTAGCATTGCACCATGTCTCTTGCAGGTATTTAAAAACCAAATAAATAATGTGTAAATTATAGCTGCAGGTTACTAACAAACATTGGGGTGTTGACACCTAATACGTTGTCCATAAGTTACAGTGGGTCCACTACCACTGTGTAAAAGCAGAATAGAATATGACAGGATCTATTGACTGCCTCTGCTTCTTAGTATGAAAGTAAATATTTATTATTTTGTAACATGCCCACAAAAGTACCAGGAAAGTGGTAATAAAGCAGCAAACCTTTCCCTGCAGTTCCAAGTTTGTTGCCTTTAGTGCATCAGCTTCACGCTCTGTAGTTTCTGAACGAATATGAAGGTCACATATCTGCTTTTTCATCACTTCCTCTTCTATGGTCAGTTTCTTCATCTGTTCTGTTATAATCTTATTTTCTTCCAGTTGTTCCTGCAACCTCAAATCTGTTACAGCTTGACATAAATTTTCTGGAGTCTTGCACCCTGAAATGCAAAAAATTGAAAATAAAAAAAAAAATTGTTCAGCAACTAGTATGGAGCACAAAATGCAAATGTGTAGCAGTTTCAGATTTACAATTCTGGACATTCTGCGCACCTGCAGCAGCTCCAAATAACATGTCCATTAACATACTAGACTGCAAAAAATGTCAGTTGGGAAGAAACTTGGCTGGTGAAATCACACATTCTAATGCCCTGAAATGCAAATGTGGGCAACCATTATGACAGGGACCTTGAGACACATATCTGAAGAACATGTACAGTGACTACTGATATCACCACATTTACCGGAAAATAAGACACAAATATATTCCTAATTCATCCAAAAACTTGGAAGGGAGGGGAGGGGTTCACCCTATAATCAAGCACAAAATTGAACACATTCTGTAAGGTACTTAACTAAAAACCAAAAATTGTGAAGGGAGATCATCTTACTGACAGGGCAGCCTTATGTTCAGGTAAATATGGTATATCTGAATCATCTTATGCATATGCTGTCAAAATTTTGCATATATATTTTACTGTTCACAAGATATATATATATATATATATATATGCAGCGAAACTGGGGTATTATGTTGCTTAAGCAACCAATTAAACTGAATGTTGAAACTAAGAAATGAAAATATAGCTAATGAAATTAAACATACTAAATACT
>Ga0268261_10004050_pt1 | contig 10907 bp, 10 predicted proteins | sample TergutNc150P1_FD_190353 | JGI IMG/M metagenome (GOLD analysis project Ga0268261, IMG submission 190353) | Nasutitermes corniger P1 segment gut microbial community from laboratory colony in Florida, USA - Nc150 P1 (SPAdes) (version 2) | ecosystem: Host-associated > Arthropoda: Insects >...
CCTTGTGGAGTGGCACTAAGGAGAACTTGCAGATGTACCGAGTTTCACCGTGTTAAAAACGCAAATCTGCGTCACCCGTCCGCTGTAATGTGTTAACAGACCAAAATGCCAACATTTGCTATTACATGCCATATATATATATATATATATATATATATATATATTTTATGTTTTCCTTAGTTTTATTAAATCTGACCTCCCGTAACTGATGCTACAATTGTAATTTTGTTTCTTATGTATTTGACCAGCCTGACAATGACCACATAGCGCTTGAAGCATGTACCTATACATCTACATACTATAATAATAAAATCACTTAGAACTATGGTATTTAATAATTGTCCTGTAACTTATACAACATATCAGAATGATCAAGATAAAAAATAAAAGCTTACAAAAATTATAATTTAATGAAGTTTTTACTCACATATTGAAAGGAACCCCCATTATATTTGCAACGCTCATCTCACTTTTTAGAAACCAGCAAAAAAATGGGTAGGAAAAAAACTGGGGCAGGTTACACCAGCAGCCCAGAAAAGACCCAGTTAAGTGGTTAAGAACTACCCAATAAAATGTATTTGTTGGTTTTATTACTACTGAATGAGACAAATCTCATTTTTCTGTGAAAAAATGAATCACAATTCCTTGGTAATCCGGCCCATAACCCAGTCACTAATCTCACTGAAATATCCCAGTCCCTTTTCATATTCAACCCAACACCCAGCACAACCCTTTGTGTAAAGCAGAAAGCTAGCCAGTAAGCCTCGGAGTTTCCCAGATTTTAATAAACGCGATTGTGTGTTCACAAACACCGGCAGCTGTTCCCTAACCCTAGGCAAAAATAATCCCTGCAAAATCACACGTTATGTAATGTAGATGTCATATTGCCCTCTCATTCATGCCTGACTTCATCCATGCAATTCCACTGACATAAGTACTTCAAACATTTTTGAACCCTCCCATGTATGCTACATGCCTTTCCCAGCTCATCCTTCCTGCCTCTAAGCCCGATACCACACGGTAAAAAGTGCATATTATAATGTCATTCAGTGCACTGTCAAATGAGTATGATAAAAAGTTGGGAAATGCAGAGAAATTGGAACACCTCTGACACATCCATTCACTTATGTTCACTCATCTCTAATATCATGGGTCACATACCAACAGTATATGAAGCGTAACATGTGTGTTACCTCTTGGCATAACTTATTTGCCATAATAAACACTTAGTGAGTTTACATTTAACATGTATGCAGGCCACATTACATTATACAAGCATAATGTGATGCGGCCATTATTTAGAAGCCAGCAACACAATGTGGTATAACTTTAGTAAAATCTGATGACCAGTCCTCCACCCACTACTTTGGACACACGCACGCACACACACCAAGAAGCCATACATGCATTTGTGCAACATGTAATGTGAACTGACCAACCATGACTGATATTTGGTTTCTGAACATCCTCATAATTAGCACCTGACATGATATGCACCTCTAATATAGGGCCTGTTTGCACATGCCTGTACAGTAGCAGGGGTCATACTGGGAAACTTCCTGGGCGTTCCACCATTTTGCCCTTCCTGCAGATGAAACAGAAAGTGAAGAGGGAACATCTGTGTTGTCCAGCCTTGCTAAGTGCATGCCCACATGCTTCACAAATTGGATGAGTGATTTCCTCACCCTATCCTCTCCAATATCATGCACAAAGAACATAAAATTCTCAATTACTACCAACTGTACAACAGCATTCCTCACAATTAAAACTAATGTGGAAAATGCATTATACAATGCATAACATCAACATCTAGTTCTGAATTGCCAAACAAAATATTTCACAAATTACCTTTACTACAGCAACTCCTCACAGCACAATACGTGGACAGCTTAACTTCCTGTACTACAGTCACCTCTACATATGTGGTGCATGGGGGAAGGGCCTTTCTTGACGCATTTTGTTACACCTGAAACTGAAAACATCCACAAATTGGTGCAACAGCACATTCTCTAGTGACACCATGCCAACACTACTGAACAAAACGTAGGGATTAGACAGTGACAGTGTCCTCTAGGATATGATGCCACGTAGTTTGGTAGACAGGTACATACATTTTGTAGAGATGTACTACCTCCATCTTCAATGTAAAAGTACATGCAACACATTCTTGCAAACTTGCATCTACCTACTTACCTGCCTACCTACGTATCTACCAAGATATATATCACGTGTAGTCTACACAGCACTCCAGTAAGAACATCAACTCTCATTAACAATAAAGCCACAATGATTGGACACAATCTAATTACTATGTTCAGCGTGCTTAAGGAAGTCTGACATTTGTAAAACAGTAGTAACTGCATCAGTCAACTCACACCGACAAAAAAGTTGTCTACCATGGCGCCAGACATGAAAAACCAAAAAAGATCCCATATTTTAGGTGGTCTACTTCAGTTCAACACTTCAGCATAGCATGGTCAGCAAACAGCGATGCAGTGCCAAGTTGAGCAACTTGTGTTGATAGAAAAAAAAAACATTTATACCATTATCACCTACAAGACTATTCAAATAAATTGGTTGTTGAGAAATTATGGACAGAAGTCACTACATTAATGAATTCAACTCATAAGTGATGGGAATGATGTGTATATGTCATGCCAGTAACAGAATATGATATGATGTGTAACTTGTGTACAGTCATATCTTCACAACAATCTATCTGTGAGATAGTATTAATACTAATATTCCACTTCCAAACATAAGGCTGTGCAATTCATCTGTTAGCCACAGTCTCAGTACACATGAGAATACATTATATTTGAATGAAAACAAATTGCAAAATCTCTTCATAACAGAACACTAAATACTTTGTGCAGACCACCTAAATGAACTGAAGTTTTCACTCTTCTTCCAACTCCGTACCACTTTTCTTTTTTATGACTGCAAATAATTTAATCCATCAGTATAGAACTGACTTCTACAAAGTGACTGTGTCTACATCACAAGCATAAAATGCACACGAAATCACAAGCTTGTGATTGCACTGTGGGTACTCTCACATGGCTCACAAACTTTCTGTAATAGGAATGACAAATACAAAGCTTTACAATGGAACGACTGAAATACATAGCACCTCAGCCAAAAAGTGAATGGCTGAAGACCAAATTTCAAATATCACGAAACTTCCTTCTCGCCAACAAGTCATTCAAACCTTCCATTAAAGGGTTACCTGTAGCTCTCACCAGCAACTTACCTCAATCCACTCATCCCAATATTAACACTGATGCTAAACATGTACTTAATTTGCTGTAATTAGTAACTCTATTCAATTCGGGCATGCAAGTCCATTTGTGCTCGAAATTTTACTCTCGTCTGACAGCTACCCTGAAGTACCACCAGGTACAAATATTGCAAGTGCAAATTACGGTACCATACCCCCAAAATCTCAGTTTTTCCTAATACAGCTAGATTAAACTGACAACTTTCGCTAGTCCATAAAAATGAATGTACACATACTACGCATGTATCCAATGAACATTCCACGTGGCTGGGATGTCACTTCGCCCTTACCTGCAAAATGCACGTCAATATTCTTTACACAATTTTTATACATATCACAGCGCTTTACGGGTCGAAATCTTTACTTTAATACACACCTACAACCACTGCAACAGTCGTTCTTCCCGCCTTAACCCTTATCCTGTTAATGGGGAGTATAGGGTAAGCTCCTAATAATGCCAGCAGATGGCAGATGGTATTTAACTGGGTGTTTAAAGGATTAAAGAGTCACGCGCCTACCTTCCTAAATTGCGCCGTCAAACATGGCGACCCTAATCACTGATGAGAGCACAGATCACATGATTGGAGTGACGCCCACGATCCACCACAGAGATGGCCACAGGCATGGATTACACTTTTAACACGGGTGTCACAGGTTCAAGATGGGCATCTAATTACTACTCTTATCTGTGCTCCATATGTTTGGTTATTTTCAACCCTCTCTGAACGGAAATTAAAAATCAGCAAGTTACTATTGGAGTTTGTCGCATGTCATGTAACTACAGTTCGCAAGATCCCCGCATTGATTACTATTGATCACAGATCCCATAACATGTGCTATAACGCACCTTTCGTCTCGCCTTCAATGGTGGGATGGATTTTGGCTTGCATTTCGTATTATTGCAGTATTAATTATTCCACGCCGCAACTGTAACACTGCACACTATATACCTCGTTCCACTCTTGACTTTGAGGTAAGAACGGTTCCGTTTTACTTATCTGTGCAGCAATCAACGTACCACACATTTTTTCTCTTACCGCGAGCACCACAGATTAACTAGATAATCTGTGACAACTTCCACAACCAAAGAATTTAGCTTCTGTCAAAGCTATGAACGGTCCTTGTGCTGCTACCTACCTCGGATTCCAGTTGACTAGGATCTGCGTTATGAGAGGAAAGTAGAAATGCATGGATCAAATAGGAGTAATTCGTTTACTCTAACTAAAAGCTTTAACGTAGGTCTAATATACAGTCTGCTTATCGTCCAAAGGTTATCCGTCCAGTCGGGTTCTTTTTATACTTCAGTAAATTCCCGAATCATTGACTATGTAGAGCTTACGCGTGTTTCAATGAAATTGATGATTAAAAAAAAAGTGAGTTGACCTTCGGAATGTCTCGGAAAACTTGGGCGAGTAAATTCTTAACTCAGAGAAAAAACATGCTTAAACATCCCACCCATCAAAATTAAGTTAAAACCAGCACACAAATGTGAGGTCAACTTGATTAACCCTTTAAACGCTGAATTAAATCCCATCTATTTGCTGGCATTATTAGGAGCTCACCATTTTCTCCACATTAGCAGGATAAGGGTTAAGAGTATGCTTGACTAAATTAGAATATTTGGAAATGTCAATGAAAAATTAACATTTCTCGTTTCAGGCAAGGCACTGCCTTAACTATAGAAAACAGGGCTTGAAACTCCATTCGTAGGATTGAAGCCTGCAAGCAGCATTCTGATGGAGGTATCAGATAACTAAACAGAGCAAACCAACAGCTTTTGAACTCTGTAATTGGGGTGACCTCACGGAACAGAACAGCTCATGATCAACAAATGGCAATTCATGACATCAGACACATCACCATTTCAAACAACACCTATACAGAATGGGATCAGCTAATGTCCCACATTACCTAGTGTCAACATTTCAAAGGAAAGGCCTAATATGCTCTGTCACTTAAGTCCTCTGTGGGACTCCAGCACCATCATTTCTGAGTTCACTCCATAAACATGATAATCAGCAAATTAATTAACTTTATTTAGGGAGTAAAGCTGCTGACAGGATGCAAAATAGTCCTGGTGCTTGGACATGTGAACACCCACCTACTTCTATTGCAGTTCTAAGTAACCCTTTATCCAAGAACATCACAGCATTAGTACTTCTTGTGTGTGCATTTTACTTATGCAACAGGAATATCCGTTAAGAATAAAAAAGAGAGATTTAAATTTCAAGGCAGCTCAGATAGTATAATGACTAGTTTACAATGCTGCACAACTGCAAATCTGAGTTTGATTTCTCCAGGTTTGCACTGAAGTCCGCTCAGCTGCCTGTCCAAATAGTATTGGGGACTCCTTCCCCAGCACTAAAGCAGCCAGTGTATAATGCTGACCATTCAACTCCAGCTACAGCCTCTTGTCACATATCTAGGAGTTTCAGATTAATGTATATACCAATATCCCGTAACACAATGGATACTAGTTTGCCTCACTCCTAACAAGAATATGAAACACAGACCTCACATAAAACAACCTTCTACACTTCAGCACAATTAGTTACCTGTATACTGTTAAAATTAATTTATTCACATCCAGGAGAATTATGCACCAAGACAGATACAAATTGACACAATTCAATGTAACACCCAAAACTGCAAAACTGTAATGATCAAATATCACCACTTGACTTTTTATCAACGGCACTGCACAGTACCCTTTGCTGGTGGCAAAACACATTTAAATACAGTGAATAAAAAACAATGTCCATTAACAGATTGTTATTCTGACTGTGTGGTTTGTTCAGCACAGAATACTGAACTTCAACAGTGCATAACTTGTGATGACGATGTGCAGCAAACAAGGCATTTATCCCATCTATATAAATAAACTCTCATGTATGCGAGTGAAAATGGTATCGCAACTACAGTGCTCCATTAGTTAACCGGGCCATTACAGATTTAGATTGTGGGCTACACAGCTGTGACACCGAGCATCCTGGTGGGGGGTACCAAAATATTAAGAGCAACACAAACTCCAGAAACAGGCAAGATATAAAAGACCAAACATGTTTCTCATTGTCTGATGACCTCCATCTAACAAATATAACATATGTACCTTCTGTTCTTAAGATGTAGGATGTATGTTGCTTCAAGACAACAGTAACCACCTACCAGAATGCATGGTGTCATCACCCAACAATCACAACATTCAATCCTTACCAGTGTGAAAACCTCCAAGTCACATAAAGGCCATTACACGTACCATTCATCAGCCAAATCCTGCTGAAAGTTCTATCAGATAAATGCACAGACTGGAATTTATTTGGGGTTAACAAGTAGTTTCTGGGGCACATCAAACCTCCTGAGATGATAAAACTCCCATAAACAATTCATTCCAAGTTTCCAAGTTCACCATGTCCATTGGTGAGTTTATAGCCAGTGGTTCCCTAAAACATTACCCTCAGTATTCAAAACACTGTAGGTGATCATCAGGTCCCTAACTGTGACCCAGGCAGAATTAGTTCATGAGAAACATCTTACACTGCTGTATCTTCATATCACAGAACTACTTGATACCTTTAGTCAGAAGGCCGCTTTTCACTGTGTTTCTTTGTGAACTCTTCTGCATTTTTAACAAATTTCTTCCTGTCTTTAAGGTATTCTTCAGCTAGATCAGCACGCAATGGATGTTCAGGTTCAGGATCATTGACTAGTGCCACCAGAGCTTGTATGACTGGGAAATAAAAAGAAGCAAACATTACAACAAACCACACAACAAATTACAACATTGAAACCAAATAATTATTACAAACTTTTCAGAATACCTTGGTCTGTCTTAGTTGCTGGCTTCCAATTCTCTGCGCTGATGATCGGTAAACAAACTTGCCCCTTTTCATCAATGTTAGGATGGTAAATTTTAGTTTTAAAGTTTATCTTTGGGGGTTTAAATGGGTACTCCGCAGGGAAGTTTATCTCAATCCGAAAGGCACCTTTATTATATGGTGGGTTATCCTGAAAATGGGAACATGTACAAAGTCTTACACTGCTCACCACATAACAGATGTGACATGAAGAAACATGGGTAATCATACTTACTGGAACGATAAGCCCTTGCCATGTCAGAATGTTTGACTCATCTACTTGAATATCTCGGAATGATTTCATGCCCGAGGTACGGATATCAGCAAGCTCCTATGAGGTAATACATCCCTTTACAATCGCCATACACATCAACATAAGTACTACATTCCATACACACATATCTTCAGAACTATTCATGCTGTTTCATGGTTTTGTAAGACCTATTAAAAGTTTACATTCATTCATTCATATTATTCAATTCCATCAATCTATTACAAGGTCTAAGAGAACTGTGAGATATAGTATTGGTCATAATACATTGTCACTTACACTAACACATAAAATTTAATACATAAATAATAATTATAGTTAAAATGATAATGAAATTTAATTACCATATAGATTGTAATTGCTATATATTTTTAGTAAAGAATAACAATAAAATGATATTAAAATCTTACATAGCTAAGTAAATACATTAGTAGTCATAAACACCAAGATCTTAGTTGATGTTAAAATTGAAATATTCCTCTAATGAACAGAAGGAATGTGTCAGAAGAAAGGTTTTTTAAGGTAGTTTTAAATTTCTTTTATCATGAATGAAGCATTTTAGTTTGGGGGGATGATGCCTGTAAACCTGGATGCCAGAATAAAAGGCACCTTTTTGAACTGTTGTCTCAAGTGTGGTAGATGAAGATTAGTTCTCTTTCTTGTATTAACTGTGTGAATTTCACAGTTATGTTCAAACATGTCACCGCTATTAATTACAAACAGTAATAAACAAAGTATGCACTGTGATTGCAGTGGTAAAATTTGTAACTTTTTTAATTCTCTACAAGAATTCCTACGTCTGATATTCGTAATTATCCTAATTACCCTATTCTGCAGCCTAATTATATTGTTGAAAATAACAATCACGTGTGCGCTCACAGATTGCAAGAATTTTAGTTTTTCGTCTATTTGGAATGTCATGGGCGGTCGGTCGAAACACAAGTCGAAAACGACACGACATGTAGTAGAACTCTCTTTACACCATCATCACGCATATGTTAATTTTCACAAGAACTTCTAAAACCAAACATAATTGTAATTACATGCCACATTACCATATCAAAGTGCATTTTATTATCGTCACATACCTTCTGCAACCTCCGGGTCGCTGCCATTATTACCAATTTCGGATTGGCGGAAACACTACGTACAATACAAATCAATATCAAATCCGAACGCACAATATGAAAGTTGTTACTAAACAAATAATGTAAATATATTATTCACATAAAAATATCGATTTGCGACTATTATTGTAAAATAATAGAAGTGAATTTGATAATTACTAAAAATGGCTGTCACGAGTTACATTAACGGTATGTCCGTAATACTAATAAAATGCCGTAAAAGGTGTATCAAATGAAGTCGTTACCGTACGCTTATTGAAATATGGGGAAAATATGCTACACTAAGGAATACGCCTACCACATCATGTCTAAAGTCCGCGTCATATTTTCAAAGTCATAATAAGTGCGGACGCCATCGGGACGTTTGCACAGCACCGTCTTCAACAATCTAGTAATTTAATCCATAAAGAAGGCGACATTAAGAATCACGATTATGTAGTAAAAAATATCAAGTCCTTGCTCCCTACTTACAAAATACCAATGATTACAGGATTGCCATACTTCTTTACCAAGTAAATACCTGAATCATATACAGTGTAAACATGACCAATCAAGACCAAATTTGTTCCGGTATACAGCCGTTTCGGGGCACCAGTGTTACTTTTCGTTTCCACTACAAGATTTATACTGTTCCGTGCTCAACACAGCCAGCACTACTCTCAACACACTCTAAGGATTCACATATTCATTATCAGTAATTTGAAATTCACAACTTTTTTTCAGACATGTTACTACACAAAAACCAGATACATAATAATGCAAAACTATTTAAACATACGTTAACAGACGAAATTACTGCATATTTCCCTCCAGGAAATTGCCCTGTATGCATTTTTGCCTCCGCCCTTAATACAAAAATTCATTGTGTTCAACTCCCACGATAAAGTACACACACACGCACACAGAAGGATACTAAGGATGCCAACAGGAATGCACTTAGGGACAACTCTCTACATTGAATATCGTGGACTTCGGCATGTGATGCCTTGTAGCCTGGTAGATGGTATATAAACATTTCGGAAGAACCTGTTGCCATACCTTCAGGGCATAAATTGCTTCCCTGTAAGATGTGGTTCATGAAACATACGTCAGAGTGAGAAGCAATATAAGGAAAACAATGTCATGTTTTTTATTGTATCCTCTTAGTACAGTCAGCATGAAGCACACTCCATGGACAGCTACCTCCCATAACTCAAGTATGTTCATAAAATGCAGCTATTTACAATATGTACAATTGATCAGTAATGCTACTTGATCTTAACATAGATCATCCCAGCATAGTCATTAAGAATAAAACCTTACTTGCTGTATTTTGTGCACATAATGAAACATCCCTCACCTTGCACATGAACCAGTTTCTGCAGTGTAATATGTTTATCAGCAAAACAAGTCAACACAAGAAAGAAATAATAGGGCAATCAGGCAGCTGTAGGATCCACTACTGAGCAAGTTGAAGAACTCTTCTAATTACATGTGGAGTCAGGGTGTACACAAAAAGAAAAACTTTATTATAATATGGACACAACATTTGGAATTATAGATTTGATATTTATGGCACTATAATCATTACAGTTTGGAGATTATCCAATACCTCATGTGGCTAAGGTGTATTTTACTGCAAACTTTGGTCCATGTACAAGAGGATATAAACTGATGGGACCTACATCAACAGAAGCAAATCTGAAATAAATCTTCTTTCACATGTATGAGACACGACTTGTTCCTTGTAACCCACACTTGTGGAATATTATAGGGCACACAGCAGAAGGCACAACACCCCATACTGCTGTTAATAGTGATATCATAACAGGTGCAATGACAATTACACACATACCTGGCCACGTACACCTGGTAGTTGGTATTTAATACTTTCACAGCCCTATAGCAATAACAGTACCATGAGGCACAAACTGCTCACAGTTATGAGTAAGAAGATAGTCTTCACAGAAATGGTGGCATGTAGTTCGGCAGACGGATGCAGTTTTGGAGGAACCTATGCACTGAACTAGAACACATCAGATCCCAGAATGACTGTAATTTTAGTAACTGTGTTACATGACTACACAAGGCCACAGCTGCATACGAAATGGACCGTTACTCTGCCTGGCAACCTTCAGTCACTACAAGTGACAATGTTATGTCTAATTCACCAATTTAAAACATGTCACAACACTTCTCATCACAAAATCCACAGCAGTGGACATATAAAAATCTCATTATTTGCTGAAAATCAGCAGCTATTAACCCTTAAAAGCCCGAATTAAATCCCATCTGCTATTTGCTGGCATTATTAGGAGCTCACCATTTTCTCCACGTTAGCAGGATAAGGGTTAAATTATTAACCTTTAGGCTACTAATGTCATATATATATGGAG
>Ga0268261_10004051_pt1 | contig 10907 bp, 2 predicted proteins | sample TergutNc150P1_FD_190353 | JGI IMG/M metagenome (GOLD analysis project Ga0268261, IMG submission 190353) | Nasutitermes corniger P1 segment gut microbial community from laboratory colony in Florida, USA - Nc150 P1 (SPAdes) (version 2) | ecosystem: Host-associated > Arthropoda: Insects > Digestive...
GGGGGGGGGGGGGAGGAGGGGTGTTTCTAGAGGAAGTATCACGGAGCCGTAAAAGGACAGGTGGCGGGCAATTGTGGGTACGGTGAGGGACTTTAGCTTTCCATAAATGCGGGAAATTTCTTGACTAGTCTACTGGTTAGCTTCTCAAGAAGGACTCTGCTCCATGCAGTAAGTAATTAAGTATTAACTTGTAATGAGCATGCTGTCAATAAAAAAAGTACATTCACTTATTAAAATAATGCAATATAATAAGTCACAAATCCGGTTGGCAGAATGGGGTCCAATGATTTCCAACTCTTTGGACCCTTTACAAAGCACCTGGCTGGCAAGCGATTTGCACCAGACGCTGACAAGACACAAAGTGTCATCTGCTGTTTACAGACACTTGGCACCGACTTCTTCTACTGCACTGGGAGAACAAGCCTTGGTGCAATGCTATGACAGATGCTTAAATATCAATGCCGACTATGTGCAGATCTGATGTGTACCACCTACTACCCATGTGCCATGTATACATCTAGGTCAAAATAAAGTTCTTGGTATCAGTGCGTCTGTTAACTTGTTTTTATTTAACGTCCTTGTATGAAGTACATATTCCATACTCTTTTCCACAAAGGCTTTGAAGCATACAGGTTCACATGACTCACTTTCCAATGAGCATATAAGATATGAATGCAATAAGTAACACCCACTATATGAAGAATGTGGCGTAATACATTTTATTTACATTTAAAACAAAATATTTTAGTATAATATTAAATACATTATGTACACAGGTTTCAGATAGTGACAGCAAACACTCAACAGCGAACTAATACTTTCATGTATTTTTAAAAGAATATTAAGGAGATAAACGCACACTAGTTGTACATTCATCAAAACCTGCACTCACAACAGTTACAACACCTCGCTGCCGTGGATGAAATGCTACATTACAAGTTAGCATGTAACACTTGTGCCCCAATATTATTGCCAGTGGCTTACTCAAACATCATCAAATCTCAAAGTCAGAAGTGCGCAACCTCCAGGAATAGAAAGCAATGCTGTCCAGTAAATGCATTTATCAATTATAATTTACAAAACGCACGATTCAAGTTCAGTGTTACAAAATTTACAACACTTTGGCTCTAAATTAAACTCTAACCCCCTGGTTTGGCTGACTGCCTGTCATAAACAGGAAGAAATGGATGGATAAGTATTTTATACAATGTGTGGTATAACTTTATTTAGTGTCAACAACAAATCTGGAAGTATCCAGAAATAATCAACAGCCTCATTCAAGATCATCCAACATTCATATTCAGAGATTAAAAAAAAACACAGAAATTGTCAGAGAGAAGAGCTGAAAGACCACCAAAGTACCTTCAAAATACATTACTGGTGAGGTACCTAACTGGCTGAAAAGATGCAAAATGGTACAAGCAAGATGTATATATCATATACAAAATGCATTTTCCAGAAAGCAACACCAAAAAGAGCAATCATTGTAAAACTTTGTCAAGAAAAGCAATAATTTAATTGCATTACCAAAACAAAACATTCACAACAGCTCTTCACAATCTATACCACAGTAATTACATGACTTGTAATTAGATGTTGCTGTATTAGTATAAGATCTACATGCCAGACTTATTGTGGTTCATTTGAAAAGGGTGCACAACACTGGTTAAATATTCCACACAATGGAGATAATTTCAAAACAATGCTGAATTGTTTGCAAATATAAATGAAAGGGCATCTTCAGTCATTCTGTTGTCTGTCTTGCAACAGTTTCACACCATCTTTCAAAACGAGTTCAAGTAATAATAAAATAGTTTATAAAGAAATTACGGGAACAACAAATTTAGGAACGTCTTGCATCAATCACTTCGAAGTATTTTATGAATGGCATATTTTTATATACAAAGAAACCACATAACAGGCATTATTGCCTAATTTACAGCAGCTAAAATGTCTGCATATGATAGAGTATAACGTAAGGATAATATACAAGTAAATGTATTCAGTATACTTTAATAGACTTCATCCCGTTGTGTCCTTGAAATAAACAAAACAATATCACATTATGTGTATAATACAAGTATATAGGCTCAGAATACGATCGAAAGAGTGAATTTACAGCTATAACATCTTCTACAAACTTGACCGTGAATTTAGTCTTATGTTGAAGTAGTGCGAGAGGAAGAAGTAAACAGACCGAGATATAGAACCGCGGATTTTGTGTACAGTTCTTATTAAATGGAGACTTAAATTAGCCTAGTCCATGCTCTCCCGTCCCACTTGCTGAAGAACTATTGACATAACATCCTCCCATCGATGCGTGGGTTTTCCTTGTATAATATGACCAGAACACAAGTAAAGTTAAAAAGCATAAGTAATGAATATATATTAGTTTGTCACTACTAAATTAACTATTTACAAAATTTGATTTATGTATACCTTGGAACTTATTATATTGGCCTATACTTACTCGGCACGGCAGTGAAAATCAAAACTCTCCTGCTCACCTCTCGTAATACCTACAGGCTCTTAACAAAAGTGTTCTATCTTATGTAATCATAATTCTGTTCCATTGGCTTCTTCAACTTCCAAGACTACTGAAAAAACCCAACAGAATACACACTAAACTTGTTAAAAAACAAAATAAACATTTTTAGCTTCAATATTATTTTTGTCTGCTATTGCCTAACATACGTTTTACAGTTTTACTGTAATACAAATACTGTGATGTGGGATTCCGCAGGAAACGAAAACAAAGATCGTAATGTATTAATATCAGTTGCATTTTTAACTGAAATTTAAGTTTGTATGTAGCCGCATTATTGAATATTTAACCAGAAACGTGTAGCGTTTTCTGAGAATATATACTGGTAATTGTGTTCCATAATGTGATGTTATTTTGACATTCAAAATAATTCATGCAATCACAGAATAACAATGTCATATGTTTGCACTCTGTAATCCGCGGGTATCTTAGCTTACTGTCGTGTCTGCGTGGCAGCAAGATCTAACTAAAGGTGACGTAACAATCATCCAGAACAAAACAAGATGCACTTCAGCTCAATTTATAAGTCGCTTTCATTGCGCCAGTAATTTTTCCAGCATTATCGCCTTATATGCTGTCTGTCACAAGCTATTTGTCATATGATATATACGACACTGTAGGTGTATCACTAACAGTGCAGCTACAAAGAAGTAAGTGCTACGTACATTACGTGAAGCCACTAGTCAATTCGTTCATACACGTGATACTCAGTACCACCGACAGCGTCACTGCCCTTGTTCTCGTACCCTGCGTGTTGCTTTGTAATATATGCCGTTAGCTGATTTTTCAGGAGAGGCACTTTGGAAAAGAAAGCTGTTACGTGGTTGTATTTTTTTTTTGTATATCTTGCTGGGTTCGATGGTCCTTACTTCTCTTCAATACGTAATTCACAGCTATTAAGGACACAAACACAGCTACACCGAGAGTAATCGGCAGAATTACGAACACCGCCGTATTGGTGACGTTCCAAGACAACAGGCTAGCCCTTTCTCCCTTTTCGCTTTCTGGTGCAGGTCCGAGTTCAGCCTGACTGGTTACCGCATTTTTTATGACTCGCTGCAATGTCGTACTCGATGAGGCTTTTAGGAGCGGGTCAGTACTCTTTGACATAATCGGTAAATCTACTGTCATGTCAGTAGTAAATTCACGATCGCCCGCTACAAATGGTTCAGTAGTTTTATACTCAGTGCAGGACCTATTGCCCCCAGCCATCGTCCATAATGTCCTGTATTGTTGTCCTTCCAAACACTTGACCGGTTTGTGGGCTGGTTGCTGCTCCTTTCTCGACTCTGCCCACTGCATCACTTCTACAAGATCGCAGTTGCACCTCCAGGGATTGTTATTCAAATCCATTATCCTTAAGTCTGGAACTTTCTCCAAAGCGCGTAAAGAGATAGTCTGGAGATTGTTGGAGCTGAGGTCTAAGTCGTATAAACTAGAAAGGCCAGAGAAAGTTACGGGATGGATTGTAGTTAGAGAACAGGAACTGAGGTCCAGAGACGAGATTGAGGTAGATATCAGGATGGGAGAATCTGAAGGAAGATTGACTAAACTATTTCCTTTCATAGACACCTTTTCCAGTACCGGGTTGGACGAAAATATTATTGGATTAAATGACTTCAGTTTATTGTACGACAAATCAATATCCCTCATCATCTGAAGTCCAGCGAAGGCGTTTATTTCGATCTCCTCCACTTTGTTGTATGATAGTATAAGCGATGCCAGTCTTGAGTAATTGGAAAAACTAGCGTTTTTAAGAATAGTTATTTCATTTTTTGAAAGGTCTAAAGTGTGTAAGTCCCGTAATCTTAATAATCCAGGAATGTCTGACAAGCCAAGGGAGGAGCATTTTACTGAACGGCTGTTGACAAAACCATCCACCGTGCTGCAGCTACACCCTGCCGGGCACTCAGCAGCGCCATCCTCTCTGACAGCACGAGGCTGTTCAGTAGTTTTATACTCACTGCAGGCCCTATTGCCCCCAGCCATCGTCCATAATGTCCTGTATTGTTGTCCTTCCAAACACTTGACCGGTTTGTGGGCTGGTTGCTGCTCCCTTCTCAACTCTGCCCACTGCATCACTTCTACAAGATCGCAGTTGCACCTCCAGGGATTGTTGTTCAGTTCCAGTACCATTAAGTCTGGAACTTCCTCCAAAGCGCGTAAAGAGATAGTTTGGAGATTGTTGGAGCTGAGGTCTAAGTCGTATAAACTAGGAAGGCTAGAGAAAGTTACGGAATGGATTGTAGTTAGAGAACACGAACTGAGGTCCAGAGACGAGATTGAGGTAGATATCAAGATGGGAGAATCTGAAGGAAGATTAACTAATCTATTTCCTTTCAAATTCACCTTTCCCAATACCGGATTGGACGAAAATATTGTTGGATTGAATGACCTCAGTTTATTGTACGACAAGTCAATATCCCTCATCATGTGAAGTCCAGCAAAGGCGTTTATTTCGATCTCCTCCACTTCACCGTAAGACAGTATAAGCGTTGACAGTCTTGAATAACTGGAGAAGCTAGCGTTTTTCAAAATACTTATTTCATTGTTTGAAAGGTCTAATGTGTGTACTGTGAATGAATTCAACATTGCAGGTATGTCTGACAAGCCAACGTAGGAGCACTTTATTTCACGGCTGTTGACAAAACCATCCACCGTGTTGCAGCTACACCCTGCCGGGCAACCAGCTTCACCATCCCCGACAGCACAAGGTACTGTCACAAAGATCAACATTGTGATTATAGATGTCGAAAGGAACGTCATCGGAAACTGCCGCTTGTATGTCACACTTCGGGGTTCCGTTGTAGCAATCTGTAATAGTGTTTCAAGAAACAATTAAACTATTTTTACATTTAATTCAAGATTAACTTAATATTCTAGATTATTGAAATTCTGGAGTGTCCACACAGTAAAACACGCTACTTCCGAGGAAATATTTAACTGAAAACATGATCTACCTAAACGTATAAACCTTTTTAATGTTCTCCTTCAATTTGCTGCAGTATTTGTAGACATAGTAATAATAAAAATACCAGTAGGGATAAAATTACAACAATAATAACAGCAACATTTTTGATATTGATGTAAATTCTCCTCGTTCGAAATGTCCTCTTAAGCACTCGTTTCATGTTTAATAATACAAAAATACTAATTTTTGCAGAGTTAGGACAACTTAGCTTCCATATTTTAGATGACAAACGTAAACGTAATTTTCACTAACGAGTTAGCCATAACCATAAAAACCTAAGCTTTCCAGTTCTGTCTTAATGTATGCTTATTACTACGTAGTAGCCATACTTGGTTGTGATTAAGTTTAGGGCCAGATGATAGCAGCAATAACGGTTCTGCTTCATTTTGTGGGCAACGGCCCTGTCCCGGTTGAAAATGTCTTTCCATTGTATTCTGGGTCGCTCCTGAGCTCATGTTACTGCGAGTTTGCATTTAACACTATCTTGCTATTCATATAATAATAGGAGGTGTCTCTGTGAGTGACTTTGTCGGCCGCAACTCGTTAGAAAACAAAGACATAAACTTGAAATTTTGAAAACAGCTTTAAGGTGATTTGAAATGTACCGTGCCAATAATAATTAAAACTGAGGTAACTATCCTTCAGTTGGCACCGCCCTGTCCTACTCTTTCAATAACATCTATCAAACTGTCCCTTTGAACATTCCAAGTTCAATGCCTAAATATTATTGACACTGTGATTTCATTTTGTTTGTCTATGGCTATGATATATGAAAGTTTCAGTTGAAGGGTTATCTGAGACACTCACAGTTGACGAGAGAAATTATCAAAAATTCCTGCTAAAATTTCAAAAGACTTTTTAACACTTCCAAATAAATGTTCTACACAGGTGCGATGACACCCATATACATTGGCTGCTAACATCTGTATTTCAATTCATGTTTTTTACACATTTTCAATATTCATTTGTTAATATTCATAAATTTTTAATAATGCAAATGAAATGCCAATATTTACGCCTGATTTATAGGTCCGATCTTGGACGAAATATACTCTCTGTATATAGAAACACTACCTAGTCTATCATGCTGCCGTTCAAGAACACTTCACATTCACAACGTGCATATCCAGTTCAATTGTTTATCTGAAAACTTGTAAGAGTAGATTACAGTAGTGATGGAAACAAAAGTTACATATCGGAATTATCAAAATTCCCCTTCAATATTCAGCGGGCTGTATACTAGTTCCAAATATACATAAGTAGAAGTGCCCTCTTTGTCCGGTCCAAGATGGCGGCCGGCCGCAATGTTGATGTAGTGAGGAGATGAGTGTGTAGTGTGGGTTTCCTTGAAAGACGGAGATACCCCCTCCCCTTCACTCCAATCTTTGTCCCATTCAAGATGGCGGCCAGCCGTAATGTTGACGTTATTAGGAGATGAGTTTAAAGTGTAGGTTTCCTTGAAAAAAGATGGAGATCCCCCTCCCCTTCCCTCTCCAGTAGGGTGGAGAGTTTTAAGTTAACTGTTGGTGGTAATGTTGATGTTAGGTTTATAATGTGGGTTAGAATTAACCTGGCTGTCGGCCGTATTGTGGGTGTTATAAAGGAATAAAATAAAGGTGGAGGTTCGAACCCCGACCCGATTCCGACCCCGACCCGATTCCAACCCTAATTCCCACCCTGATTCCAACCCCGGTCGCATAACTGACGTCATAAAGAAATAAAATTAATGTGGAGGTTCGAACCCCAACCCCAGACCCCCCTTCCTCCTCCCACGGTAGGGTAGAAGGTTTTATCTTACGTTAACTGACTATTGTAACGTTGATGTCATAAAGAAAGAGGATTGTGATGGTGGTTAAAGTTAACATGGCTACCGGCCGCATTGTAGGCGTCATAAGGAAATAAAATTAAGGTGGAGTTTCGAACACTGAACCCCGATTCCGATCCCTCCCGCATATGTGTAGAAGGTTTTTTAACTGGAGTTAACCACGACTCCGCGATTCCCTTTCCCTCTTCCACTTCCGGTTATGTAGAAGGTTTTAAACTGAGTAAATCGATGGTTGTAAGGTAGGGTCTTGAAAGTAGACCGTGCGTTCGTGTTAATGTAGATAAATAACTGTACGATTTTTATAAATTACTATTACACAAGGTCGTTTATAGTAGAACATGAGAATGTGACGTTCTCAAAATTTGAATTATTGCACGAGTTATTTGCAATATAACATGAGAACATACCGTTAGCCTTACTAGCTGTCTAGGCTCAAAACAACTTCTTCATATATGAGCAATGGAAGCCATTTATCTGGGTAAGTAGGCCAGAGTGTGAAGCTAACCACCCGTCTCATAATTCTGAGACAAAGATAATGTCAAACTACACTTCCGTTGTTTACACATAGCCTTAATTGGTGGAATTTTTCGCTTTGCCGGCACTTGACAATAAGTCGCTACATCCAGAAGAGTCGTTCATAAGAAGCTAGCAGCCTTACTGGTCGTTAGTAAGTTCTGATCTTCTGTGGAACTCTTGGTTGATCGGCCTGCTGCTGAACTGTATGCAGTCCACACCCTCGCCGCTCTCTTCACGCTATTGTAATTCAGTATGTCGCCTATTATTTAGCTAACAACACCAACAGTACCAAAGAAATTCCCCACACTTTATGGCACGCAATTTTTTTTAATCAACTCTCCTAAACATTTTCATCTGGAAACAAGATGTTGGCGTGTTACATATGTTTCTCACGTTGGAATCTTCTGTAATGTGACGCTGTGTTGTTTGATAGACACATACAGATATTCCAGAGAACTCTGTTGCCTCCGTTGTCTGCTACCTTGAAGAATGAATTAATATGTTCACAAAAACCTTGAATATCTGTACCGATCTACATGGTGTAAACCCGGAATCCTCTTTTCTTAAGACATTGCTTAATGTTTTATATTTATGCATTGGTTGTGATGTCCTTCGTATAATGCATCCCTGAAGATGGCCATAAAAATAGCTGAAAACTGTAGGAGGATTACGAAATTTATATTGTAATAAAGTTACAAAACCTCATATGTATTTGCAGGTCTTATTCTCATAGCGAAGCACCGGTGAATGGTCTTGGAATATTTAATGTTCAACAAGGGCCGCCCTATGTTCATGGACCTAATAAGTGAATCAAAATATTGCACAACCAGGAAATAGCCGAGGATATCAGTCCGTTTTCTCGCTGGCTACGGGCTAACTGACCGGAGAACCGGTGTTCGTCACAGCGTCCGGGCTGTCCCTACGACACACGCGGTCTCCCATCCCACATGTTCTCGCGCCGTTTGCCTAGGAGTAACGATGTCGGAGAGTGACCCTTACCATTCATAACTATGTAATACCTTAGTGTAAGAAGTGCTGGAACTATACCTACATAACAATATCAAAGGTTGTAGCGCCTGCCCTTTATCTTTCACTTAAAGAGAGCATTCGTGTTGTACAAGGCTTCCTGCCACCCGGCATATGAAAGATTATTAATAGATACAAAATTTTCTAGCGGAAAATAGCTGTGAGTAGATGAAAAGCGTCGAAGGACGTAGGAAGGTGAAGGCGAATCTTGAGGAAGTGTTTCGTGACGATGGGTAGTGGAATCAAACCCTTATAACGCTTTGACACTGGAGCGTTAGTTCACTAACAACAGTACAAGATTGTGTAAAATTTTTGTTTGTTTGTTTTTGGCGCGACAGCCCCTAGTGTGCCAACGCCTCTTCATTCATGATGTTTTCTAGATCACACACAACGACGCGCCACAGTCGGTAGGACTCCACTGGACGAGTGATCAGCTCGTCATAGAGACCGTTACCTAACAATACACAACAGACAGACATCCATGCCCCGATGGGGATTCGAACCCACACTCTCTGTAGGTGAGTGGCCGCAGTCCTGCGTCTTAGACTGCGCGGTCACTGGGACGGGCAGATGGTGTAGAATACTTCACCCCTTCAGTCTTTCTGGAGTCAGACATGTCCCTCTTCTATGTCCAGCGCGTTGGATTTTATGAGGTAGGAATAAAATGTATGTCTTGACTCGAGAAAGAGAAAAAAAAAACTGAAAACGAAGTGTAAGAAAGTAAGGGCTTTGATGCTGTTATCCCTTTTATCTATAGCCTGATAGTTAAAGGTATGTTACAAAATCTGTGTTTTTGTTTTGAGAGGATCGGCCGCATTATCTTCATCGCAAAGTTGCTGTAGACCATCTACGATATAAGTGTCCATCTGCATATGCAAGTTGATAATAAAGTATGTTTTAACCGTTAAAACTTTGCACCTGTACAAGAACCACGATCTCAGCAGGTGAGCGGCCTGCGGCCGCTCACCTGCTGAGACCGTGGGTTCGAATCCCACCGGGGGCATGGATATTTGTTTGTTGCGAGTGTCGTGTGTTGTCAGGTAGAGGTCTCTGCGACGAGCTGATCACTCGTCCAGAGGAGTCCTACCGACTGTGCTGCGTCGTTGTGTGTGATCTAGAAACATCAAGAATGGGTGCTCCATATATATATATATATATATATATGACATTAGTAACCTAAGGGTTAAAGATCCAGTTCGTACCGCGCAGTAAACACTACACCGGTTTAAAATCCGATCAATTAATGCTGTATAGAGAAATAATCGCTGTTTGTTATGAGATCCACATAAAACACATAAATGCATTGTGTAAGCAGAACACAGAATTTCTGGATGTTCAAGATGGTGGTACATAATGTATGTCTTAGGTTTTAAAAGATTAACTGAACGGAAACCCTGAGAGATACGAACAAGTAGACCGGTGAGCAAACAGTTGTGTTGTCGTTGCACTCATAGAATTAAACATATAACTTCTACCTTTAACGATAGAAGTACCGGATCATGTATATGTCTTAGGCTACACTTATACATGTCACATGTATCGCTGCTATGTTTTTACGCGTATCGATTGTATTTAACGTGTGACAAGGATAAGTGTAGCCTAAGACATATACATGATCCGGTACTTCTATTGATAAAGGTAGAAGTTATATGTTACATTCTTCTCCTGCCATTCTGTTTTAATTACAGCTTGCGTTTCAAAAGTTTGTATGTCATTTATATTCTCAGTCGCAGTCAGCTGTTCGTTCGCTTGGAAAATGACAAATTGACTTTAGGAGCTTAGAAATGACAGTCAAACACAGCTGATGTATATTGTATTAGTCTTTTTTCATCAGAAAACTACGAAAAAAAATGCACTGCAGTTTGGGTAGCTGGTATCATGACCAAGATTCAAACTCATTACATCCCAAATACGTCCTACATATTATCATTACGTCAACCTGCTCAGTAATTTTAAAGGCTTCTCAAATAATATCTACACCACTTGTGTGAAATTACAACAGTTCAGGTGTTTCCCTATGTTTT
>Ga0268261_10004052_pt1 | contig 10906 bp, 6 predicted proteins | sample TergutNc150P1_FD_190353 | JGI IMG/M metagenome (GOLD analysis project Ga0268261, IMG submission 190353) | Nasutitermes corniger P1 segment gut microbial community from laboratory colony in Florida, USA - Nc150 P1 (SPAdes) (version 2) | ecosystem: Host-associated > Arthropoda: Insects > Digestive...
CACACACACACACACACACACACACACACACACACACACACACACACACACACACACACACACACACACGCATGTGCACATGTAGACCAGACGGTTAAAAACCCACCATATTTCCAGTTGAAAGATGTTTCCCTGACTGTAACTATTGACTGGGAAGGTTTTCTGAGGTTAGCCTGGATTTAAATTTTTTCGCTTGTATGGTTTTTTTTGACATGCTCATATAGCAGACACTAGTGTGTCCGTTTTTTTGAATAAAGATATTGCTAATGGCTGGCTACTTTTGAAAGAAAAGTATTAAGAATGCTTGGGGGAATTGAAGTACATAAAAATTGGAGAAAGTGGTATAATAAAAAATGAATGTAGCTGTTTGGAGATTTAGATATATTTTCATTTGTCAGAATAAGTCAGTTGAACTGGATTGGTCATGTTAACAAAATGAATAGTAAAAGTGAAGTAAAGTAAAGTAAAAGAAAAGCAAGTCAGATATTTACCAATAATCCCCAGGGAAGTCGACTAAGAGGATGACCAAAAAACAGATGGTGGAATTGTTTACAAACATATATTAATAAAAGCAGAATTCCAAATTGGAAAGAGAAGTAAAAAAAACAGAGCAGACTGGGAGAAGTCAATTAAGGAGGCAAAGGTCCACATTGGACAGCAGTGCCATAGAAGAAGAAGAAGTACATCTGTTTTATTTTACTGTCTGCTGTCATGTGATCTCATGCCACTATAAAAGGCATGGAGTTGAAGCAAGGGATAGCATCTAATGTTTGGTCTACAACAAAATTTGCAGGTTTAAAGTGGTGTGTAGTAATTCTGAATATTACAAGCTATTTTGTATACACATTGTTTGTATGTTTGCCTTCTCATTGTTAAAATATTCCTGATGGTTACTGATCTTATAGGTACCTGCCTGTCCATCATCCATACTCTGTTTAAGTCATTAATAATAAATAACAGTCTCTGCCTGTAGCATCATTTCAGAAACAGATTTTTAACTTTATATTTGTTCAAGTTTTTAGTGGAATTTAATGTTAATTCTGTGTTCCTTCTTAAAGGAAGTGGAAATTTTAACAGGATTAGCCCTCGATAGCAACTGTTAGGAACACTGGCAAGATTGTTTCTTAGTGTCACATGACAGCAGTTTAACCAATGTTTATTTAGGGTAAGAATTTTCTGTAGAATACCATGTGTCATCTACTATCAGTCCCATTATTTAATTAATAATGCAGCCTGTTTGTCTTAGTGGTGGTAGTTAAACTGAAGAGAATGTCCTGATTATTAAGTGTTTTTTGCTCTTGTTTGTTGCCAGTTCTTGGTTTCATTATGCTACAAAATTCTAGATGTCCTACTAAAAATAAAAGTATCTTTCATTTCCCCTGTGTCATCTAATGAAGATTTGAACTGTATGGTATTCTTACATTTTTCTGTTAGGGATGCAGCATGTATCACAACATAAATATTAATGAAGTTTATCAGATATTACTCTGAAATATGTAACTGAGCAGTTTGTAAAGATTTTTGTAAGTGCTAAGTTTATGTCTGTACCAGCTGGTTTTGGAAGTGTTCAGTCAGCAAAGGGCTCTATTTCTTCCATATATTTATACTCATTACATACATCTGTTGTATTTATTTTTCTAACTAAAACTTTGCAGTGGAAATTTGTGTATAGAATTATTTAATCAACACACACAGTATTGCAAACTTTTGCCCTTTCTTATCAATTATATGTTGGACTAAGGAAGGGAAAAATACCAGTATTTGTGTTTATTTTTAACAAAAATTTGGTTACTTTTTACATGAGGTTACAATCAATTTGCAAAAGAATTTGTTTTGTTGTGTAAATTTGTGCAAGAATAATCAGCCATAGAACAAAAAGAGTTAATTTTTTTTTTAATTTGATGCATGCATTTTTGTAGCATGTGCATTGGTCATCTGTGCAAGAATAATCAGCCATAGAAGAAAAGGAATTCTTTTTTTTAATTTGATGCATACATTTTTGTAGCATGTACATTTGTCATCTATGCAACAGCATTCAGAAAAAGAAAACAGTAGTGAAGGAAAAAGTGACAACAAGGGTTAGACATACATTACCTTATTAATTGAACATGGGAAAATATGTTTGGCAAACAATATGTTTAATATTTCATTGAGCAAAGCAGCTTATTGCACAGAAAGCCTCCATCTGCTGGGGCTTCTGTGATAGCTGCCATGCTTAAAGGACACTGTAAAAGAACCACTCGGTATTTTATGTTGAATTTAGATATATTCCCATCCTTAATTAATTTTCTTCTGGGCAAAAGCAGTGACTGCCAACTTATAGTGAGACTTGTGACTTAATATTCTTCCTGATTTTATATTAATTGTTATAACAGTGTATGAATAGTGGAAGACTACAATATCCATTATAATAACTAACAAATACTGGCACCTGTTATGTGATACTGCTTGAATAATCCCATTTCATATTAAAGGCTATATGTTTTCTTTAATGTGATTCTTTCCTGGTTACATTTTGGATAAGGAAAAGTTATATTGGTTCAAATAAAGATGGAAACTGTGAGAAAATGTCATCTGGTTTGACAATATGAATAAGGTATATGTTTCTATACCTGTAGCCAATGTCATCATAACAGGATACTCCTTGTATGCTAGATTTGTCATGGAAATACAAATAAATGAGTATATACTTGAGGATGCCCATCAGTTTCTTTGTAATATTGTGTAGTACAGTATGTGAATTGCTCAAGCAAATACAGTGATGTATGTTTCAAAATTTTGTGGTGCTGAGTACCAGACAAGCGAACATTAACACATTTCCCAATTATTGGCATATTGATTTCATTGTGAAGTACATTATTTCACTGTGTTGTTATGCTTTCTAGAATGGTGTTATCTCTCGCTCTCTCAAAACTGTAAGTTTGGAAACTTCAAACATGTAAAAAGAAAAAGAAGAAGAAAAAAAATTTTAATTGCAAAATCTGATTTTATTATATAAACATTAAATTTATGCACATGATTAATGTTACTGAAATGTATACATGTAAACAAATGTATTGATAGATCAATATCATTTGTAATGAGAACTGTGCTATAATGTACTACAATGTGCTTCATTGATGCACAGACAATTTAATAAGATTAAATACACAAAATTTAGCTCTGTTGTACCAATTATTATGAATTTTTACTCACTTTTATGTGATACTGTACATTATTTTTGATCCTACACCTGGCATTGGCACAACATACATCTTGACACAGTATAATAAACATAGCACCATCACCTCTGCGCTCAATTGGGAATAAAGGAGTACCATATTTACCCAAACATAAGATCAGTTTTTCTCGAATTCATCATCTGAAAAATTGGGGGTTGCCTTGTAATTGTGCACAAAGTTCAGCACACACTATGTAGGTATTTCCTGAAAGATGAAGATAGAGTGGCACATAATATTTGGGGAAATATGGTAAGAAATTTTCATAGTAGTGTCATGACTACAGATAAACATATTTGACAGTTGTGTCACAATACTAGAGAAAAATTCTTGCACCTTTAGTTTATTATTATTAACCTCAGCTTCAGAATCACACCATAAACAGAGAAAATGGCAGTTTCCTATTTAGGAAGTAGTTAACTTTTTTAAATCTTCCTTTATGGCATCAGATACAGAAGAACTATGAAGTAGTAGTATTTAAAAAAAAAATGAGGCATTAACCCAGCAGTGTGTAGATTTATCTCTTTTTCCTTCTGTTACTAAAACTAGTAATACAGGCTCTTGTTCAAGTGCAGTTTTTTTTTTTTTTGTTCCTGAAGTTTCTTAGATTTGTCAGTTCAGGTTCCAGTATAAATAACAGATCAGCTATTTATTAAATCTTCTTCAAAGAGTACTATCTGTGACTACAAAGCATTCTGTGGTTCCATTATGAGATATTCTTAATGGTGGTACAAAGAATATTGTTTTTATCTTGCAGAGCTAATTTGATTGCACAAACGAGAGTAGAATGAACCTAGTGTTACATGTATTGTGCAAATATGAAATTAAAGAAGATTTGCCTTTGGAACCATAATATGAAGAAATCCCCAGAAAGATGCAAACATACATGCGAAGTAAGGAAGAAGGTTGTAAAAGGGTGTACCATATTGAACTTGCCCACAATAATTTTGTTGTAGAAAATATGAGTTTTTTAGAAAATTTAAAACTTACTGCATAATAAAGGATTTTGCAGGTGATCATTTAGTGAGAGTAGACTTAGGTAGGCTAGTCATTAGGCCTGTGCTTGTCCAATGAAATGGAAATGAACGTAAAATAATAATAATAATAATAATAATAATAATAATAATAATTTATTCAATCCAATCAATCATACATTGATTCTAGACACGTCAAGTATGTCAGAAATATAAAATGTAACATTTTCATACAATAAACAAATGTTATAAAACACAGCTAATTTACAACATACATCTCTATATTTACTTTGTGTTATTAATAATATCTCTATATTACAATTCATACTGACTTAGTACATGTATCCATACTGCAGTTACTTATTTTAACAATTTGTACATATACAACATTAAATATTATTTTATTTAGTCCAAGCTGCTATAGCATCAAATCAGTAACATAAGAATTCTACTACTGAATAAAACCCTTGATCTGTGAGAAAAGATTTCACTTCTCTTTTATAGGGTTTATATTCCTCCAACTTCTTTATATTAATTGTTACCTTATTATACAATCAAATTCCCATATTAATTACACTTTTTTAAATAGAGATTTGTATTACAAGGTTTGATATGTAAACCCATATTTGTTCTTGTGTTATGATCATGTACCTGTTTATTTTTTTGTACTGCGGATTTATACTTCTTTAGAAAACATAACACTTCTAATACATATAATGAAGTGACCGTTAGCATCTTGCAATCCTTAAATAAATTATTCACTCATTTTGGAGGACATGAATCATGCCCCCTAATCTAATTTCCACCCTTTGTTTCCACTTATTACATGTCAAATAATGGGAAATAAAAACTATCCTGGAACAGATACCATTATCATCACAGATCACCAACGCAAGAGATGTAAAAAACTGAAGGAAATTCCTGCCCAAATGGACAATAGTACACTACTAAATCTAGGGAGTGTCATGTCCTAGAAGCCTACAATATTTATCAGCACTGCTGTGAGAACCAAAAATGTTGCAGTGTGAAACTCTATCGATGAGTTCTTTGGCAATCCCGAAGATGGGTGCAAGAAAACCTACCGAAACGATGGTCCCTATGCACCAATATACGATGTCATATTGTAGAATACTGACATCTGTCCGTGCAATATCAACTTACAAACTCAGTTACATTTCTCGATAATAGAATGCGCTTGCATTTAATGATTCTCATTGATTTGAGCTGGCAGCCATGTTAATCGTGAGGTTCTTGTGTTACTAGCGATAAGTTGAGTGCATTCCGATACTGAGAATTAAAAAGAGAATGGTCTTTATGTTGTTTATAGGTTTCATTTCGTACTGTGAAGTGTGGTTGAACATCTTTTTTAATACACTGAGATTCTGATGTTTTAACGTCCGTAGGGGAGTGCCGATTAAATGTAACAGCCGCCCGTACAGAAGTTGTGGTGTTTCTGGGGTGTGGAGTGTGAATAGTGTTTGACGTGAAACGTTTGACATTTGTGATGAAAATACGCAGTTAGATGTTTTAACAGACATGGGAGTAAGTAAAAGAAACATATATTGTTTGTTAGTATGAAATACTAGTGAGTAATGTTTCGGAGGTATGGAAAGTAGGTGCAGCTTAGCTGTGGACGGCCTTCCGGTTTCATTAATTTTGCAATGATCGTTTTGGTATAAAACGTATTTAAGTTAAGATTATTAGTTGAAAATTTTCTTTTGTGGTGAAGTATATGTATGTGCACTTTATGAACTTTCTGGTAGTTGTGTTTTTCGGGAGTGTATATGTATTCATACTTCAGTAAGGTTAGAAGAGCAGTAAACGCGTAACATGTTAGTGATACATTATGCAGTTCGGATCGTGTTTCTGAAATAAGAAGGGTGTAGGGGCAGAGGGGGAGGGGTAGGAAAAGGCATTGGTGTGAATATTCTCGAATTGGACGTTGTAGTGTTAGTTGACGATTTGGCTTGGCAATTTGTGCAGTATTATTTGCACTGATGTTTTAAATTGGACATTGGCCAGCACTACTTCCATGGTTGTATTTTATCTGTGACACAGTCATAACAGGTTTCTTCAAGGCTAATAGTTTAGCCTGGAGAGTTAGTAAGCAAAAAATACTGAACAAAAGCGTGACATTCAATAACGAATTACATAACATGGAAAAATATGGTGTAAATAAAAGTAATAGTGAGAGGTCATGCACTTTATGACAGTGAGAGATTTGAACCCTCAAGAATTCTATTTATTATGCTATTATCCTTTTTTTTCCTATATGCCACATAAATCACTGTGATACTGTAAACAGTTCTTCCAGTTACAACAGTGACAAATGTAATTTTACAAATAACAGATTTTATTGAGCCATGTGGGAGAAATTGTAAAGAACATGCTGATATTATTCAAACAGATATTCTAGAACATCATTTAAACAGAGGTTTGCATTTTGTTGTAATACCTGTAATGGGTTGCAGTGAATATGGTCATGAAAAGTACAAGGATGATGATAGTGATAATGGTGGTGGTGAGGATGATGATTGTATGATAATCATCATCATTATCCCATATTTTCAATAAATCAGTGTGTTACTGTGGACCTTGAGGGTGGAAGGTAGGTTTAATATTTTTGCTTTTACACCATGTGCATGTTAGCAGAAACAAATAGGCGTTGCTTATCAGTAGTGTGGACTCAGTTGTATAGATGAACTGTGTATTATATTTTGGCATTTGATAGATTATTGAGAAGAAATGGAAGTAATCGATTTAACACACACATACACACACACACACATTGTGTGTGTGTGTTTGTGTGTGTGTGTGTGTGTGTGTTATTTACTCTCATAGGCATATCATATGAGCACATTTTTACCTAACATATTATGTTCAATGTTCCGAAATCCATTAAAATCTTATACAGTACTGGTATCACTGACTTACATAACATTTACCTGTGTCAGTTTCAAGATAATGCATGATCTACAAACTTAATTATTTTACTGAAGACTAATAACTAATGAAATTGTCTGAAAAAGTATGAACAGCCAAAACTACTAGTATTAAAAACTGAACATTCAAAGGAGTAAGAAAAATTCCAAGTTATGTGATTCTCAGTTACATAACCATTCCTAGGAATGTGATTAGCAATGCATGTAAGGAGACACCTAACAAAATAACTTCAAGAATGGCATCAAAGTCTACACACACACACACACACACACACACACACACGCGCGCGCGCGCGCGCGTGTGTGTGTGTGTGTAGACTTTGATACCATTCTTGAAGTTATTTTGTTAGGTGTCTCCTTACATGGATTGATAATCACATTCCTAGGAATGGTTATGTAACTGAGAATCACATAACTTGGAAATTTTGTTACTCCTTTGAATGTTCAGTTTTTAATACTAGTAGTTTTGGCTGTTCATACTTTTTCAGATAATTTCATTAGTTATTAGTCTTCAGTAAAATAATTAAGTTTGTAGATCATGCATTATCTTGAAACTGACACAGGTAAATGTTATGTAAGTCAGTGATACCAGTACTGTATAAGATTTTAATAGATTTTGGAACACTGAACATAATATGTTAGGTAAAAATGTGCTCATATAATATGCCTATGAGAGTAAATAAAAGTAAATGGAAAGAAAATGTAATAACACTGCGTGTACATTTGATATCTGTGCTGTAGTCATTGTTAAACTTGCTGATATGACTATATAACAATGTATTTGTCTTATACTTTTCCATTTTGTAATGAACTGAAACTGGGAGATACTTCATCTCCCCCCTCTTTTGCCTTGGTAATGCCACCTTGAAAGTTACACAGAATCAGAAAGGGCACTTTTTTTTACACTGGTGATGTTAATTTGTTAGGAGAGAGTGTATATGTTGTGTAATACTCTAGCTTTGTAACTGCCCAGTTTCCATTGTCAGGAACAAAGTTTGGTTTCTGAATGACACAGTTCACTAATTTGTGTGTGTGTGTGTGTGTGTGTGTGTTTGTCTTGTTAGCTGGTTAATAACTGATTAATTGTGTATGTTGTTTGTATGGAATGGATTTTCACATGCTTACACAGCTGCCAGGTCTGTGTATGATTATGAGTCACTTGGAGGATAATGCACAACTGTAATGGATAAGGGAGAAAAGACAGACAGATGGCATAAAAGGGATAAAATATGGGAAGGAAATTATTTTCCATTGAATTTCAGTAGGCCCATTCCACTAGTAAATATGATAATGGATACCACAAACATTCATGGGCTGGGATAGTATAGTTGGTATAGCAACTTGCTACGGACTGGATGGTCCAGGGATCAAATCCTGATGGGAGTAAGATTTTCCACACCAATCCAGGCTGGTCCTGGAGTCCACCCAACCTCCTATACATTGGGTACTGGGTCTGTCCCTGGAAGTAAAGCTGCTGGGGCATGGCATTGACCACCCATCCCTTTCTGGCGCCAAGGTTAAAGAAAACGTACAGCTATACATCTACTCCCCCCATCCCTGTGCCTTTGTGGCCTTTTCTAGGGTGGTCTTTACCTCTTACTTTTACCTTAAAAATTCTCCCATGGGGTGGGGGTAGAGGTAGGGGTAGGGGTAGGAAAGGATCTGGTAGTAATTATAGATAAAACTAGGTATATGAAGCATAGTGCATTTTGGAATGTGATGCTGTGTAGTCAGGTAGAAATAGCCAAAATATCTTACACATACTTTGAAGCTGGGGAACATGCGTGGAGTAGGTAGATATGTTCTTGTCAAAGGAAGTATTTTGGCACTGTTAATACACTGAGACTGTTATGTTTGCAGTATCAAGTAGCATTTTTGAGTGACAGTTGTAATCAAAGTTTGTACCTTCAGTTTTGTTCTTTGTTTTCACCTGTAATATGATGGAAACAATACTTAATGCAGGTTGCCAACATACATGGTGACAATGTGTTAACTGTTTTTAGGCATGTCTGCAAAATTGCGAAGAGCGACTATTGGTTGTGTAATGTCTGTTCGTGTGTGTGGAAAAACTCGGCTTCCACTGGATGGATTGTCACGAAATTTGATATTCGAGTACTTTTAAAAGATCTGGCGAGGAAACTCAAGTTTAATTAAAATCTGACAAGATTAATGGGTACTTTACATATAGGCCAGTATACATTTTTGGTTTCGTCTCACCCAGTTCTACAATGGGAAGTGTTTCACACAAAAGTTATATAGAAAATGAAAACACACATTTTATGTTCAATAACTTTTTTTTTTTTTTAAATCATGCTGTTTATGAGATACTGTGGAAAAATATTGTAGAGCCGGACAGGCCACAGATAATATTATGATGCAAGTGCGTTGCATGCTGGGTACCAAACTCAGAATTTGTAATACTTATTTCTTTTCCACTGCACCAGTGGGTGCACAAACATACCTAAATGTTACATTGTACTTATTGTTTGCCTTATAAATACTTATGGTGGTGTGCATCAGAGTCCCTTGGTATTATGGCTGCCAGTATTTCAGTTGTTCTGTACCACCCCCATATGATAGGTGAATGAATGTAGAATATTGGCGAGATGATGATTGAAGGGGGTAAGCTGGAGTTCTCAGACAAAAACCTGTCCTATTGCCATATCGTCTACAAATTGCATATGAACTGACCTGTGATCAAATTAGGTGTCCATAATGAGAAGTGAATGCCTGAGCTCTGGCATGGCAGTGGTAAGTGGTTAGTGTCCTGAAGTAATAAGAATGCTCGGACTTGCTAGTGCAGTTTGTGTTTGCTGTGTGTCACCTGACCTCCTATCACTAATTTGGTAACTCAAAGCCAATGTTTGGAGGATTAAACTACGTGTTTGTGTAGGTGCTGGCATATGTGATTTTTATGTATATTTTACTGAAGGTGTTTTGAAACTCTGATTCATTATCATCTAAATGGTATGAGACAGAAGAAAGAAATACCTTAAGTATATTGCTCCGAAAAGGTAGGTAATGTCTGAATACACATTGTCAAAGTCCCAGAAGATAGCTTATTATTCTTCATAGTCAGGGCCATGACAGCATAAAATTTCATGTAAGTGCGTGAACCTTATGTAGAACCAAAATCAGCAAGAAAGTTATTGCAAGGAATGAATAATATGACAATCTGAGAAATGTCTTGAAATAGGTGAAGTAAGTAGCAAAATTTGAACAGGCTTGTTTGTCTATGTCAGTGGTTCCCAAACAGTGCTTTTACAGCCATGAGCTGGATGGATGGATCATGGCATTTGATGCTGAAATAGTATCAGTATCTTCACATTTACCTGAAAAAAATAAAGTAAACTGAATTTTCTGTTTTACATTTTCTTTGCAATTCTTATATAAAACCATCACTCCTGTCTTGGTATTTTCAGGTACTATTACCATGATGGTTTCTATGGTATGTAAAAATGAACACAGCAGATTTATAATCTAATAGATACAACAAGTGTAATCCCGGGTTCTATGATGATGATTAACCCTTTAAAGCCCGAATTAATTCCCATCTGCTATTTGCTGGCGTTATTAGCTCACCATTTTCTCCACGTTAGCAGGATAAGGGTTAAATCATTAACCATTAGGCTACTAATGTCATATATGTATATGGAGCACCTATTCTTGATGTTTCTAGATCACACACAACGACGCAGCACAGTCGGTAGGACTCCTCTGGACGAGTGATCAGCTCGTCGCAGAGACCTCTACCTGACAACACACGACACTC
>Ga0268261_10004053_pt1 | contig 10904 bp, 3 predicted proteins | sample TergutNc150P1_FD_190353 | JGI IMG/M metagenome (GOLD analysis project Ga0268261, IMG submission 190353) | Nasutitermes corniger P1 segment gut microbial community from laboratory colony in Florida, USA - Nc150 P1 (SPAdes) (version 2) | ecosystem: Host-associated > Arthropoda: Insects > Digestive...
TGGGTACGGTGAGGGACTTTCGGGTCCCATAAATGCGGGGAATTTCTTGACTAGCTGCAAAGTTTACTGGTTAGCTTCTCAAGAAGGACTCTGCTCCATGGAGTAAGTAAGTAAGTAAGTATGTTGTGTACACAATACAGGGTGGGGACACCTAGTTATCAGGTGTAGTGCTACCAAACCACGAAAACGCCCTGAAAATGGGGACGGATTTAATTCCGGAAACGTCAGAAAAACGGCTGTATTAAGACGGTTTACCAGCCTGTGTTTTGTACATAGTACAGAGTGGGACACCTATTTATCAGGTGTAGTGCTACCAAACCACGAAAACTCCCTGAAGATAGGGGCGGATTTAATTCCCGAAACGTCAGAAAATCTTTACATTTTCACGAGGCTGTCTGCCAGAGAACGTTTCACTGAATTAATTCGCCGTGAAACTTCAAGACTTATAATTTTTAAGTTATCAACACAGTTCCCTGTCCAAATTTTGTCCTAAATTTGTCCCTTTGAATAAATCAGGTATTTTAATTACACTGCTGAATGACTTACATGTAATTTAAACTTTTAAGTTTAAATTACATTTACGTGAACTAGCTGTCACTACCTTAACTTTTAGAAAACTTTAAAGTTGACAAAAGCAGGGAATGAAATTACATTTTGCCCCTTACCTCGCCAGATGCCTTCCCAGCAGTCCCAATTGGCAAGTGTGTCCCTTTTCTGGTAGATGCCGGAAGCAATTCCTGCACAAAATTTTATAACTGATTTGCAGAAAGGAAAGAGTGTGTAAACCAGTACAGAGCTCAGATCTCGAAACCAACTGTGCGATAACTGTTGGAAACTATATGACTGTGGAAAAAAAATTATTGATGTACAGATAATTTTTTGTCTTGTTTGTACTGAAAAACACTAAATTGTACAGTATGCTTGTACGTATGTATGCACTTAAATATGTATGTATATATGTATGTATGTATGTATGTATGTATATCTATAAATATTTAAGTATGTGTATGCATATATATGCATGTATACACATGTATGTGTGTATCTTTATATATGAATGTGTGTAATTACATAATTATATAATCATATTTTTATATGCTAGTAAATATATATATGTATATATATATGTATATATATATATATGAATTTCGGTATGTGTGTATTTATATACGTACACAGATACAATACATACGTATGTATATATATATATATATATATATGTGTGTGTGTGTGTGTGTGTGTGTGTGTACCTGACTGTATAAATGTGTATTTGTATATGTACGAGTATATATATGTTTGTACGTGTATATGTATGGATATATACATATATATATATATATATATTTATTTATAGATATGTACGCATATGCATGTGTACGTATACCTATATATACACCTATGTTTGTGTGTATTTGTGTATATAAGTATACGTATGTATTTATATGTGTTTATATATGTATGAATGTTTATGTATATATGTATATTTGTAAGTATTTATTATGAGTATGTATCTCATTACGTACATATCTATGTATTTTTATACGTGTCTGCATGTTAGTTTCCATCCATCCATCCATCCATCCATCCATCCATCCATCCATCCATCTGTCTGTCTGTCTGTCTATACATACATATATGAATAGGTTTATATTGCCTATGTACGTATGTAGGCGTGTATGTATGTATATATACATGCATATATATGTGTATATATGCATGCATATTATTGTACATTTGTTTATAAATATGTATAAGAATTTGTGTATGTGGTTATTTATATACGTATGTGTGTGTATGTATATATATGTATTTAAATACATATTTACTTCATGGAGCAGAGTCGTTGAGAATCTAACCGGTTGGCAGCTAGTCAAGAAATTCCCCGCATTTTATGGAACCCGAAGGCTTATTACCGCATTTACAAGTGCCCGCCACCTGTCCCTATCCTGATCCAGCTCGATCCAGTCCATACCCCCAAATCCCACTTCCTGAAGATCCACCTATCTACGCCTGGGTCTCCCAAGCGGCCTCTTTATATCAGGTTTCCCCAACAAAACAATGTATACGCCTCTCTTCTCCCCCTACCAATTATTTTATTACACATTTGTTTATAAATATGTATAGGAATTTATGTATGTGGGTATTTGTATACGTAGGAGTGTGTATGTATGGGTATATCTCAATCTTCTCGATTTTATCACCAGCAATGCCGATCAAAAATCTCCTCCTTATGTAGTTTTCTCCACTCCCCTGTTACCTCGTCCCTCTTAGGCCCAAATATTCTCCGCAACACCCTATTCTCAAACAACTTCACCCCGCGTTCCTCCCTCAATGTGAGCGACCAAGTTTTACACCCATACAAAACAGCAGGCAAAATTATAGTTCTGTATGCCTTAATCTTTAAATTTGATTGAAAGCAAACTGGAAGACAAAAGATTCTGCACCGGGATTCCTCTTCTTGTTTTGAGCCAAACGTGACATAAAAATCTTTCTCGAAACTATATAGTCGATGGAAACTGTCAATACTTTGTTCGTTCTAGGCCCTCATTTTTTTACGAAAAATCCAGTTGCAGGATTTGTTGAATTGTTTTTTTTATTCTTTCGTCCTATAAAACAAGAAGGCAATTTATTTTAAAAGTCCGTAAAAATTACAAGTTTAGTGATCACACTGCACTAAATTAACGTGGCCAGTGCGTGGCTCTATAACCCCCACATGCCAAATCCTTTTTGAAAGAATATTAAGTTCCTCAAATTATAATTTACATCATTTTCTGTTACAGCAATATAAACTAAAATATATACATACTTCTCAGTTTAAGTGATTTGTATTGGCATCACTTTAATGAATATTACGCTCCTGTTACCCTATCCACTTTCACAAGCGACCTTCTTCCTTGTGACGACCATGTGATGTGCAGGGACGCCTATGATGCAATTTGTTTTCACAAACGTACATTGTTTTTTTTCTTCCCGAAGCTTAGCAAGTGCTGTCTGTTGTCACACTTATCACAACATTACGTGAAGGCCGTTTGTCCATATTACTCTCATGGCTATTTACCCCTCAGTAATTTGATTCCCAATTTCAGTAAAATTGGCACAGAAAATAACAATTTGTCACCACTTTCTGATTCGTGTTACTGCGTTCAAAACTTTTTTCAAAGTGGAGAATCATGTTATCACAAAACTTCTGTGAGTCAGTAACATTTTAATAGTTGGAAACTTTGGGCAAGGTTCTGAGGGTGTCAGCAACAGGTAACCTTACTGAATATACTGTAAATTGTGTGACATTATTATTGCTGTATGTTGGCAGTCCTGGAGAGACAAAGAAAAAACTGCTGTTGCGGTGAACAGAGGCTGCCATGATGTTGGACTGAGGAAGCAGCACCTTGGATATTACAACAGCTGGGATTGTTGGTATTTCTTATTGCTTTTGGGGTTTTGGGTATTGCATTGTGTTAAAGTTGGCAGTGCTTACTGACTTTTGGTGTAAACTTGCTGCCACATACTGTAACAATATAAGTCACGGCTGTGGCATGATGCTGCAGACATGCCCAGGACGTTCTTCACCCTGCAGAATGCCCGCCAGGAACACAGCAAACAACAAAGTGGCAGTGGACACTAATTATCTTCACTACCTGACATTGCACTGGAAGTTCCTGCAGTCTGTTTGCTGAAAATTAGTGTCTTGTCTTGCTGAAGTGTGTAGAGGGATACCCCTTCATCACCGGTTCCCACTCTGCCCTCCTGCTGGAATTTGGTGTTACCCAAACTGCACCAAGTTGTCCAAAACAGATATAACAAAGAGCTGTAAAATATTTTTAACTGATATTATACAAGAATACGCCGTTTGGAGTTCTTCAGTAATTAACGGGTAATTAGAGGCATATTGGATTATTTACAATACCCAAAAACGTGTATTAAAGTATGTGAATATAAGAATGTCCGATTTAGTGTTCGGCAGTTGAGCAGGTACTAATGACTTGTGTCTCATGTGGTACTGTACATCAGTTTAGATACGTTTCACTCAATGTCAGTCAGTGTTGCGTATCAAAGTGTTTTTAAGGCAGGTAAATTTCTTGCGTGATTTATTAAATTTTGCTTTACAACATTAGGTGAAGAGTCAGGCCACTGCTTTTAAATTCTCAGAAATGTGTCTCACTCTACAGTTAACTTTCTTTGAAAATTTGCATGAATATTAATACTATAATATATTATAGAAAGAAAGTGAATTGACAGAGGCCACAAATAATACTGCGTGATGTCTGCCTTAGAGTGCGTTGTTTCACAAGACACTGGGGAAGGGAATTTAGGGTTGAAACCCGATCAGACAGCTGGACGAAGTGTACTGCCGCCAATCTCAAGTGGGTTAAATGTAGATGAAAAACTACAACTGAGCAACAAAAATTTTAAGGAATCGATCGATGATTTCTTCAGACACAAAGACATAACCCCTCTAAGCCAACTCACAACAACGCCCCCTTTTCCCACACCCCACGTGCTGGCACAGTTTGCCTACAAGGCATACACAGACTACAAAAAAAGAGAGACTGACGCTCAGTATGAGACACGGTTAGATTTACCCGACGGCTGGAAGTTACTGACGACAGCGTCTAACATTAGGAAGAATAACGGCTATTTTGGGGCAGCCTATTGGCACCCTGAACATCAGCAGGTTGTGATTGCTCATCGAGGCTTAGTGGTCACGAATTTGGGAGCATTGTGGACGGACGTGCATGGCGTGCTGCATAATCAGTATGTTCCACAAATGGAATCTGCCATCACATTTGCACATAAGGTTGTTGAAGGGCTGCGAGACATTAGTCGAAAAAATGGAGTCAGTTTTCAACTCTTCTATACAGGTCACTCTTTAGGGGGTTGGTTAGCCCAAATCACCACATTCACCACTAAGTATCTTGAGATAGAAGGAAATGTTTTTCTTAAAAGTAATAATGACAAAGATTGCTATCATCCGCACACAGTAGTTTTTGACAGCCCAGGTTGCAAAGATATGCTGTCAAAAATGGTTGACGAATTTGATGTACGGCTGGATGGGCGTTCCATTGACTTCGAGCAGTTAGATATCACTAGTTATCTGTCTGCTCCAAATCGTATTAATACCTGTAACTCTCACTTAGGGACGGTGTATCGAATTTTTGTTGATGTGGCTGATACGGGTTCTCTGAGAAAGCCTACTGCATTGTATAACCTTCAGACGCACAGTATAGATAAAATTATGGAGGCATTTGATCTTATAACAGGGCAAGTACATAAAGATGAGGAAGGTCTGCCAAAAGTGCAAGTGGTAATTGATTGGCCAATTACTGCCGGCTTGAAACGTAGCGAACAATACAAGGGTTTCTTTAAATGGGCAGAACATTTGAATAATTACCACTCAGGGATTAAACGGGAAGTTCTGCAGCTCGAGGGCTACCATCCCATAGTCTACCAAACTGAAACTTACGATAAGCGAGTGATAAGTCTAAGGGTGTTTAGTCAGCAAGAGCAACAGTTTTTACAGAATTATCGTCGGCTACGTCAGTTACCTGAATTCTTTGAGCCTAAAGAAATATTTTCTTCAATGAGAAATGACCAGGCTCAAAAAAAAGCTGAAAATATTTTGCAAAACTTTGAAATTGTAAATCAAACAATTCGTTGTCGTGATGTTAACACATTACAGGATCTCATTCCCTATGTGAAACGGTTGCTTCATCTGTTCCCTCAGATAAAAGAGAGAACGAAAATTGCTTTGTCATCACACGAGGCTGTACACAACTTTTACCAACTTCAAACTAGACGTTATCTCCAACAAATTAAACAAAGTCCCCTAGATTTTAAACCTGATGCTATAAGTTTGTCAGAAATTCTAAGACGTGACCAAGATCAGGTAATTCTGTTACAGATAATAGATGGGGATGAATGGACAGGACTAAGCATGGTTTATCAGTTGCTTCAAAAGAACAATTGTCTCTGTGAAGGTCAGTATATCATACTGACGTTAGAGTACTTTTTAACGGTGAGTCAGTTGATGGATTTGAGTACATTAATGCTGTCAATTGAAACGCCATATCTGTTATTGATAGCATGTGAGAACAATCAACTGTTGAATGATAAAGAAGAAGAGATACTCAGAACACTCTTTAATACCATAAAACAGAAACCGAACATCAAAAGTTTCTTGATCACACCATCACGTGATAACAGCACGACATTTCTGGAGAAAATAGGCTGCGAGACATTTGGGAATGGGTTTGTAACAAGAAATAAACAGTTAACCTTGAGTGACGTAACCACAAGTTCACAGGAGAAATTATTAGAGAAATCAGTTAGTTTTCAAGGCAGTAAAATTTCTCTGAATAAACTCGTGCCTACTAATTCAACATTAGCAAACTTTCTGCCTCTTGATGCTTTACTAGAAGGAAAGCAACTTGCGATTTGTGAGCCTAGGCCAACTTCAAATAAATACAGTGAAAGTTATTATATTGGGAGAACACTTCGTCATCAGAAAACTATTAAGCAGGACATTTTTAATGACAAAGATGTAAAAGAAAGGCAAGTTTTCCTGGCTACTGCAGAACAAGATTTCAAACAACTCTGTCAGCTGTATCCAAACAGAAATGTGCATTGGCTAGAAAAGGACAAATCAGGAAAACTTGTTTGGCAGCAATCGCAAGGAAGCTTAAAAACATTGCGTAGATATATTGATAGCGACAGTTCACATAGATATTCAGCTGATGATTTAGACAAGCTGTTGGAACAAGCACAGCACCAGAGAGTGATGCTGATTTCTGATACAGCAGGGATGGGTAAATCCACCGTACTGACGCATATATCTAAGCAAATTAAACAAAAGTTCCCATCCAAATTGGTGGTGAGAATTGACTTAAATGACCACACAGACACACTGAAGGCACTGGAGCAAAAACATGCGATTAAGGAAAATGCGATTGAATTTGTATCGGAGAAACTGCTGAAGCTTAAACCAGGTTTGGAGTTGGAATTGTTTAAACAGTGCTGTGAACAAAAGCAAAAAATTAGAATAGTAATAATGCTGGATGGTTTTGATGAAATCAGTCCGTTCTACAAACAGACTCTCATTGATTTGCTGCAAGCTCTAAGGCAGACGGCTGTAGAACAGCTGTGGGTCACCACCAGACCACATCTGAGACAGGAATTGGAAGATGAGCTACAGCAGCTGTCCTACACATTAGAAGCTTTTTCTGAAGAAAATCAAGTTGAATTTTTAAGAAAATTATGGTTTCTAAACGGCTGTTTTACCGAGCTAGAAAATAAAACAGAAGAGGAAGATGAAAGTAGAACTAAGCTAGAAATTTGTTCCGAGGAATTATTCCAAGCTGGAAGTGATAAAAGCAGAGATATCTCCGGAATTCCATTGCAAACTCCCAAGCTGGCGAAAATATTTGACGGAGAAAATGAGTCACTTTCGCAGTCAATTGAACCCGTACATTGTTTACCCACAAATCAAACCTTGCTTGGTTTATACGAAGGATTTGTAGCTGAAAAATACGAGCTCTATCTAGAGAACAAAACTGGAAACAGGATAATAAGTAACGCTGCAAAAATTAAGCAGCAGCACATTTTAGAATGTGCGAGAGAAGACCATCAGCTTCTAGCATTGAAGATGCTGTTTGAGGAGGAACAATTGACACAGCTTCAAATTGAGAACCATTTTACACTTTCAGCAGAATATTTAACCAAAATTGGAATTGCGAAAGAATGTGGTGAGGGCAATCTGCAGTTTATTGACTGCAGTTTTACCGATTATTTTGTTGCAGATTTTTTGGTGGACCAGTTGACCAGTGGAACCCAGTATTCCCAAAATGTACAAGACTTCTTATTAACCAATATTTTTTTGGAACCAAGGTATCAAATGATTAGATATTTCATAGATGGGTTACTGTCAAAGTCTAAGCCAACGAAGGAGATACTGAAGCAGTACGGAAATCGGATGGAGGAAAAACGGAAATGTATTGAACAAACATTTTTCCAAGCTGCATACGAAGATAATGCCAATATTATTGGGTTTTATTTAGAAAGCCTTGAGGTGGGGGAGCACAGAGACTATATAAATGAGCTGTTACTAGCCCAAGATAAAGAAGGACAAACTGCATGGCATCTGGCAGCTTTTTGTGGTAATATAAAGGTATTAGAGAAATTATGGGATTGGGCTGTAAACAAACTCGCCACAAACGTTTTGAAGGATAAACTGTTGTTAGCTAAAGATTGTAACGAGAATACCGCTTGGAACGTGGCAGCAAAAAATGACAACACAGAGGTGTTGCAGAAAATATGGGAGTTAGCTAAAAAAGAACTGACAAAAGAGGAGATAAAGAATGAATTTTTGCTAGCCACAGACAAATGGAGAAGTACTGTCTGGCACATGACAGCTACGAAGGGCCATCTAGACGTCTTCCAAAAAATATGGGAATGGACTAAAGAGAATCTAACAAACGAGGAAATAAAGTGTGCATTGTTATTAGCCAAAGACTACTTCGGAAATACCCCGTGGCATGTTGCGGCAGAACGGGGCAACTTAGCGGTAACAGAGAAACTACGGGAGTGGACTGAAGAGATTCTAACAAAAGAGGAGATAAAGAATGAATTGTTATTAGCCAAATACCCTTTGGAAAAGACCGTGTGGTATGTTGCGGCAGGATGTGGCAACGTAGAGGTAATAGAGAAACTACGGGAGTGGGCTGAAGAGATTGTAACAAAAGAGGAGATAAAGAATGAATTGTTATTAGCCAAATACCCTTTGGAAAAGACCGTGTGGCATTTTGCGGCAGAACGGGGCAACTTAGCGGTAATAGAGAAACTATGGGAGTGGGCTGAAGAGATTCTAACAAAAGAGGAGATAAAGAATGAATTGTTATTAGCCAAAGACTTTTCGGAAAAGACCGTGTGGTATGTTTCGGCAGGATGTGGCAACGTAGAGGTAATAGAGAAACTACGGGAGTGGGCTGAAGAGATTCTAACAAAAGAGGAGATAAAGAATGAATTGTTATTATCCAAAGACTACAAGAAAAATACCGTGTGGCATGTTGCGGCAGAATGGGGCAACGTAGAGGTAATAGAGAAACTACGGGAGTGGGCTGAAGAGATTCTGACAAAAGAGGAGAAAATGTATGCACTGTTATTCGCCAAAGACAAGTACGGAAATACCCCGTGGCATTTTGCGGTAGAACGGGGCAACTTAGCGCTAATAGAGAAACTACGGGAGTGGGCTGAAGAGATTCCAACAAAAGAGGAGAAAAAGTATGCATTGTTATTCGCCAAAGACAAGTACGGAAATACCCCGTGGCATTTTGCGGTACAACGGGGCAACTTAGCGGTAACAGAGAAACTACGGGAGTGGGCTGAAGAGATTCTAACAAAAGAGGAGAAAAAGTATGCATTGTTATTCGCCAAAGACAAGTACGGAAATACCCCGTGGCATTTTGCGGTACAACGGGGCAACTTAGCGGTAATAGAGAAACTACGGGAGTGGGCTGAAGAGATTCTAACAAAAGAGGAGATAAAGAATGAATTGTTATTATCCAAAGACTACAAGAAAAGGACCGTGTGGCATGTTGCGGCAGGATGGGGCAACGTAGAGGTAATACAGAAACTATGGGAGTGGGCTGAAGAGATTCTAACAAAAGAGGAGATAAAGAATGAATTGTTATTAGCCAAAAACTCTTCGGAAAAGACCGTGTGGCATGTTGCGGCAGGATGGGGCAAACTAGAGGTAATAGAGAAACTACGGGAGTGGGCTGAAGAGATTCTAACAAAAGAGGAGATAAAGAATGAATTGTTATTATCCAAAGACTACAAGATAAAGACCGTGTGGCAAGTTGCGGTAGAACAGGGCAACTTAGCGGTAATACAGAAACTATGGGAGTGGGCTGAAGAGATTCTAACAAAAGAGGAGAAAAAGTATGCATTGTTATTAGCCAAAGACTACAGCGGAAATACCCCGTGGCATATTGCGGTAGAATTGGGCAACTTAGCGGTAATAGGAAAACTACGGGAGTGGGATGAAGAGACTCTAACAAAAGAGGAGATAAAGGATAAACTGTTATTAACCAAGGGGCGTATGGGAAAAACCGACCGACAAATGGCTACAAAGGATAGCAAACTAAGTTCATTACATGATACATGGAATGTTGCTAATCCAGGTGGTTTAAATAAAAATGTGTTTCTATCTAAAGACGTTAGCGAACAGAAGGTTTTGCACTTGGCGTCAAAGCGAGACAGAACTGAAGTACTAGAAGAAGTGTGGGAGCAGTGTAAAGAACACAAGATACCAGTGGATTAAAAAAATTATTTGTATCCAAAGATAAATGTGAAGGAATCGCGTAGCATTTGACATGAGGGGAGGACATTTGATAATGTTACAGAAATTATAGGAATTGCCTAAAGAGAATCCAACAACGGAAGAGAAGAAAATAAATTGTTATAACAAGAGATAATACGGGATCCACGGGCTGGCACTTTGCAGCAGAGAAGGGCAAACCAGAGCTATTTCAGGAAAAGTGAAATTGGACTAAACGAAACTGACAACCGAAGAAAATATCTGTAAATTTTTAATAGCCATAGACGGTAAGGGAAGAACCTTTTGTACTAGTACGTGGTAGCAACATGGGACATCCTATCTTTCTTACAGTATATATATATATATATATATATATATATATATATATATATATATGTGTATATATATATATATATATATATATATATATATATGTATATATGTGTATATATATACATATATACGTTGAGGGAGGAACGCAGGCTGAGGGTGTTTGAAAATAGGGTGCTGAGGAGAGTATTTGGACCTAAGAGGGACGAGGTGACAGGGGAATAGAGAAAGCTGCAAAACGAGGAGCTGAATGATCTGTACT
>Ga0268261_10004054_pt1 | contig 10904 bp, 2 predicted proteins | sample TergutNc150P1_FD_190353 | JGI IMG/M metagenome (GOLD analysis project Ga0268261, IMG submission 190353) | Nasutitermes corniger P1 segment gut microbial community from laboratory colony in Florida, USA - Nc150 P1 (SPAdes) (version 2) | ecosystem: Host-associated > Arthropoda: Insects > Digestive...
GACATTAGTCACCTAAGGGTTAATGATTTAACCCTTATCCTGCTAACGTGGAGAAAATGGTGAGCTAATAATGCCAGCAAATAGCAGATGGGATTTAATTCGGGTTTTAAAGGGTTAAGAATACCGGGACTATTATTTGTAGTCGAATCGGGCTATAGCATATTCTACCTGTTATGGGCTGCAAAAGAAACCTGAACTAGTAGATAAATACTGCAATAAGACAGGTAATGTACGTATGAACGTAACAACAAGGCGCGTTCGCGAAACTATAGTTGCTGTGGAAAAGCAGGCCTACATATATTGAATGTGTGTCGGTAGCCTTAGTTACATAGCATGCACCGGGCATGCGCCGTATTATATTGCCATCTGTGGCCTGACCGGCTTAGCCATATACTTCCACATTATCACATAAATGTCACATTTGAAAGAAAAAATTATTGAACATAAAATGTATTATTCAAATAAATCACCAACCAGATGCAACAGTTTTCCAGTTTATTATCCTGACGTTCATCTACAGCCCAACATGTTTTGGGCGTTCTCCAGCCCATCATCAGGAGCTCAATGACTAAAGTAGCAGCCTCTGGTTTTTACCTATTTTCATAAGAGATACTGTATTGTAAATTTACAGTTAAAGAGATAGGAGGTATTGTTTTGCAAAATTTACAGTTACCATTAAGCTAATATAGGGAGATAATAGGGAGAATGCCCGAAACATGTTGAGCTGTTGATGAACGTCAGGATAATAAACTGGAAAATTGTTGCATCTGACTGGTGATTTATTTGAATTGTACGATGATGCACGAACTTACAAACCTGAAATAAATCAAATGTATGTTTTTATTTTCTCTACAATTTTTGTCTGGAATATTTCTCATTCTAAGAACAAAGATACTGACATACATGTACGAGGTACTTAGGTTTTCATGCAAATTACCCGTCATTCTTGTCAGATTTTAATTGAAGTTGAATATTCTCGAAGAATTTTTGAAAAATATTCTAAACTTCCATGAAATGAGTCCAGTGGGAGACAAGGTGTTTCAAGAGGACGGACGGACAGACAGACAAGCATGGCGACGCTAAAAACCGCAAGTCGCGATTTTGCGAACGGGTCTAAAAACTGGAATTTGAAATATGCTCTGAACAAATCTAAAATAATTGTATTTCGGAAAGGAGAAAAACTGAGGACGAAAGATAAATGGAGAATGAACGGACGCAACAATGAGGTAGTAGATACTTGTAGACTTAGTTCTCTAGAAGTGACGTTCGAAGCACAGGAAGTTGGAATAAACAGAAAACATCGGCCAAACCTAAAGTGGGCTACATCAAGCTGTTTTACCTACAGACAGATGTATGTCAGTAACCCCCAATAGGAAGCTATAGATCTTTTAGTATATATACGAAATGTTATGTGAATCAAAGATCATGTATGGAATTGAATTGTGGGGAATGAGTGAGGCACAGTGGAAAGAATTAGATAAGATTCAAAATAGACAAGTATTCTGCAAGACGTTAATGGGTACACCTAATTGTGTAGTCTATGGATTTACTTGGCAGAAAGAGTAGGAGAAGCAAGTGCACAGGACAGATTGTAAAGTACTGGAATCAGATTATATGTTTGGATATAAAACATTCGGTAAAACAATGCTACAACTGGAAGAAGAGTAATACGAATGTGAAATGTTACACTATGTAGTTTAACGAGAAACTATGTAGTATTGAATTAGCATTTGTGTGGAAGAAGCAACAAGAGTGTAAGTTGAAAGAGATAACAAATATGATGAAAGAAAGATGTAATAATATTGAAAGGCAAAATATTTTAGCAGAAATGTCAAAGAAGATCTCATTAACACTACTCGAGAAATGAACTTCTGCTGGGGTAAAAGATCATGTACGTGTACAGAATGTTGTTCGAGGAAAGAAATAAGTGGAACAGCGTGGTTGCTAGCATGGCTGTGGAAGCTGAAAGGAATTAGCAGAAACACAGAGGAAGATGCGCTTTATGTTTAGGCGAAAAGGGCGTCAAATACATATTACTGGCGTGTTTAGGAAATAGATATTAGAAAATAAAATTTTTCAATAAAATCTTGTTAAATGGGAATAAACTTCCTACAGGAAACTATTAAGATGCCCTAACAACAATTAGGTAAGAAATTTAGGCAGATATTTAGACAAAGGCAAGTACAAACACTTTAATAACATGGCAAGTATAAATATATATATGGCAACTGGCTACCATCGTGACTACCCACTGTTAATCGGTACGCAGCCTCAAGTATGGTAAGAACTGAACTCATTATTATTATTACTGTTCTGTCCTAAAATTATCAACCTAACACTGTGACAGCTGTCGTTATTTGGAACACTTAATACACAGCGACTACGGATAACTATTACATTCGTAGGATATAGGAATATGTTATTCCGTCTACTGACCATTTTACAGAGTCAACAGTCGTACTGAAGTGCTACAAAGTAAAGAGATGACTGAAGTGAAGAAATCAATATTCAGACTGACTTAATGTGTCAACAGTTACGTACTTAATTATATATAACACCTAACGATTTAACAAGGACAGTCCGTGTCCTGAAACGTTCGTCACGAGGTAAACGAGGCAACCTGCGAGAAGTGCGGTGAAGAGGGGGTACATGTAGACATGTCACCCTAACGTAAAAATATACGCACGCAGGAATACGTAAGCATCTAAAATCCGTGAAAAGAAACAAGATTTAAAATGGATGTTGGTGACTAACCTTTTTGGTTTCCATGGTAATAACAGGGCTGGTTAGCGGGCTTGTCACCGGTGGATCCAACCTGCAAAAACACATTGCTTTTAATAATACAGTCATCGCAAAAGTAAAAGTTTGTATATGGAAGAGAGAGCAACATCAATTAAACCGCAACTGGAAAACAGTTACAAGTACTTCTAAGTAAATTAGTATCACGGCGTGTTTATACGCTGGAGATTAATTATTAAAATGATGTATTAGCAAAGATGTAATAACTGCGTTGTGTTATAAACATGGCGGAGGGAAGGCGGCAGTATTGTTTCGCATACTTAAAGGATACAAGATTTAAATCAACTTTTCACTGCAATTGAAAATTCGTAATTAATTCAATTTTCTGCATTAAAAATTCGACATAAATAATAAAATGAAAAGAATGCGGTATAGAATGGGAGCTGAATCTTCACCACGAGCAAATCAAAACACCAGAAGGCTGGAAAAAAACATCGTCACACCTACAAAAGTGAACCAGAAACGTTTTTAAACTGTATAAATGAGGAGCTTCATGAGTATAGGCCTACTCCAGACTGCTATTAGGGTGTTCGAACCAATACATTCATTTAGATACTAGTTACCGACATATTCAACAACGATGTCAGTTGCTAGGACTATGAAGTATCGAACTACGTCGCACTGAACTGGAAAATACGAGGTACTTGGAAGTAAGTGGCTGTTGCCTAACCAGAAACGCTACCCCGAGAACCTTTACTATGATTAAAATACACACATTTGTTATTTAAAACGTAGTTCAGAAAATCTACTGGCATTTTAAATCACATTAAATATAATTTGAGGAAAACTATTAAGTGAGCCATGGAAGTGGAGTCCTAATGGATCCATTTCATTTTTGGATGTTTAGGTTACGAGGACTTGACCAGCCTTGGGTACAAGAGTGAGTGTACAGGAAGCCGACCCAAAACTGGACCTTATATTCATTATGAATATAGGGACCCAGCACATGCAAACAGCGGAATGGTATGAAACTGGTTTACCTAGGTACACAACCAATAAAATGTGTCAGAAAAAAAACGGGACTGTGATGCTGAAGTGGGCATATTTGTTATCTATGGCTTACCCTCCCAGTTCCCTGGATTCTATTATTCGTAAGAAATTTAAGGCCAGGAATTCTGCAAAAGAAATTGACGTGAAACCACTAGGTTTGGTGTCTATTTCTTAAACGACAATTTCTAAAACTAGACGTACCGTTGGAAGGCAGCCTATTTGAGAAACACTAAACCCATTAAAGGAAGCACAGGAGGTCACAACGTGTTTACAAGACTTCCTGTAAATGTGGGGAAGTGTATATTGACAGAACAGGTACAGCATTAACTGTAAGACATAGGAACACAAGAGGGTATTTGAAATAAGGACATTTAGATTAATCAAAATCGGCACAACATGCCTTTAGGGGTCATAATATTGGCTGGACACAAGCTGGGATTTTATAATCTCAGTCTTATCTATCCTGTATACATGAAATACAATGAAACTGCTCGTACCGTTACGTTCTAATAATCTTATAAACCAAAAAGTTTGGGAATTTCGTCGATTTGGTTTCCGACGATAGCCAAGTAATTCAACTAAGAAATAGACTGGGTTCTGTTTTATGTTGATGGTAGTGAGGGTTCTGACTTCTTGCCAGCACAGAAGGTTGGTTTTATATGTTTTATCGTATTTATATAGTTCGTTTTTACGGTGAATTTATAATTTTGTAACAGGGACGTGTGTATTATTATAATTACTGTCCTTCGTAATTACTTTACACTTTATGAAGATTGCTCAAGTTTGATAAATGTATTAAGACGCTGTTTATGAATTAATGTAGAATGTTTCTCTTGGAAATATGGTGTGTTGACTTCATCAGATAGATGGTATGTTTGTTTATGTTGCATACTTTGAAGTATTTGTTGACTGATGCATGTTTACGTTTGTGCCGAAGAAAATTATTTCTTGAAATGTTGTAGTATTATTTACTTTGTGAGTGGAGATCGTTGAATATACGTGCGTCTATTCCTTGCGGCATACTGGTTTCTGTTGAAGTCCACACACCATATTTCCAAGAGAAACATTCTACATTAATTCATAAACAACGTCTTAATACAGTTATCCTCTATTAAATAATGGGTATATACATCAATTACCAACGACCAAAACGTGCTGTCACAGGTCAACAAACTTCCGACAACTTCCATAGACCTATGTTACATCGTCACAAAAAAACACTGCATCAATGAAGAATCCATAAACCCATAATTTTTAGTACTCCCACCACACTCCGTGATTATAATACCCTGTAATTTTAATATTCTATATAATTAACTTCCACTAACTTAATATTAATACAGTGGAACCAATGTTAAAATTTTTGTTATACAAGATCTCGCAGGTAACAATAACAATAGCATTGCCAGTTGTATATTTTACCTTACTAAGAACAGTAATCAACCTGAAGATGGCTCATAACTACAGCCGAAACATGTCGTTGAACGAAACAATGTAAGAAATACACCTTAATAAAATTAGCGAGTTGTTTGACTATATATTGTTTATTTATAATTCTACTGTCGTCGTCGTCGTCGTCGTCGTCGTCGTCGTCGTCGTCGTTGTTGTTGTTGCTGCTGCTGCTGATGCCGCCGCCGCCACCATCGCCGCCGCCGCCACCGCCGGCACCACCACCACCACCACAACCACCGCTGCTGTTTTTCCAGGAAAACTGGTCTAAACTTGAATGAATTCAAGCAACGTTTGCAGCCTTACATTACACCAAGTTCCCAACAGCATACGTGACTGTCACAGTGTAGGCGTAAGACAGAATCGTCCATCGGTTTAGTCCAAATTCGCTGATCTCCATGACCCACTCCTCATCGACGTCTTTAAGTGCAAAATTATGTGCTCATCCGTTCTGTATGTTTATATTCCGCTTCATACAAGTTTAAGCCTTCCTGATATTAAGCACCACAGTACCAATGACGTACAGGGGAGAGGAGGTATATGTACCAGTCTTTGTGAACGTTCGGTACTAGATTATCGTGCGTGATTTAGCTCCACACCCCGATTGCTTTATCCCCAATGTCCATTGGACAAAAGCTGGGTGGACTACTGTGTCACTATTGACGCGGTAGGTGAAAAAAAAACCCCTCGCCTCACTCGGGAATCGAACCCTGCCTCTCCAGTCGTCCAACCTGCAACCTATTCACTACACCAACTGAGCAAACGGATTTATACGGTTAAAAAGCCTACCACTTATTCAATATAAAGCATTATTGTGAGGTATGTGCGCTTGCTACTGGCAACCAACCAACCAACCAACCAACCATGGGACTAACTGCAAGTGACCGCATTACGAACTTAGCTCGGCCCACAGTACTCAAGGGAACAAGCAAGTGCTACATTTGTTTTTTTATGGGAGGAATTAAAATTGCATCAAAACTGACAAGAAATATTTGCGGTACACACAAAGGATTTCATGAACGAAATGATTAAGGCGACTACAAAGTAATCTGCTTCACACTCGTGGCTCCTCACTACATTATCCACCAGCGAGCGCTGTGTAACAGAGCACTGTTTACTTACAGTGTTACAAACGCTGCTGTCTCTTATAAGATCTAAATAAATCTAAATCTCTAAATAAAATGTAACAGTTAATACAATGTACGATTAATGGTTAAATAGGAGGAGCGGCGGTGGCGGCGGTGGCGGCGGTGGCGGCGGCGGCGGTGGTAGTAGTAGTAGTAGTAGTAGTAGTAGTAGTACTAGTAGTAGTAGTAGTAGTAGTAGTAGTAGTAGTAGTAGTAGTAGTAGTAGTAGTAGTAGTAGTAGTGACAGTAAGTGTAGCACAGGTTCTTAAAAGTATATGAAAGGCCGTCTTACATAACACGTAGGGAATTTCTTAATTATGTTAGCTAAGGCTTATTAACGCGTTTTTATGAAGGAACGCAACATGTTGTTGCCGTGATGGTGACACGCGTCTAGCTGCTTTAACCTGTCATATTAGGTGAAACTTTCTACACGCGTCATTCCTAACTCTCTGCAGTGGGATATCTACCGCGTGCTTTGCAGTAATGTGAATACGCAAGTAAATTTAAACCCGAAACAACATATTACCACACCAAATGTCGCGCTCCGGTAGGTAGCAATCCCCATATTTTGTAAGATGACGGGTTCAAATCTCGGTGCACAGACCGGCTTTCCGGATTTAGGTTTTTCGTTTCATTTCGAAGTCCCTGCAGCAAATTTCGAAACCACCCCTTAAATTAGGCCTCGACTACATTTTTGCAATTCATTAATCACAACCATCTAGCCATTCGAGCCTAGTGTGAACTAGTGGCAAAGTCCTTGAACAAATGTATTATTAAATTCATCTGCAGTGAGTTAAAACCGGGTGCGCGGATTCTGGCAAAAGACCCAGACGCTCCTCCCGCGAAGTTGGTAGAAATCCTTCGTCACGTGTGTGCATACGCCTGGAGTAGGAGAGGCCGTCAGTTCACAGCCCAGGCGGGTGTAAGAAGCGAATGTACCTGCAGCAGTGTACGAGTAGTCTCTCCTTCTAAACACGAAGTTTTATGGTGTTTATGTTGTTAACAGAGGACCATACAAAAAGATCCGCACTCTGTAAATGCCTACAAACAACCAATCCACCACACCTCGTGGCAACACCTCCTGCGAACAAGTTCAGGCTTCTGGGCTGAGATCCGTTTCTTGCGCAGCACGCATTCATGAAGTTCGCCTCCTCATGGGTGCCTGTTTAGAAACGGAAAGCGACCCCATGAAGTCAGTAATAAGACCTCCCATTTGCTACTGCTAAGTTTTCCTACAACAGCCGAGATGCAAATATGAAAGAGCGACTATGCTAGAGGAAAAATGTACAAAGGAACACAGACGTGAGGAACTATATGTGGTATGACAATTCTAGCTCAATCCAACTGATGTACTGAGATTTCTAAGTTATCCGCACTGGTTCAAAGGACTCATCGTTGGAAGTGCTGCGTGAAAGGGAAGGTCGTTATCAGACTTAAAGCCACCTTAAAAATTACCTTCTTTCATCCCTCCTTCCTTTTATGCATATGTCTAGCACGGATCAGAGGAAAGAGAAATCCGCTCATATCACTACAAGGCAAGTCGCTGCACATCGTACGTCAAACTCGACAACGGATAGGCTTACAGACTGTAAGTTTGTCCTGTTGGTATGAAAACGTCGGCGCTTTATCAACTGTACCGTACTCTTGAGTTAAGCCTTTGTGTCATAATGAATGACGACAAAAACATGGTAATATTTCACAGCCAAACTTATACAAAACATTGCCAAAATTACCTAACGATTTGTTGGGTTAGAAGTTCTGAAAGGTCAGTACATTGATACTAAGAAACGATACAATAGCATAACTGCACGGAGATGCTATCTACCTAAGCTTTCTTCGGCAAGGGTAACACCGCAATACAGACCCACCAAACCTTCCACTGTTGCTATCTTATACTCCTCATCATAACTACTATCCCAGACCCATAAAATACACCCCAAGTTACGAACATAACGTCAAATAACAGTAGCTGTTAACCTTGTATACGCGCATAATATACGTATATATAGGCACATATAGGTCCATAAATGTATGTGTGTACGTATGCACGCGGTCGGTTCTTGGAACAAAACCTTTCTTAATAAGCTAATCAAGCTAATCGTTTCTAAGCTGGTCTACAAATTCCTCTTCTATCACAAAACCCAAGGTTCATTACTTCGCAACTACACAAGGGCTAACGTCCCGCTGTACCATCCGTCTTTTATAAGTACGGACTGAGAACAAACACGACAGACCTCAGTCAAGAAAATCAGCCTTCGGGTTCTTGGCCCCAGAGTCGAGCTGAACAGTGGAGAGAAGTGAAATCCCTCCCCCTGCCGGGAACACAGACCCAGTTCCCCGGATGTACAGGCCATATCCCGGTCATATTCGGAGTTATTCTGCATTTCTCTTAAGGGATGCATTATATAATAGCTACATTAATTCCAGAGTAATATTTTCTGTCCAGTTAAGTATTCCATTCAGAATGTCTGAAACAGCACTGACGCGCAAGTCACAAAACGTAAACAAATGCGTGTAGTCGGTACAGGCCTGTGTGTATTACGTACTGATGACATTACGATGATGTATCAACAATACTTTCAACAGCAATGATGGAAAATCGTTTTGTCAATACAGTATTTCCCTTTAGTTTCATCGAATTAATTCACCCTGTCTGGTTGGAAAATAATGGTGTTTTGTGAAATACTGTAATTGTGATTCAACAGTAATGACCTTCAATATGAAAGCTTCAACCGTGATTATGTCACGCACTTATATTCTCTCACACCCCCAGGCACTGCAATGCTTATGGGGATGTCCACAATGGAACACAGGCTACGGCGAGTTTCGAGAAAAAGCCAAGAAATCCGTGGGATATGAAGCTCAACCTGTGGAATGTTGTGCTGGGCTGCGTGTTGTGTGCACGACAGGTGGCTGAACGCTTCGACTAGCAAACAGTATTGTTCTGCAAACACAGCAACACGTCAGTAAATTTCGCTGTGCGGTAGTAACAAACGCATTGTTCCCAAAACCGAAAGCTGCCGAACATCCAGCTCCTTTCGAACACAAACTGTAACTATAGCTTAGTGTTCTTCTAAATGCCTTCTTAAAGTAGGAATGGTTTCAAATTCTATTGCCTCAGGTGGGGATAAGTTTCGGACAGGCGTTCCCAGCCGGTCACGGAGAATACAGATATATTCCACATGCAACCTCTGAGATATCACGACAGTACCGGTGTTAATGCTAATTTCTGACACAAACCTTCAAGAAAACTGAAAATTACTGCTTGTTAATGTGACACATGTAATGTCATTTATTTACTGAACAAGTTAGGAAATGTTCACAGGCCGTAACAGGTCTATCTATTTCGCTCTGTTTTTGTTTACAGATTTTAAATTCGTGACTATTTTCAACACAAACATTACGCCAGTATCTGAAATGCGGCTTTCCAGGTTTTACACAACATGCTGTTTTCTCTGTATTTCATTAATAGATTTACAGATAAGTTGTCATTTGTTCCAATAATGGCACCATAACCGAACTCTTGGTGGGCAACAAAATGTCTTCAGCAGGCTTATCCAGCTTAGTACAGAAGGTAACTAAAGTAAGCTTTGGCCAGACAGGAAGATATAATAACCCTGTAGTCGGTCACGGTGTGGGTTATTAAGCGAACTCCGGCTCCCGCAATCCGAAGTAAAAACTACTCTCTCAGTAATCCAGGTGATGAGGTGACTTCATTATACAGATGCGTACGTAATAATGAATGTGGCCAATCGGAACGAGAAGGGGCGAGTGGATACAGCCCGATCCGGGGCCATAGAATGTGCAGGCAGAGTTAAGACACAAACCCTGGCGAACGATGCCGCGTGCTAATCCGAAACGCCAGAGTCTAAGTACATCAGTACTCGATGTCATAACCCAAAGTCTCATCGTCTACAATGTCGCCGCCGGGAAAATGTGAAAACAACGCTTCTTTATTATTCATACCAACAAATACACGAAAATATATATTAAAACATTTTGTTTGTAAGTGATCCTATATATTTCAGTGTTTCTGCACCATCCTCAGGGAGACTTAACTTTGTGCCTGTTAAAGTTACAAGTTATTAACAAATTGCGGACGGGTGACGCAGATTTGCATTTTTAACACGGTGAAACTAGGTACATCTGCAAGTTCTCCTTAGTGCCACTCCACAAGGGGGAATGTTTCCAGAGGTATCGCACCCTCAAGCACTACTAGGGTCTTTGGTGAGTATTTCCTGAAAATTTCGGTTCACAAAAATAGTTAGCGAATTTGTTATAAATTTTTAAAGAAACACAGTATAAAAGTTGATTGACCCTTAGGCTACTAATGTCATATATATATATACATATATATACATGGAGCACCTATTCTTGATGTTTCTAGATCACACACAACGACGCAGCACAGTTCGTAGGACTCCTCTGGACGAGTGATCAGCTCGTCGCAGAGACCTCTACCTGACAACACACGACACTCACAACAGACAAATATCCATGCCCCCGGTGGGATTCGAACCCACGATCTCAGCAGGCGAG
>Ga0268261_10004055_pt1 | contig 10903 bp, 11 predicted proteins | sample TergutNc150P1_FD_190353 | JGI IMG/M metagenome (GOLD analysis project Ga0268261, IMG submission 190353) | Nasutitermes corniger P1 segment gut microbial community from laboratory colony in Florida, USA - Nc150 P1 (SPAdes) (version 2) | ecosystem: Host-associated > Arthropoda: Insects >...
TGTGTGTGTGTGTGTGTGTCCCCTATTTCACATTTCTGAACCATGTGCCTGATCTTCATGAGGCATTGTATGAAATACCACTGGAGGGTACCTCATTACAGTATTTCTAGATATCAGTAAAGACACCATGACATGTGTGAAGTAGAAGTCACAGCAAAGTCACCTGAGGATCCTGAAGTAATGCATCACATAGACCATCAGACTTTGTATGTACGTAATATTTTGTAGAATTTAAAACAACAAAATGGCAGCCACTTGAAGATGTTGTTAGCCTTTCAGTTTTATGGTAAAAACTAGTTAACTATTGGAGCTAGAAATGCAAAATGTGGCAGAAAGATCAGAATATATTAATATTTATTATTCAGGCTGTTGTTTATACATTGCTGGTGATGGGTTGTTACTCTTTGGTTTTATAGCAACCATTTAGTTGTATCAAGAAATCAGTCTACAGTTTTTTAAATCTTTGTTTTCATTGCTCTCATCCTGTATTTATTTCTGATTGATTTCCCATACTGTTCTTTACATCCTTTCCCCATGTCCTTTACTTTTTTGTGTTCTTTGACTATTAGTATCAAGTTTTGATTTGGTATTTTTGTTGCAGTACATGCAAGTATGTCTAGATCAACAGCTGGTAAATGCAGAATATGGAGGAGAGATTTTAGTGTCATTACAATCAGCAGAGATGATGTACAGTATTCAGTCAAACCTGGTGCCTTCTTCCATATCCTGGACCAGAGATGTTCAAGAGCATTTTGTTGGAGATGACATGAAGGTAAATGTTAAGGACTGGGCTTTTTCAGGAATACTGAATTTACCCAAATATAAGTGTATATTTTATTTCAATTAAAAGTGGGGAAAGAGGGAGGTGTCTTGCATGTATTAAAGAATCATTCCATGTAAGAGTTCAAATGTGATTCAGCACCTTGTACCAGTTACATGTGGCAACTGTGACATATCTCAAAACTCACACGCACATGTGTAAGAGTATCAATATGTGAATATTTATAAGCAGTTTTCAGGTTTTGTTACCACTGCAGCATTAGTCAGAATTATTTCACATTATTGTTGTCAGTTGGTATGCTCTTGAGGTTGATTTTTTTAAATGATGCAACAACCATCAGATGTAAAGATCTGCTTCAAGGTTACATTAAAATATTTTTTATTAAAAAAAGGTAGAGTTGTCTCTATCCATGTTGTGAAGGAATATCAAGGGACTAGAAGTATATAGCTCCACTCATTCTTAACATCAGCACCAGCTGGAGGTGAGTGGTCACCTTCACACCACAGCCATTTTACTCCCGGTAGCCATGCAGTAGGTGGCTGGGTGGGCTGCACAACTGATCTAGACAATTTGGAGAAGAGAAAAATCTCTTGCCCCTGCTGGGAATTGCATCCTAGATCATCCAGCCTGAAGCTCAGTCACTATACTCACTACACTCACCCAGACCATAGTAATATTTTTATATGATTAATAATTACAAGTATATTTCTACATTTTTACTATATTGTTTGGCACTGTAGATGTTAAATTTATTGCATTATGATGGTTATAAAGGAAACCATAGTAGGGAAGATTTGTGCTTTATTTCTCACAGTTTTAATTAATTCGACTTTGATTTAAAGTACTCCTTTGTATAATTCTCATGCTCTCTGCATATAATTTTTTGTGGTGGGGGTAAGAAATGTTATGAAAGTGATGATTAATTTCTTTTCAGTTTCAATATGTTTGAAGAAATGCAAAATATTGCACTGTGTTAGAATTTGTTGGTGCCACCATGGCTGCTGAAACAGCGTTGGTTACAAAGAATTTAATGTATGCACTCAGAAAGAATAGCCTTTAATTATCTGGTGATCAGGAGAGTCTTACAATTGTTTGCAATATAAAATTTTTAGTGATGACAGATATATCTTTAAAATACCTTTCAAAGGTACAAAAGTTACAGACTGATATTTCCTTTGTGTATTGGTTTGTGTCAGTCTGTGCTAGTGTGGAAGTTTGCAGGTTTAGAAATAAAAATAAAAATAAAATTGAGGTGCACCAAAACTCCATGAATTAGAGTCTTTCTTGAGAAGCTAACAGGTCTTCAGCTAGTCAAGAAATTCACTGCATCGTATGAAATCTGAAGGTTTATTATCATGACACAAGAGTCCACCACTGGTACCTATCCTCATCCTCCTCAGCCAGATGCACCCAGTCTGGATTGTGCCATTCTTTTTCACTAAGATACATTTTAATATTATCCTTGCATCTGCAGTTAGGTTTTCCAACCACTATCTTTCCTCTTTCCTTCAGATTTTCCAACCACAACCTTGTATGCATGTCTCTTCCAAACATGCAACATTTCCTGCCAGTTTCATCTTCCTTGATTGGATCACTAATTTAACAGCAAGGAGTACAAATCATGGCACTCCTTATTATTCATTTTTCTCCAGCTTCTTGCCTTATGGTTTTTTTATAATGACTGAACTCTGTCAGAATAGTTAAAATGATGAGGTTATTAACTGCATTATTTTGTAGGTGCATATAAGGAGCAGAAAGGAAGAAGAGGCAGAAATGCTGATTGTGTGGGCCTGGGACGAAGTTATAACACTGATTCACACTAGAGAGCTGACAGATCATATAAAGTCCATACAACTAGTGGTACCTCACAAGAAGCTCACTCTTGTGGTATATGGTGCACAGGAATATTTTAGGTGAGAACTGAGCCAGTGTGCAGCTTACACAGTAATAATGCAAAGCTGGAGGTTCTCACAGTTGCAGTGATGCAGGTTCACATCTTCCAGATATGAAACCTTGTTGATTGATAAATAGCTACTGACATTTTGGAGTAGCTTGCTGCCCCCGAAGTCAAATTCCCAAGGAGCTTGTCACTCTGTGTGAGGAACATGTGCTCAGGTATTAAGTTTTTACGTGATGCCAAGTAACAGTGCCCATTATGTAGCTACTGAGACAAGTGCTAGGTATTGCAATGTGTCAATTGCAGCACCTCTTGGAGGCAAATTTATTTCACTTTTTGAGTCTCCTTCATATTAACAGGTTTTCCAGTTCCAAATTGTTACTCATAACAAATGCTGGGACTGTGGTTGGTAATGTTATTTTGTTCAAGCTACTGCTTCCAACCATGGTTGGATAAGAGCACAGTGCAATAAAAGTGCAGACAGATTTTGTGGTTTCCACTTGAGTCACTAAATGATATATGAAACTCCCATTCAGACAATGTTGTTGGTAATTATCCACATAAACCAACAAACGCATTAGTTGGTGTATGTGGATGATTGTATGTAATAACACAATATTAAAAATACAAGTGGTTTTCAGAGGGCTCTGGTGAGTCGGAATGGTAAAGACTGGGGGTGTTACATTGTGTAGCACATACACAATGTGTAGTTCCCTGCCATCCAGGAATGTGTGACACAAAGTACTACACCCTAAAATAGTACTAAAACTTCCAGCCTGTGCCATATGAAAATTCATCTACATACAACAGTTTAGGAGAAAATTACATTTTAGAAGTACATTACAAAGTAACTGTATAATGTAAAAAAATAGCTTGGCTGGTAGTTCAGCAAGCACTGTGGTTGCTGTGTGTATGAGGTGCTACCCAAAATTTCCGAGAATTTGCTTGTAATAACATGAATACTTACTTTAAGTCCTAATTTCCACCATCACCTTCGAAGTAGTCACCTTGGGCTTGTATACAACGATCCTAGCAATTTTGCCATTTTTGGAATTACTCATTGAAGTCTGCCGGCGTTAGCGTGTTTAGTGCCTGTTGCGATTCTGCTTGGATCTCTTCAATGGCTATGAAACGGCACCCTTTCAACTGGAGTTTCATTTTAGAGAACACGTAGAAATCGCAGGGGACCAGGTCAGGTGAGTAGGCAGGGTGGGGAATGGTCGTCATGTTATTTTTTGTCAGGAATTTCCTCACAACGAGCGAGGTGTGTGCAGGCGCATTGTCATGGTGCAACAACCAGTCTCCATTCTTCCACATCTCAGGCCGTTTGCCCCTCACATTTTCCCTCATTCATCTCAAAACCTTGCAGTAAAACTTCCCATTGACAGTCTGACCAGGTGGAGCGAACTCCTTATGCACAGTTCCTCGAATGTCCCAAAAAATTATCAGCATTGACTTGATGTTGCTGCGAACTTGGCACGCTTTTTTCAGTCGCGTAGAGAGTGGCATCGTCCATTGTGAAGACTTCTGCTTTGTTTCTGGGTCGTAACTATACAGCCATGATTCATCAGTGGTTATGACTCTGGAAAGGAGGTTAGGATCATGTCTAACTGCTTTTTGCAGCTCGGTGCACACCTGAACCCCATGGTCTCGCTGTTCATTGTTGAAGAGATGAGGAACAAACTTTGCTGCAATTTATCTCATGTTCGGTTCATCCACTAGAATGCATTGACATGACTCGTATAGCAGTCCAACACAATTACAAACATTGTGGATAGTCTGTCATGCACTTTCGCGATCATTTGCGGAGTTGTGCATGTGGACAGTCGACCAGAATGTTTACGATCTTCCACAGATTCCTGGCCATCTTTGAAATGCTTAAACCACTCAAATGTTCTTGCTTGGCTTAAAGATTGCTCACCAAAGGCCTCCTTCAGAATTTGTTGGGTTTCAGCTGCAGTTTTGTTGAGCTTGAAGCAAAATTTAATTCAAATTCTTTGCTTTTTAACATCAGCCATTTTGATAATAGCAGACAGACATGAAAATGGTGTAAAGAAAACAGCCAAAACTCGGAAACACGTGCACTTATAAAGGCGCCATCTGGCTGACTAGCAGTTGAAAGATATAGCAAGAGCACCTAGTGGCGCAAGTTCATAGTTCTAATGATTTGCGCGGTATCTTCAAATTCTTGGAAATTTTGGGTAGCACCACGTGGTGGATGTGTGTCATGAACACAGGTATAGACTGAAAAATGTTCATGTTTACAGTTCTTTACAAAATTTAATGCTTGGACTTTATGTGTAGCACACAGAACCAAATTGTGTGTAGTGATTTTTGCGTGAAACATTCTCAGAGTAATATGTGGAATAAACAGATGTAACATTAACACTTTTCCTCCAGCCAGCATTTAAAACATTAAATACCCCTGCCAGCTGATTTTAAGAATCGTGGAAAAAATTTTAAATTACATTATTTTTCTGTCAAAATGTTATGAAATATTTACTCACAGTAGCAGATGTTTTGCCGTATCTTATGTTTATTTGGAGCCTGACAGTGCAGGTGGAGATTTTGAGGCCAGAATTATGAAATTTATAGTTACTAAAAGGCCACTGCAATCTTCACATTGCATAAAAAGTTTTTTTTTTTACTACCACTGAAAATGAATGCTACTATCACTCCCAGTAATTTATTTAATGTGTGATGCACTTCAAAACTCTGGCCTATACAAAGTCCTTCATTGCATATTCAGCAGTATATTGTAGTCTTAACAGTTTTCCTGGTGAGGCACTTGTTTCCCTCTACACATGCATGACATGACCGCTGAGATTTTCCCTTCAGCTTAACATGTGTCACCGGATGTATACTTTGGCAATTGTCAGTTCAGATAGATGGGAGAAAGATTCTTACACCATTATATGGTCTTCCTTTCAGATGAATAATATGGCAACATTGGGTTAGATATGTCTACACCATTCTATATGTATTGTAGTTCAGCGCTGTAGTTTGTTGTATTTTATGATGTGCCCTGCTTGACAATGGTGCCTGAACAACTTTGTCTGCATGGGCACTGGTTAAGAAAAAAATGTCATGGATGTCCTTCCACTTGATGGCCAAGAGGTGTTTCCACTGGTGTGATATTGTTTCACCTTTTTTCAGTTTTTCAGAAAATGCTTGTTTAGACCTTTGTTTTCTGTTTGCCATCACTGTCTCTGCTGCCTTTGTTTTACAAGCCCATTAATGGTCAATTATTTTTGTTCTGGAGAACCAACCATCTGTTCTTGTACGTACTGTAGCCCTTAACACAACCTGTCAACGTCATTGAATGCCGTGTTGTATAATGAGTTGATGGGATGTCCCATGGTATATGCTTCCGGGTTGTAGACATAGCCGGTTTTGGCATCACAAAACTCAACCATTTTTATTCCTTGTTTATGGGGCTTTCCTTTAATATAAACACAAGAATATGCACCTTCAAAATGAGCATTTACCTCGTCAGTAGTCAACTGTTCTGATGTGTAGATGTCCCAAAATTATGTAATTGTTACAATAACTGGCCAATTTTGGATAACAAACAGGTCATATCCCGGCTGTCTCCTAGCTGCCTTTGCTTCATTGTTGTTCATGTGTAACATATTAATGTGAAGAGGGCTCTATCACAAGACAGTCAAACCAACACTGCATTTGGGGTCTGAATAATTGGGCACATAACTCCGTAATCCTGCATAAATGATTTGCATAACATACTCATGTGTTTGACTATTGAAAAGAATTTTTTTGTTTGTTGTAATGCCACTGGATTCCATTATGCAAATACAAATTTGGGATTCAGAGGGCCCACTTGCTTCTTTTTCCTTATTTGCTGTTTTGCATATCAGTTTGTTTCATTCTGTGTATGTTTGAATAATTCTGTGCTGAAGAATATTGCAAATGCATCCAAGGGGAGCTGTCTTAAGTTACAGGGAAATTGTTATTTGTCCATGTTACTCCAGAAAGTGCAGGTTTCTGAATCTTCTGAATTTGTTCTTCCCATCCCGACTCAAAATCTTTATATGAACATTTAGGAATGGCCCTGCCACTTCTGTGTCTGCCTCTCTCTGGTTCTGACTGGACAGTTCCTTTCTCTTCCTCTGCTTGCTGCTGCTGCAGCTGATTGGCGAATTTGGTTCACACATGTCACTGTCAGAAAGTTCACTAAAACTGCCACCATCTGAGCTTGTATCATTCATGGTTTTACTTTTTTATCTGTTTGGATACAATTTTTATGAAGTATTTTATGTGCTAGAACCAGGCCCATGATTTTCTACTGTGCTTGGGGCACACTAAACGTCAGTTAACTATGATCAGAGCTCATTGATACATTCAGAACTGCATACTGGGTGAGGGACATGATAGTTCATTGTGTGTGATCTCAGGTGTCAGCTGCAATAAAAGAAAGGGTGGTTGCACATTCTGTCACAAAAGTGTAGCATGCACACTTCTGTGTCTTGAAAGAAGCTGAATTGAGTCACTGAAACTACAATCATGGAAGAGTCTATTGGCACACACTTTTTAAGAAGCTAATGAAAATCGGGTAGTACCAGTACTTTGTCCAGACAGCTGACACGAGGGGCTGTGGAGTAGTAGTGGACACTACACAGAGGGGAGGTGTGTGAGACAAGAATATGAGCTGACCTCCACTGGTACTGAAGTACAGTCATTTGTTTTTTTTTTTTTTATAATTTAGCAATGTTTAGTCCCCATGCAGAGCATTTTTAAATGTATTTTGAAAACATTATAGGAAACTTGATACAAAATATTAATTTATTTTAGGATGATAAAGTAAAAGAAAATGTTCATTATTTGGTTATGATTGATTACTTGTGACTATTTAATGCAGTGCACTTATTGGCTTCTCAGAAAATCAGATTCCAGGCCTGTGTTGGGTTGGTGAAATGAGGCTGATGATAGTTGTTGTCAAATCCACTTTACATTTCTGATCTTGTGAGAACTGAGGTTCTCGCGGCAGTGTCTGTGAATGTTACTGTCTTCTGGGAAGTCATACCATGTACTTCTCAGAGGAACCTACAATGTACGCTTGAGTATAACAAATGAAGATGGAGGGTATAGTTTCTAGTTCTGTAACATCACTGAATCATTTGGCAGTCCCACTGTACACTCTCATGGCTTCATACCCACAAAGTAATTGTGAATCAGTAATAAAATAAATACTAAAGTTTGTAAAATTTTAACAAAATAAGTGTGTGTGTGTGTGTGTGTGTGTGTGTGTATCAAAGGAAATCATAGGCATGTTCATGTATAATCAAAGAATAATGTGAAATGTCTAACAAACAGTTCACTTTTGGTAACAGGCTATCCTGTAACAATAAAGAAGTAAAATCAAGGCCATACCAGTGGTAATGTAACTCTGTTATGTTACTTCTTGGCAAAGAACCCCCCCCCACCTTTCTGAGAGACTGTGGCTTCACAGGACTTAGCTCACTGGAGAACTTAGAGACTTATTAATGTGCACTTCAATGTCAGAAAGGCAGGGCACTGCCACATCCAGCAGGATGAACAGGCCTGGTTATCCTCACTCCATTTCATTCTCAATTGTGCATGTCCATACAGGGTTGGAGAGGACAAATGTGTGACTGCATCCTCACACGCAGTAATATGGATTTTTGGGCCCATTCACTGTTTGCCCACAGCCCATTCTTCATGCACAGAACTCTGAGCCCATCACAGCAGTTTAACTGTTAAATTTCTACCCGGCTATTTAGTGCCACATCCCAGAAGACAGTAATCTTTGTTTTTTAATCATATTCTGCTAGTTTCATTGAATCAGTGGTAATAGTATCACTTTGTTGAAATTGTTGTTATGTGAATCATAAGGTGCAACTGTGTTGTTGGCAGAAAGATTTCCTGAATGTATAAGTGTTGTTTGATAAATAAGTGGACAACACGTATTGTCGGGTTATGTGTAATGTAATGTTAAGCATTCTCGTTTAGTCCAACAGTGGTCACTATCGACCAAGATAGGCACAGCACATGTCATAAGGAGGCTACTCTGTGTGATCTCTGCACAATAGCATGTTGCTTAGTGGAGGACAGGCACGCTTGATTATTCAGTTTCTGTGTGTGGAAGGTGCAAGACCAGCAGACATTCATTCTCAAGTGAAGCGTGTGTATGGCGATGACTGCAGCATACATCAGTGTTTGTTGCAAGAGGTTCAAAGAAGGTAGGAGCAGCACTGAGGACCTGGCATGTGCCAGTCATTCACCCCACATTATTTATGGTCCCAGACACACATGTCAACGTGGATCAAATGGTGCAGTGTGATTGTTGTGTAACGCTTCGGCATAACAGTGCACACTTTGGCATCAGTATGGAATGTATGCATCACATTGTTACACCAAGTTCTGGGGTATTGGAATGTTTATGCGTTATTGGTGCCAAAGAGTTTAAATGACAAACAGAAGGCAACTCACATGGGTATCTGCTTGGAACATCTGCTGTGGTGTGGAAGAGAGGGAGACTAGTTTTTGGATCATATTGTCAGAGGGGATGAGTCCTGGTGTTTGCACTATGATCCAGAGACTAAACATGAGTCAGCAGTGGAAACTTCGCTCATCTCCGTGCCCAAACAAGAGTTGTGCCATACCCACTGCTGGTAAGATGATGCTGACATTGTTCTTCAATTATCTGGGGACCTCTGCTGATAGACTGGTTAGCCAGGGTCATCACTGTTAATGCTGTCTCGTATGGTCACACCTAGGAGCACTTTATCACAATAAAGGCTAAGAGATCTGGCATGTTATCACATGGAGTCCTTCTCCTCCATAACAGTGCCAGACTGTACTCTGCAGGAACCACACATGAGAAGCTTTTAGTGGGAAGTTCTTCCACATCCCCCTTACAGTCCAGTCTTTTTCTCCTGTGACTGTCATGTGTTCAGGCCAATGGAAAATACACAGAAAGATCACAGCTTTGCTATGGATGCAGATGTACAGGAAGCAATCACATCTTGGCTTCACTGACAGCCACAGGACTGCTACAGATGTGGTATAATGGACTCATGAAACTGTGGGATGCCTGTCTCAACAACTATGGGGCATATGCCAAATAACCTGGTTATCATGCTGTGCAGTGTGCAAAGTCTGCTTAGTTATCAAACAACCCTTATATGTTGGGGAACAGCCTGTTAAAAACTGGCTCCTGAATACACATCAGATGTGAGTTGAAGTTACACCAAAAGGAGTAAGATATCAGCGGTAAAAAAGTTACATATGTGGTTTCAAACACACAAAAATGGAAGGGTCAAGTCTTCTGGGATGTTACACAGTATCCATTGGTAAATAGTTACCTGTGTTTTGCTAGAATGTAGCCTTTAAAATGTTGGTAACTCTTTATCAGTTGATGTCCCAGCGTGATGTCTTCAGCAGCACTGCTTAAGAACCTTATATCTCACATGAGTCATTTGCTTGTGTCACAGTACTATATTTTGATGCTTGTCCAAGAACATCCTGGAATAACAGATTTATGCACGTCATTCTGCTATGTGAAATTGCTGCATGTTCATATTTAATTGGTTTATTGCAAAAACCTGCTGCCATTTTATCTTGTGACACCATCATCTGTTCCTTAATTAAGCAGGCAGTTGTCAGAAATTTTGTTATTGACATATGTAAATTCTTTGTGCTTGTTAGGCACCAGAAGATTTTCGTGAAGCAAGAACAGCGGGCACAAGTCCTAGGAAAACAAGGAAAATTGAAAAACAAGAAGAAGAGGGAAAATTTTGAATGTGCTCCAAGAGTTTCAAAGGACAATTGGGAGGCTGCATTGACAGAGCTTCATCTCTTTGCCAGCTGTTCCCACAGACTGGTGGAGGAGCCTCATGAACTTGGGGCCTTCATCAGGCAGTTCTCAAAGGCTGTTGCAGAAGCTCCTTACAAGTTAGTAGGATGTTTTTGTCAGCTGAAATTTAAGAAAGTAATGTGTCAGTAAGCAGGTATTCACTGGTAATAAGTGTGTTCCCACATGTTATGTACTTGTACAGTGTCATTAGTGTAGCTGACTCATGTCATTAGTTATGTGACAGCAGATTGTGTATGTTGTACAAGAGTCCCACTTGTCAGCCTATTCTCTCTCTCTCTCCCCCTCTCACTCACATGCACGCACACATACACACACAGACACATGCGCATGCACACATGTGCACACGCACGCGCGCGCGCGCACACACACG
>Ga0268261_10004056_pt1 | contig 10902 bp, 9 predicted proteins | sample TergutNc150P1_FD_190353 | JGI IMG/M metagenome (GOLD analysis project Ga0268261, IMG submission 190353) | Nasutitermes corniger P1 segment gut microbial community from laboratory colony in Florida, USA - Nc150 P1 (SPAdes) (version 2) | ecosystem: Host-associated > Arthropoda: Insects > Digestive...
CCCCCCCCAAACCACCGCGGCCCATCCCGCAGATTGGATAACCGAAGCTTTACTGTATTACATTGGAACTGTCTACTGGTGGTGCCTGATACCTTGAGAGCTGTGGGTGGGAACCTGGTCAAGGAGGAGGAGGTGTAGGTTTGAGGTCAGAGTGTACTTCATTATACAGCACGTGACTAGAGGGTCTGACCGCCAGAGCGGTTGAAAGGGGTTGATATAGTGCGTAGAGCTAACATGTCGAATGGTGTAGTTGTATTGTGTGCATTTAGTGTCTACTTTGAGAGCGTGGACATTACAGCAGACAACATTCGGGCTTGCTAAGAGATCGCAACGCTGTGAAGATTGTTGGTGCCACGTTAAGGATTCGAAGGAAACACCACGACAGAAATGTTACCAATCCTGAGCAACTGAAGGCATCCGCAGGGAAATCGTAACGTTGTGTTTGTGGGTGACTTTGATAAGTGTGTTACCAGACACTATCAAAACTTTTACCAATAATTACAAGGACAGAATTTTTTCCTCCTTGGGGAAGGAAATCATTGCAGAGGGTTCTGAAGAGGTCAAGGTGTAAGTGGAGGAAATTCCAGGCCAAGAGAAAAACTCGGGTAGCGCGATCAAGCGTCAGTGGCTGATGGTTTACTGCCGCCAGTAAAGGAGTAGGCCTCTCGGGACAGTGGAGCTTCATGCACGCTGATGGGACGTGGCCACACAACGGCGTTAAATTCTGCAAAATTTGCGACAACGGCGATGTCAGAGGCGCCCGTGCGAACGTGAATTCTAGGCAACAGACAAGTTATTACACAGGGGAAGTCAGTGGAGTTGTTCCTGCTGCACAACGTGTTTACAAGGCTAGACTGGCAAGAGGAGACTGTCGTGGGCAAAATAATCAGTAAACTTTGGACATCCAGCAGCCAAGAGCAGTAATTGACCCACTGAATGCTTCCTGTTACTCTGTTCAGGTGGACAAACCACCGACACAAAGTACAAACGGCTGTGGCGTTGTGCCTCTGCAAGAAGGCTGAGTGTGTAATGACAGCATGGGCAGAAATGACCTGCATCAATTAGTTCTTCCAGTTAAGCCCAAAGAGATGTACACTTATAAATCTAACCACACAACTGCCTCCAAGCATGAGTGACCAAAATCCTGTTATAGCTCGCATGTGCAAAACTTAAAGACACGTGCTTGAACACATCGTTAGAGTGGCTATGAACATGCAGAAGTTAATGTGTGACAGAGGGTGTGCTGTCACTTGTAACTGAGATCAACTGAAGAGGTTTTCGTAATCATGTTCAAGGCACTGAGGAATCATACTGGGGAAGAGGTAAGGTTGTTCCGGACATCACAGACAGCATTATTATCGACTGCAAGACTGTAGCCGGACATTGATTGGGTCCGATTATCAGCCAAACCACCCGACAGCGTGAGAAAAAAGAAACATATTTATTTATTTATTGGTTGGCCGTGGTTGAGGGCACAAATATTAATTGGTGCAGCGATGTTGGTACCTTACAGCGAAAGGAACCCCCTCCCCCATCCTCTCGATTTCCACTCGTGTATTAATGACATTTGGGGCATTCGTGCGAGAAACCAGATCTGTTGCAGTTTTCGCTCAATGTTATTTTCGCTTTGACAGATGTACGTGGTAACTTGAAAATGACCCCGGAATCACTTTATTTCTGAGAAATACAAAATAGTGAATGATTTAAGCTACATTTCCTTCCAGTTGGTCCCCTTGTGCAAGTATACACTTTCTTCAGCGACTGTAAAGCTGATGGAAACATTCCTGGAAGCCATTTTGTGAAATCCTTTTCAGCTCTTCCGCCGCATTCATAATTGTCAGCGGCATAAAAACGCCGTCCCTTCAATGACGATTGCAATCGAGGGAACAGGTAAAAATCAGCTGGAGCTGGGTCAGGAGAGTATGGGAGATGCTGCATTGGTGTCATATTTTTCTTTGCTAAGAAATCCTTGACCGAAACCGGCCGGTGTGCTGGAGCATTATCGTGAAGGCGAAACCAACTGTTGGTTCTCCACTTTTCGGGGAGTTTCCTTCTGACCGCATTCCTAAGGCGACGAAGGAAGGCATTGTGCGTTTCTTTATTCATAGTTTTACCTACAGGGATGGACTCATGATGGACAATTCCTGGCAGTCAAAATATGTAAATTATACCAGCGAATTCCGGGAACGTTTCGAAGCTGCAACGTATGAACTACCTATGCGTAATGAAACCATGAGAACCTTCGTCTTTATTTCCATCACAAAACTGCAGAGTGCCATCTTCTATAAAATCGTTGACTTGCCAGTTTTTATTGGCCGAGGTTTCGGTTTTGCGGTACTTTGTACCAATTTCTTGCTACCGGCTAATCACGCGATACAGCGAAACCACATCGATATTGAATGTTGTCTTGCGATATCGTATGCAGATTTGGCTATATCTTGTAACGTCCCTTTTTTTTCAGGAGGAGGAGGAGGAGGATTAAAAGCCAATTGAGTTAGTAAATACTGTAAATAAAATAACTTATTACAGTCACGTGTTTTTGTGCATCTTGTACCGCCTGCTCCTTGCTGTGCGATTCTCCAGAGCTGCACCGAGGTCGATACGCTGCACTCCTCTCCGATTGGTGCTCACGGCTCTGTTTCCCGGGGCTCCCGATCTGGCATCATCCATCACCATGGCGACTGTGGGTGGGGGGCTAGCCCCCACTTGGTAATCTCACAATCCGGGCAATGTGCAGGCACCTGGAACGGATATATACCATGTAAATGATGTTTCCTGCAGAAACCTACAGAAATGTGGAAGACACTCACAGCACACTGTTAGGTTCTTCTTTGCCTCAGGTTCGAATTGCTCTTTACCCTGCGATGCCCAGAATTCTGTGTCGCTCATTTTAGGCCTGACTGTTAATACGACAGTCTGTTTGCGACATCATGATCTGCTGAAATAGCGAACGGAACTTTTCAAAACATACATTTTTATAAAGCTTGTGATTCTGCATTGGTGTTGTCTCAAGTGGAGACCAAGGGAAGGTAACGTATTTTGCCACCGCTTGAGGCAGGGCTGTAGATTTCAATGTTTTGTGTCTTATTTACACGTTGGTTATGATTCGTTGCTCTCCGAAATAAATTACCCATCATACAGCATTATCAAGTACAGTTTGTAATGTTCATTAAGATTTAGATGCTGTTTTTTTTATTCGGTGTTTTGCTGCTTGTACAAACGAATTATTGGTACGGGTGCAGCTAGTGATAAAAAAATAGAATTGTTTATTTATGTTACATGTTATGTCGCCAACTTCATATTTTCTGCTACCCAGTTGTATGTCATTTCTAGAGTTCCCCCCCCCCCTCCAGTTTAATTTTATTATGCATAAATTGAATTTAAAAAATCCTGGTTGCGAAGGAGAAGGAAAAAAAAAGCGCGCAGGTTGTTAAGTCGGCAGCTGGGTCGTCGGGTGGGAGGGTTCATGGGACATTCACAGTACGGGTCAGCACATTCGGTGTCTGCAGTCAAGCGACTGGTCATGAGGATCACGGAATGTGTTGGGTTTTGCCCACAGGTCAGGTTCTGACAGTGGCCCATTCATGTTCACGAAGAGAACAGGTTCCGTGGAGGTGGCAGTGACTGCGAGGACGAACAGCCCTGCACTGACAGTACACTGTTTTAAAGATTGACGTTGCTCTGTTCTGTTGGCGTGGTAGTGCCATTGGTTGCAGGCCTTAGTATGCTCCAGAGCGTCCTCGCGACGGTGTGGGGGACAGCGGCATGTGACGCCGTGTGCTCTAGTAGATATGTACCTAAGTTTCGGAACCTAGTCCGTTATCAGTACTACGCTGATGGAGGCACCAGGTTCCTCTGAAACGTGGATACACGCCTACCCAACTGCATGAATGATCTACAATTTTTCGTACTTCTAATTTCTGATGTTGGAATATATGCTGGAATGCACGTATTCTAAACTTTGGCGGTAGATATAGTTAGGTAACCAGCTTCACGCGTCTGCCGCCTTTAGCCTTTGCTACCCTCTGGGTAGAAGGTGGGACCAAGAGCCGAAAAATGAGTCGCTGCTGCCGCGTGGAATCGAACCGCGACTTTTCTGTCCTACAGGACGTAGCGTGGTCACTGGGCCACTCCGGTGTGACCAAAACACTTGTGACTGAACACTACGTGACACAACGCCTGGCGTAATGTGAATAGCATCGAGAAACAAATGGATGATGGAAATTGAGTAGTCTTTCGTTGCAGAGTGTCACCATGTCACGTCCTGACCCCGAGTTCAACTTCTGCTTGTTGTGTATAATTGAAGACAGCTGTACCGTCACTCAGTTTCCACGTACGCTGTGAGGGTTCCATTAACAGCATACAGCATGTGTGTATGCCTGTACAGTTGTGTAGTATGCCTTTTCGTATTCATAACGATATTTTGTAGGTCAAGGCAGGTTTTTTCCCCCATATTTCGTGTCGATTTTTGTGCAGTCGCTTCTCCAGTGTCAGATATTCGTTTGTAGACAGTTTGTGTGATTGTCGTTTTTAATTTGTATATACGCGGAAAAATGGACGACTTTTGTAACAAAATACTGACATTTGTTGACAATATCCAAAACCAGTCCCATAGCTTCCAGAGTTCCACTGAGGGGCGCCGTGTTGTGACAATTTTAGGCGCGCTCGCCAAACATTGCCAACATTGCCAACATCTGCTATTAGCATCGTCAGTTTCGTCCACTTATCCGCCCGCGCGACTCCCACTGGACAGATTTTCGTGAAAGTTCACATTTGAGATTTTTCACTAAATTTCTTCTACACATTCCGGCTTCGGGTAATGTATCACCAAAATAATATTCCGCATGAAGACCTTCGTGCATTTTAATGTCTGGCCGTTTTTGCATGAGGTACCAGATGAGGCCGAAGAAACAGTTGAGCCTCTAGCATCAGGTATGATCGGTTGTGAACGCCAAGATATCCCAGTTTCTTATATGTTCGATCGCTATGTTTTCATTAGGAAAGCAATGTTCGCGGGTGGCGACGGTCGGTGTGCGGCATAGTCACTGTCACTGTTCCTGTAAACTGCACCGCTGAGTTTGTCCCCGAGCTGCAGGTGGTTGAGTGGAGCTTGAAGACTGTAACATAAGCTCCTCAGAAACGATGCTCCCTGGTATTAATTTAGTCACTTTTTAAGTGTTACTTAACGAAGGTGTCAGTTGTTAAGATTATATAACGTGGTTTTTAGTGAAAGAATGAATGAGCGTGGGCCATTGGTGGAATGTCTCTGCCAGTAAACTAAAGTACTGGGGAGACAAACCTGTACCGATGACTTCCTGCCCAACAAGCATTCCACACAGATGGCCTGGGATTGAACCTGGACCTACTCGTCGGCGGCCAACGAATAACTTGTGTCATGGCACGTCCCTAGTTTATTACCAGTTACATTTTACGTATGTGAAATACTGAAATATGAAAATACATGTGAGAATAAATTACAGTACTGTTGTCTGTGGAATTCAGGGAATGTGAGTAAAGCTGTAATAAATTTTTCATCTGCAACAGGTTAAAGAGATTTAATTATTGGTCCGGAAACTATTTTTTAGGTTTAATGACCTTACTGAACCGTGAAGGCCTTACAGTAATCCAGTCGTGTTATGTGCGAAGTATCAGTAGGGCAGAACTGTTGCTGTGGTGGCTGATTGACGGAAAGCTGCCTGTTGGCATGCTGTTTTTCTAACGGACAAAAGTAGGGCTTTGTGCGATCACTCTGCCTTCTGCAAGTTCCTCCATTCAAATTTTGAACCAGGCAGCCGATTTTCACAAAGCTTGGTGAGAACGTTTTGCCATTGGCGGGCTTTGCAACTTTGCACTCTTTTTAATTTTCTGAAATCCGTTGGCGTGGGCACAGACCGGTGAAGTTGGAGGGGCCACCCGTTTTGGCGGTTAATTTGGGGTCCAGAAATGATGTAGGCCTTTGTGTGTATTCAAAAAGTATGCAGCAGTTTAAGGTGTATTTTATAATGTTGGGGAACAGCAATTTGGGTGCGTGTGCATGCAGTATCTTACTGTGACAAACTCACGTGTCTGTGTGTTTTCAGTATGAAACAGTTGCTTGTAAGACATTACAAACATGGCGAAAGGCAGTAACTGCACAAACTTGTAATTGATACATGTAAACCCTTGACAAAGGTCGTTGATGTGTAAGCAAGTGCCATAGGTTACAAAATATGAAGAAAGGGAGGCCTGCTTTTTTTTTTTTTAATAATACTTCGAAGTTTAGACACATAACCTTGTCACCTGATGTGCATCGAACGGAAGGACAGTTTTTGTATCAGAATCCGAAATTCAACTTCGAAAAGTCTGTTGAGTTTCCTAGAAGCAGTCTAAGAACAACTGCCGAGGAGAAAGGGACAGTCTGATACTGCGTTAGACGTTAACAAAAGGGTTGCCGTCTGGCACGTAAGGTGCGCGGCACTGTGAACTGTGTCGTATACCATCCGGCGCGTTGGCGTCGGTGGACTGGTGGAGTTCCGGATAACAGACACTTACCTTGATTCAGGTCTACGTTAAATATACTGTGACGTCAGTAAACACTCCCGCGAGGAACATTGCGAGGCCACTCCATACTTTCTCCACGGAGCAGAGTCCTTCTTGAGAAGCTGACCGGTTCACAGCTAGTCAAAAATTCCCCACATTTTTTTGAACCCGCAGGTTCCTTACCGCATTCACAGGTGCCAGCCACCTGTCGTTATCCTGAGCCAGCTCGATCCAGAACATACCTCCACATCCCACTTCCTGAAGATGCATCTTATTATTATCCTCCCATATACACCTTGGTTTACCAAGTGGTCTCTTTCCCTCAGGTTTCCCCACCAAAACCCTGTATGCACTTCTACTCTCCCCGACACGCGGTACATGCCCCGCCTATCTCATCGTTCTCGATTTGAGGTTCCAATTTAACACACTGAGAAACAACGTAATTATGCCACGTAGTGGTGGGAACTGTTTAGAATGAGTGCATACTGCCAGGTTGTCTGCAGCGTCAGTGCGGATTATAGGGGATTTGTACGTTTCGTATTTATGAAACGAAATTATCCATCAGAATCAGCGTCTCCATTCCCTTAGTGAAAAGAAACGAACGACATTGCTTTATTATATTACATTTGGCATTTGTGAGTACATTTAAAGCAGAGACTGCCGAAACATTTGGTCTGGTATCAGAATGCATTCCAGAAAGCAGTCAAAGAATCCTTCATATTCGAAAATGAGATTGTCTGTTGGTTGACTGACCGTGTGTGAGTTGATACAACCATAAGGAAGTTAACAGTTTGAGTGGTGGAGCTGCTGCTGGTGGCAGATCCATAGGCTTGTTCGTCCTTGTAGCAGGAAAGCTGGCTTTCTGAATTTTTATCGTGACGGATTGTTGAGGTTTTGAAATATGTAGAGGGCCAGTCGACGGCATACCTCTTGTCATGTTACGTCATTGCTTTGCGCCACGGTGATTGATGAATGTAAAATTAGGCCTTTGCACACAGTTTTGCACGTGAGGGTGCCTGATTGTTGATAGGTCACAAACACTTTCTTCTAAATTCTTGCTTGTCTTTTTCGTGTTTTGTCAATGATAATTTGGAAGACCAAGACAAAGCTCGAAGGATTATGTTAACGTTGAAGGTTAGGAGCTCGAGTTAGATTAAAATGGCTTACAACGTAGCATCCTATATGTTGGTGAATATATGTATTTGGAAGGCTGTAACCTGTGCTGTTCTGAGCACGAAATGAACTTAGTGTTAAACACAGCCTCTTACGGTATAGATGTGTTCCTGCATTCGTGTTAGTGATGCCTGTTAGTGGTAGTTGAACAGCACTACCAACATGCTGTCTTAGTAATACGCGAACAGCAGCACTAGCACAGCAAAACGCGTATATCTGGTTCTGCACTTTAAAACTGCATCTCGAATGTTCAGCTCCTGTTTTTTTTATGAATGAATGAATGAAAGAATGAATGAATGAATGTGACTGCCATTGTCCGGCTGATCAGTGCGGTTTGTACGTGTGGCAAATGTTAATGCGTTTTTCTTGTGTGACACTGGTCATGTTGATCGAACATGGTTTGATTAAATAACTGGCACGGTAGAATGTGACACTGTTTTCTGAGGAATACCAGACGCTTTAACCTATGCAGTGGAACGTAGAAACACCGTTCATTTGTTTTTGCTGTCCATCACTTTGTCATTGTAGTGACTTGCAGATTGGGCGTGATTGATCTTTCGATTATGTAGGGACATAGTGCTGTGTGTGAGCGTGGTGTGGGAGTGCTGAAAGGGCAGAATGTTGTCTGTTGCTGGGCGACATCCGGACTGTAGCACGAAGGTACTGAGAAAAATCAGTGAGGACATTTTGACTGTTTCTGAAGACAGCACCAACGAAATACACACATTATTATTATTATTATTATTATTATTATTATTATTATTATTATATTAACTTACAATTATAATATTAAAATTCCAACACGTTTCGACTCTCATCGGGTTATCTTTAGGAAGTGCACATAAATTACATGAGTAAGACGTAGATTTCTTATAAATAAATCAGGCTAAAACTGAGGTTTGGTGTTGGATGGTTTGAAGGTTGCACTAGAGACAAGTAAGATGTAGTATTCCGTTTGCAATGGTTCTTATAAGTGTCTATGACTGCACAGGGTTATATCGCAGAAGCAGCTAGTGTACTGTGCAGCTGTAACAGCTGACATTTGCACAGTGCACCAGCTGCCCTGCAATACGCACCTCAGCAATCCAATACACGATGCACTCCATTAAATGTATGTCTGTACTGTGGCCTTCAGCACAAACATGAAGGCAGAAACAGTGTGTTTCTACGAAAAATTATTAGGCCTACCGACCTGCTCATGTGCCGGGAGGGCTCAGTCTTTATAGCGACTCGCTACGGGCTGGACGGTTCGCGGACCGAATCTACGCGAGGGCAAGATTTTCCGCACCCGTCCAGACCCGGCCCAACCATACTCCTTTACAATGAGTACCGGGTCTCTTTCTCGAGGTCAAAGCGGCCGGGGCGTGTCGTTAACCACCCACCTTCCATCTAGCGCCGAGGTTAAAGTAGAGCCATGCTTCTGCTCCTGTGGGCCTTCTCGCCCTGTTCTAGAGTGAACTTTACCTTTACCTACAAACCTGACCGCACAGTGCCATACGCTATTCTCCAAAAGTCTCACTGTTGGTAGTAAAAACTCTTTTTAAGTATTTCTGAATGCGCTTGAATTCAAAATGTCATGCAACCTCGGTGCAGAAACCGAATACATCGGCCCCAAAACATAAAAATCGTAGGGTGTCTGCTGACAGAGCGTATAAAACAAAGATTTGCTTCATTATGTCTGTTCAGAATACGGCGACAGTAGCCTGACCCGGCTTTCGGATGAGGATCTCAGATAGGCAGGCGTACTGTGTGGTTCAAGGTGACCCTGACAACCAGGCAGCTTGTCACAGTGGCTCTGATTGATGGCTCGTCAAGGCAACAAATTATTGCTTGACCTCTGGGGACATTCAGCTGAAAACGCCAGCCCTCGAGATGGCGCTGCGCGTGTAGCCTGCAATGGATCCTCGCGCCTGCTTACCAACGGAAGGTGGTGTTGAGTGACACCTCTTCTGCTGTATCGGTTATGTTGTGTCGAATTTCGCAGTGTTTCTACAAAGAAACGGACCTGACTGCCCTAACATTTGCTAAAGGGAATGATGATTGTGACTGGCCGACGTTTGAACCCAAGACCTCCCAAGTGCCTAACCGCTCTACTTTATAATACTGTTGGAACTCTGTAAAAATTCAAATGAAGAATTCGACAAAACGCATCCCTAGCTGTGACTTCTGCAGATATCGCTGCCGGTGGTCAGATGCTACATGCACGTATTATGCATTCGGTGTACGTCACGATGTCTGACTGCGCATGCTCTGAACTTTGTACGTTAGGGGAAAAAGGCTTCGTGCAGCAAGCGTAATAATTACAATCAAGAACGGTATTTCCCTGTTTAATTTGGCCATGCAACGTTCGTGCATGTTCCTTGGGTAAAATTACATGGATGTAATGAAAAACACAGCATCCGAACTATTATTATTATTATTATTATTATTATTATTATTATTATTATTTATCCACTTTCCTCTACTTTCCTTATTTCGCAGCAGTTCAGCCGGTTCCCAAAACAGTACCAAGCACTCCTTATTCACCGTTCTGCCAAAAACTCCCTACCTAGTGAGTGTAGTGAGTGTTACTGCTCTCTGCTTTAGAATATATGGAGCAGGGTGGGGATTAAGCAGTTTCGAACTGTCGTGCTATTTGTTTGGACTAACACCGCTGTGGGCAGCATCGTATTGCTACATACTGCATTCAGTTGCCATATATTCTTTCTTGTTACTGCTTCTTTTAGGTCTCTGTGTTTGTGTAGCCTCTTGGCGGTGGTACTGTGAAGATTGTAACTGGCTGTTGGGAAGTTTATTGAATGTGATTTCTTTGACTGTTTTGTGAAGCATAACAATGTGTAGTTTATGTAGCGTAAACAAAAACAAATACACACTTTTTAAATTAATGTTTTAATTTAATTCTTTGGCGTCTTGAATTGAAACATTAAAACATTAGTTTGAAAAGTGTGCATTGATTGGTTTACGTTAAATAATTTTTTCACATTGCACAGTACAAAAAACATAAAAATATGTAGTTTGTTTTTATTTTTGACATTCCATTGAGTAATGGACCTGTCGTGGTACAGTTTATGAGTTTTGTAACACATTATTATTATTATTATTATTATTATTATTATTATTATTATTATTATTATTATTATTATGTCTCTTGTCACAGGCCTATTCTTCCTGGTAATTCTCTTGAACCAACAGTGATCCCCACCGCTCAGG
>Ga0268261_10004057_pt1 | contig 10901 bp, 4 predicted proteins | sample TergutNc150P1_FD_190353 | JGI IMG/M metagenome (GOLD analysis project Ga0268261, IMG submission 190353) | Nasutitermes corniger P1 segment gut microbial community from laboratory colony in Florida, USA - Nc150 P1 (SPAdes) (version 2) | ecosystem: Host-associated > Arthropoda: Insects > Digestive...
AGACGGCCACCTGCAGAGAATGAGAATACCAGAGGCTGCATACATGTACAATTAACGACACTGACCTCCTGAGGATGGGCGGATGACGCTCGAAACATGTAGAGGCGTTTAATTTTATGTAATTTATGTAAGAATTGTGTATCAAGTTGGAACTAATAAAGGAATTATACTACGATGCACGGCCTAACAAATCTCAAAATATGTTGCTTTTATTTTATTGTCTGGTACTGCTACAAGCTTAACATCATACTGTTGCTTAGCCTTGTTTATGACTTATTAGGATTTCACAGTAACAAATGTAAAATGCTTGCATTTGTAGATTTCGTAAATTCTGCAACAATTATAACATGGTGACTAACTGTATTAGGTAAATGAGAACCATCCATGTTAGAATAAGTGACCACAAATAAATTCATAATCTGGCAACAACTTAGTGGATAAGAAGTGTGTGATGATAAGTATGAACTATTTATGCTAAAGCCAATAAATTCAAAATTCTGTGCCAGTTTAAAATTTAAGTTTATATTATTCCTACTAAGCAAATAAACTTGAAAAGAAAGGCTGGTTGCACTGTATTAAAGTAGGTACAACTTTACAATACAATGACAGATTCAAGTATGTATCATAAGTACCACACTTCATCTTAAGTATGTCCAAAATTCAGTACTACATCAGAACAAATGGACAAGAGAAAACAATTTACATTTGCTCTGTTAGTTGTAAATACATTTCAAGTTGTTCCTTGGCTTCATATTTCCCTCATGGTTACAAGACCTATCACAAAGATTCATAACTGTTTAGCCTACCAAGTCATCTCCAATAAGTCAGTAAATGTGTAATGTGCTTATATTTCAGACCTCTGACGTGGAAATAATCAAGTGTGGTAAATTCTGTTGAGTCACACTAACACCCTCTAGTTGTGACTAACACAAACTGTTGAATTTTGTTATACCACACCACAGTATAACTCTAACGCACTAACCTTACATAATAATAACTTTCCTAATGTAATTTTCACCCAACCAAGCGTCTTCACATTTCAGTACGTATAACCTCATCCCGACGTCTGGTTCATTACAACTAAGCGTTGCCTAGGCATATGATTCGACCAAACACGGTAACACTCCATATTCACAGACTAATGTCTAATGTGTAATGTCTCCGCATTCTGAAGGTCAGCCCTAAGCTAACACTCTTTATTCAAATTTGCATAATGTACCGATCCTCACTGTCAGTTTCAAGAAGTCAATCAAGAGTGCAATTAAGAAATGGGCAATTCGAGAAAATCATGTAGCTTGCAACCCGGTATCAGTGTAAATGGAGTAAACTTAATTCGAAAGATCAACCTCACATTACGTGAGTGAACACATATATAAAAAGTACATCTTTTCTGCAGAAAACAAATTGGCAAGTTAACCCAGTAGTCAGCTAGCTAGGTTAGGTTATGTCAGGTTACATGAACACTAATGTTTAAAGGTAAAGAGAAATAAACCACCAAACATGTTACATAAGATACTCACTTCTTCTTCGCTAACGGTGCACCGTTTCTCACTGTCATCATTGTACGTAAAACCACAATTCTTCACAACAAATCACTTCCCTCCCACAACTGACGCGGACCGGAAGTTATATTTTCATACACCTCCTCGGGTTGGTTCTGCTACCTCTTCCGAGTATGCCCATGAGTACGTTCCTCCACGCTGTTCATATAGAGATTAAAAGGCCTAGGAACAACTTATCGTTCCAGAATAGAGATTAAAAGAAGGCCTAGGAAAAACTTATCGTTCCAGATGTACATATACGTGTATTATGTCCAGAATAATAGCGTTTTATTTGCTAACAACAAAACTGAAGGAAATAGCCATTTCGAAGTATTGGGCGTAGATGCGATCATAGTATTGACATTGATCATAAAGCAAAGGGATTGGAGGGCGTGGACTGGAATCAGCTGGCTCAGAATGACAGGTGACGGTCTCTTGTGACACGGCATGAAGATTCAATTTCTATAAGACGCATAAAATTTCCTGACTTGTTGAGGGACTACATGGTATTAGTTTCTCAAAGAAGGACTCTGCAACATCTAGTTCGTTAGCTAGTTAGTTAGTTAGCAGTAGGCTATCTGTTCAAACGGGAAGGAACCAAATAAGCTGGGGAGGTCCCTATGAAACATCTTTACATTTATATCAGGCTACATACAGTTACATTCCAGAATACAGTACCTTTTGTGCAATAATTGTTTAAAACGCGAGGTCTCTTTTCCGAAATCCTTGTTGATGTTTATGTTGCATAGTCGAAATAATAAACGGTAGACGCGATGGCATCAGTAAACAGCAATTAGTCGTACATGGGCCTGGGCACATATATAAACGTACAATAATCTCAACATATTTTAATGGATGTTATAATTACATTCCTTCACAATATTATTTGTACATACTTGTACATAAACGGCTCATGCCTTCAATTATCGTAGGGGTACTAATTGTCTAATTTTCACTTATTTCACAAATGGGACTAATTATTCTGATTATGCTCTATCACGTCATTGCCTTTGTCATGATTTTTAAACCAGCCGTTGTGTGTAGAAACATTTTCAGAACTCAGAATACAGTGTTTAGGGAGTAGCGTTTAATTTCGCCATTCACATTACTGAAAAGAATACTAGATGTAAGTATAGGGATAACCATCAACTTGACTATGTTTATTTGAATTTTCTTCTGGCTGTAAATTGTGGGAAAACAAAGTTAACACATCCATTATCAATTAAATAATTATTTTATAATTTTAAATTGTTTGCGTGGGCCACCTGATTAGTGCGGAGTGTAATTAGTATTTACATTGATTAATACGCCGAACAAAACACCGGTTTGGTGGCTGAATTTGTCGTACTGTTGTTTTGGTATGGAGGATGGTGTCTACTCGAGGTGTGAAATTCAAATTCTCCGAAGGAGAAAAGGTTCTATGTTATGAACCAGATCCGACGAAAGCAAAAGTGCTGTATGATTCTAAGGTATTATAGTTTAAGATTAAATAGTTGATGGAAGTTCTTCTACTGTGTAATTAAAGCTGTTCGGGATCTGCCGAGAAAAAAAGAATGGCAGACAAGCGTGCGTCGCGACTGTCAATTGTTATCGCACTACCCTGCCGTACTGATACAAGATAGTATTATTAGAATGTTACCCAAATAGTGAAGAAGTATTTGCCATTGGGTACAGAATTTTAGTTAGTCATGTGGCAGATTTAATTCCGTCATTGTAAATCTCTGTCTTTGTCAATGTAAACAGGAAGTCATTTCATTTAGCCGGGGGGTGGGGTTCGGGGGAATAAAGTAAACTGCTAGGTCCTGGCCAGGGAATCAGCCAGCAGTGTTCAGATGACGTTTTCGTATTGATTTCGAAGTTAAGTTAGACAATCGCAAACAGTTACAAGTTAAGTGATGTACTCTTAGAAACGGCGAAGTAATTCGTAACGAGATTTAGCCATGCATAAGCATAGATATTGCAGATACAATGAAAAACTCATTAAATAGCAGAAACCATTTCCAGTTGATCAAGTCTGAGATAGTGCATGGACTGCATGATTTACACATGTTCACGTACATTTTACAGCTGGCTTCCTGGCATTAAAGGAGCGCTGAAGTGAATGTATTTGCTGTTAAAACTATTTTTATATACATTCTGGTAATTGTGTGGTTTCTCATGGATTGGATGTCTTGTAACACTCAGTATCTGTCAAAATACAACTTCATTTTTTACAGGTGCTGGAGGTTATTGTGAATAAGGACCAAAGGGGGAGAAAAGCAGTAGAATATCTTATACATTTTCAGGTATAGTTAATGACAGTTTTATCTGGTATTCATTTGTAGTGCCACTAAGTTGCTACATTTGTAGAATGTTCTAACAGTTTTCTTATAACAAAGGGTTGGAATTCCTCATGGGACAGATGTGTAAGTGAAGATTATGTGCTGAAGGATACTGACGAAAATCGACAACTGCAGAGAGAGCTGGCTGAGAAAGCTCAGCTTCAGTTGTGAGTAATATTATTTGGTTTTGGCATTTTTTGGAGTGACATAAATTTTGTGGATTTATATTTGTTATTATGTATGTATGTATATATATATATATATATATATATATATATATATATATATATATATATATATAAAATGCACTGATGTATGGGAAGTAAGTAATTTATAAAATGTATGGCTCAGCTGAGTACCTGACTTTGCAAGTTTATTTCTGTAGGTAGTGAGAGTAAGCAGGAGATATTTGAGCACTACATATTATGCCTTGCAAGAATCTACATTACTACAATGTTTAAGAACAATATGAATTCAGTTCTACCTTGGCTCAAGTGGTTGGTCAGTGACCTGTCACCAAGGAGGGCCATGTTGGATACCAGGGCCGTCTTTGTAGAGTGGCAGTGAGACAGGTTTTTCCCTTGAATACTTTGGTCTTCCTTGTCATTATTATTTTACTAATACTCCATATTCGTATTTTATGTATTTGATGTCAACCCTATATATCTTAATAACTGACAGTGTCAGTAAACAAAACACTTCTTTTCTCTGGCAAATTAAACCTTGGACACTGAATTTTGTGAATTAGTGTTTTCCAGTAATGTTTATGCTTGTCCGCATACGATAGAGTTTTGTATTCTTGTAGCAAAGGAGCAAGGAATACTGGCACACATGCTAATAGTAACCTAGCTGGCCCAAGGAGTTATGACAAAATGTTTGTGACATAGGAAACTTTTTTGTAATGTGAATAAAAATTCATGATTGTGGAACAGAAAGAGCAGTGACTGAATACATTGGAGCTGAAGTCATGTTATGAATGATACAGAAATTATGTTTTATGGATACACTTTTGCCATATTGTTTGAAAATTACAAATTTACTTGTTAAAAAATTTGAATGTATATTTATTTCCATGTAGATTAATTATCAAATTGTGACAAAATGTTTACTTTTGGTCTAGAAGCTTCAAGAATGATCAGTTGCATAATTTGATTGGAAAGATTATTTACTTGATTTTTTCTGAGCTCGTGATCTTTAATGTCACTGAGGGTCCTGATACTTGGAAGTTTGATAAAAGAACATATGAAAAACTTATTTTACTGTTTTAGCGGAACGTACCTGTACAGGCGTGAGCGCAAAAAGCGCCACCAAAATCTGTCAGAGAAAATCAGTGAGAGCCTGGAGCAGAAAAAGTCACGTCGCCGTGGTGGGGGCGATAGGTCTTCTGAAGATGGAAGTTCAGGAGGTAGCCACAGTCAGCGAGATGAAGACGACAGTGACGATGGGGAGGAGATGACATCTTCTGAAATTGAATCTTCTGGTGAGGTAGATGAGGAACGGGTACCTCTAGAGCTCAGCGATACTCTCAAAAGGCTATTAGAGGAAGATTATGATTTTATCACAAAAAAGAATAAAGTAAGTGATTTGAGAGTATGTCATTGTTTACTGCGTGAAATACATTTCTTTAGTGACAGTGATATGTGAATTGCATGATTAGTGGTGTATAACCTAAGAACATATCCCAACATGTATATAGAATTTTTTAATAGTGCACCTTCCTTGTAATATACATGTTCGTCAGTCATTTACATGTGATCCAAGGAATGGTAATCATAAAAGTTGCTTAAATGCGTGTTTTTTATGTGATTATTCTTGACTGGGCGTAGCAACCATTCACAACTGAAGATACAAGATTTGTTTTTAGCTGTTGAGGGAACCTGTCATCCTCAAAGTATCACAAATGTGAAGAGTGAAATAGTGCCGAGGCAGTGGAAGTATTAATACTCATACCTTCAGGTGTGTTCGCGGGTTCGATTCCCGATGGTGTCATTGGATTTTTTCATTGACATAATCCTTCCGGCCGCACTATGGCCCTGGGGTCGACTCATCCTCTAATAGAAATGAGTACCAGGAATATTTCCTGGGGGTAAAGGCGGCCGGTGCGTAGGGCTGACAACCTTACCACCTTCATGTGCCGATTGTCTTGAAATCTGGGAGCCTCAACCGCCTGGAACCCTCAAGGCCTGTCCAGGCCTGTAATGGGATTGCTTTACCTTTACCTTACCTTCAGGTGTGTACAGCACAAAATTTCCTGGTGTATATATACCATGTGGTTGAGCTAGACAGCAGACAACTGATCATATTCTACAATACCATCACCCACAACTCCTAACTTAATTGTACATGACTATGATTTTGCTTTTGTAATATGACTGTTCGAATACGGGTTATGTGAAATATAAAATAGCCCTTTTACATAAGCCATGCACGAAATGTTCTAGAGGTAGGACTCTTAATAAGGTTTCTTATTTCATTACAGGTATTGAAGCTTCCAGCTGATCCCAATATAGTAACCATTCTTGAGGGCTATGTAAAGAACTGTGCTGTGAATCAGTTATGTGGAATAGGCGAGAAACCACAACGTCGGTATCGTTACCACCACTACCAAAATAATAAGGGGCGAGATTTGGAGAGAGCCTGTCGCAGGTACAGACATAGAGCATCTCAGCTAAACAATTGAACCCCAGAAGAATTTCACGTAGTACAAGGCTGTGATGTGTATAATTGTCAGTAGGAAGGCACTGCAGTTAATAACCATCTTGACTTTTTAACATTTTGAAGATTGGAGAAAATGCAAGTTTTAGATTTTAAATTCTTTCAACAGTGACTCTGAAGATTACTGTCTTCTGGGATATTGCCCCTGTCAGTCCATATAAATTTATTGAGGTTTCAGCAGAATGTGCTGCCTTCATCTTCACCCAGAAATTTACCAACATTCTGGAAGAAATTTCTACCAGGCTGCACAGTGTCACATCGCAGAATATGGCTTCCTGGAATATGACCTTGTAACATGGAACATATATGCGCATTCGGGAACTTTGCCTGTAGTGTAGAAATCAGTTCAGTTTGTAGTCATATTGCACATAGCGTGATCTTTGTTATATGCTTGAGTGAATCAGCATTGTTTTATGAATTTACCAAAAACACAAGATTATTGTTGTATTTCATAATTATTTAAGAGTGTGGATTAATGATTAGGTATAATGGTTGGTAATTAAGAGTCACTGATAGAAGTTCTTTAAAGTCACCAATAAAGGGGCCCAAACAAAAGGTGTATGTGTGTTGAGTGAGTATGACCATAACCTTAATACGGCAGAGTAGTTTGAAATTGAAGGAGTAACTATGTGAATGATGGTATCTGGTAGAAATATAAGTGGCAGACGTGCATGTGTATCTAGTTCCGTTTTTTTAATATACTTATACACATCTTTACTATGTATACATGAAAATGTGTTCCAGCTTAAACATCTGTAAGGAAGTCGCTGATGGAGTACGTATCTACTTTGACTTCACACTGAGTGACTTGTTGCTATATAACCAGGAGCGAGAGCAGTTTGAGCATTTCAGAATTCAGCAAGCAGAACCTACTATCAAACAAGAAATAGAGTGGGTCTCATACCTTTTACTTTACATTTCTTGTGTCAATTGATGTATGTGTGTTTCTTTCTTTTATTGTGATATGCATACCAACAGACAGCTGTTTTGTGCCTGCAACCCTGTGAAAAGTCACACATCTGCTAGTACCTTGTATGTTTCTTTCTTTCATTTTTTTATTAGAATACTGGTAAATATATTTTTAGGGTACAAAGAGCACTGTCTATTACTGTACAATAACCAGTTTGTGTTCAATCAGTAGAAATAACCAACAGATGCAACCTTGTAATAGAATTTATTATTCCAAAGTTTACTGAAGGCTCAACATGTTTTGAGCGGCACACCGCTCATCATCAGGAGCTCTAAACTGTATTTGCAGCCTCTGGTTAATATGCACATGTGGTGACTGGCAGTTGTCAAGGCTGAGCCTTGACAACGGCCGGTCACCACATGTGTATAAAAACCAGAGGCTGCATATACAGTTTAGAGCTCCTGATGATGAGCGGTGTGCCGCTCGAAACATGTTGAGCCTTCAGTAAACTTTGGAATAATAAATTCTATTACAAGGTTGCATCTTGTTTGTTATTTCTACTTTTTCATACTACGATGCACGGATCCATGAATATTAAATCAGTTTGTGTTCCTATGTAAAGTAATTGCAGTCTGTCTTGCTGCATAATCAATATGACAGTACTGAGCAAGTTGTTGTGGAGTTTAATGTTTAATGAAAGACTTTGAATGTAGCGTGTCTTTCAAAACTACAGAATATTCATGTAGGTAATCTGTTGTACAATAATAATAATAATGCCAAAATTGATATTATTGTCAGATAATACTGTACTATGTATAAAAAATTAAAATTTATTGCAACACTTTGTAGTTAGCATGTTTTAAAATTTCATCACCATTATTTCTACATTTGGAGAGGGTATAAATAAGATCATATTTAGAAGCCAAGCCAGTAGGATGTCAAGACAGAGTGGATGTGAGTTGTGTAGTGATACTTTAACAAACCATAAGAAATGCTGGAAACTGAGAGTGCCATGGTTTCAGGGTTTATGACAACGAACTTAATAACCTTGTTGTGAAGGAGGAGGACGATGATGCTGTGTCATTGCCTGGCCAGGATACAGAGCCGGAAACTGAGGAACAGAACCATTGCTGTAGTGGTAGCATGATGTCTGAAGAGCGTGGGTTGGATAATGGAGATGCCACAGGTATAGATGTGGAAACACGGTTGTAACTTGTTTGCTAGGGCAGTCAGTCGATTAATGTTAACTTTGTAGACAAGTTTAAGATTTCTCAGTAGTTGGATGTTGGATGGCGATCTTGCTTTTCTTGGTTATGGCCATTTGGAAGTAGGCTAGGTTTGTGACATTTTAGAGATCTGTACTGTCTCCATCTTCAGGGTGAAGTGACAGCCCTGAAACCCACCATCCATGGCTTGATTCCCAGTAGAGGCTTTCCTGAGTTGTGGGAGAATAACCAAATGCTTGACTTCTGGTCTGTTATGCAAATGGGAGATGCAGTTTGGGTTTTTTAATTAAGAAGTTCTATCCAAGTTAAATTACCATAACTTCTGATAATACAAGATTATAAGTAGGCATTGAACATTCTGGAAGCTTGCCAAAGAATCTAGGGTAACCTACAGGCTGATGCTTGTTAGTCACATACTTCTCGTTTGATTCATAAGCAGTACAGACATTTATGCCATGTATACCTTATGACACTAATTCTTTCGCTATAAAGATGGGATAAGAGTAAAAGAATGGAGTATGGAAGGGTCAAAAATGATATCAAAAGAGTAATATTACTTTCCTATCCGTATACTTGATAGCCGATTGTGAAAGAAAGAGAAGTCTACGTTCTCACCGGCCAGATCCACGTGAGAGCATTTCATCTGATGCCAATGGCATTAGCAAATTGAATGCTCGAACTGTGAACCATGGTACTAATTGCCACGAAAACAGTCATTCTCACATGAACAACATAAAACAAGAGGGACATCACATCTCCCTGAGCAGTATCAAACAGGAGCCATGTAACACCCACATTTCCAGGTCAGTGTCTGTATTGTAATATTCTAAGTTTTAAATATAGGCCATGTGACAGAATTTCACAAATTTTTCCTTTTTTTATGTAAGTACTGAAGAAATTCATATTTTCCTTTAAACACAAGACCAAACACAACAGATACATGGGCATCTTTACATCATTTTGCTGTATTTACTGATTTATTTCAAATCTGAGGAGTTATAGTTAAGTGTGGTTACATTCCACTTCTTGCTTATGTATATTATTACTGGTTATTCTGAACCTGAGCCATAAATGTAGACTTAGAATTATTCCACTTTAAGTGAAGCAATACTGGTGGCAGTATACCGTTTGGTATATAACTGTATTAGCCAACAGCAGTGATAGGTATCTGTGACATGTATGTCATGAAAAACAGTTTAAAACAAAGAACGCATGATAATAAATTTTCTGATTGTGTTTACAGTATAGCTAGTACAAGTTCTCGATGCTCCACTCCCACAACCAGCTTGCCAGCTTCTCATGGTGCTGGTAATTCTACTCATTCCCCTGCAGTTGCCAGTTCAGTAGCATCCTCATCACCAAAGCACACAACACTGCTGTCTCAAATACTGGCTTGGCAGCTAGTTCCTCAGAGCGTATACTCAGAAGTACCTGTAGCTCCATCACTTATGTATGGAGCCATACACCTGGCAAGGCTGTTTGGTATGTGCATTAGATATTTGTATACTAATGAGTACGAGAAGTGGGAAAAGTGAAAGTGCTAACATAAGTCCAATCAGGATGTGAGATTTTAGGTTCTCAGAGCAGTTACTATGAGTATTGCTGTCTTCCTGGATGTGGTGCAACATGGTCTGGTAGCTGTGTACCTACACATGTGTGTCCCAAAGTACACGGCAGCACATTTCAGAAGCCTGTAATCTTCTGTCAGAATAGCTGGTCGCCAGGTCATGATTTCAGCCTGTGACCTCCTGAGTACAAAGCAGTACTAACCATTCAACTGTGTTGTTTACTGGTATGGAATATAAATGCATCTGGTACTTTAAAAAGTACAGTTAATGTTTATGTGTCACATGTTCAAATGTTGCCATTGCATTCTATTGATAAGACATTCTAAGCATAAGAAATGCAATATTCAGTAGAAATAACCAACAAGATGCAACCTTGTAATAAAATTTATTAATCCACCATTCATTGAAGGCTCTTTTAATGTTTATGTAGTTGGGTGTTATTTGTTTATCTCTGCAAGTCTTGTTAAACCAGATGGCTGCGTTCATTTTGTACAGTTTTCTTTTGGTGTTCTTATAAGCGTGTATTTCTGTGGCCTGTTTGGCGTTTATAAATTTAATATTCATGGATCCGTGCATCGTAGTATGACTCAGTAGAAATAACCAACAAGATGCACCCTTGT
>Ga0268261_10004058_pt1 | contig 10900 bp, 9 predicted proteins | sample TergutNc150P1_FD_190353 | JGI IMG/M metagenome (GOLD analysis project Ga0268261, IMG submission 190353) | Nasutitermes corniger P1 segment gut microbial community from laboratory colony in Florida, USA - Nc150 P1 (SPAdes) (version 2) | ecosystem: Host-associated > Arthropoda: Insects > Digestive...
CTGATCACTCGTCCAGAGGAGTCCTACCGACTGTGCTGCGTCGTCGTGTGTGATCTAGAAACATCAAGAACGGGTGCTCCATATATATATATATATATATGACATTAGTCGCCTAAGGGTTAATCAGTTTCTTAGAAGGTAGGAGAGACATTCATTGCTTCTCATACATTGGACTGACAGGCACTCAGGCACTGCCATACAGTGTTACTGTTTCCGCTGGTCTGCTGCCTATAAGTAAACAAAAAATAATTGGCCAGGAATGATTATGAGACCAACATCAAATATAACTTGTATAAGTTTAAATGAAAATATCTTCTAAATCCTAACTAAAGCCTGTTCAGAGACACATTTATACTAATACCAATGTACAGACACAGCATTCTTTGTATTACAGTTTCATATTTCTAAATGTGTTCATTGCCAGTGTGTGACAACTTATCTATGTATTGTGTTCTTTTATGGCAGGAATTGGGATTCATATCCATGTGACTCCATACCAAGTACATGATGAACGCCGTCCATGGATTCGCAAGGAGGAAAAAGCATTTGGTGACTTGCTGAGAAGGTTAGGAGCTCCTGTCCACCGAACCTTACATTTTGAAAATCAGGTTGCGAGCCTTTACACACATTTTGAAGTGCTTAACGCTTTTCGGCAGACTTCCAAGTGAGCTGTTTCTCTTTTAAGTACTCAAAAGTGTTGAGAAGAAGTAAATTTTCTTACAACGTCCATAATGTGGCTTACCTTACCACATGGTAAGTTTTCATTAGTTCACAGGTCTTCAAAGTGCATATTGGAAGATGCAGTATGTAGCATTTTTGAATGATCAGGTTTGCCTTGTTACATCTGGGCTGTACCTATATACTGTAATGTCATTTCTTGTCAGAAACTTGCATCAGAAAAATAAAAATGAATACAGCTTTAAAAGTACTTACTCTCTGCATTTCAAAGGGAGTTACTGTAATCTTAAATACAACTGATGCCATTACTTTCATCGTCATGACCATACAGCAGTGTGAAAAGAAACGAATTTCCATGGAGGTTCAGGCTATAATATAAGGCTGTTTTTACACATCTTAACCACTGTAATGAAACTTCCCTTATTTCCAAATTTGGAAACTTTGTACTTAAAAAAAAAGAAGCATATAGCATGGCACAGCAGTCAGAAGTGTCTTGATTTAGTGACTGCACATATGATTTGTAACCAGAACAGAATACAACATGCAATATTACTTATTTACATACGAGTGTAAATGCATCGGTTTTAAAACGCTCATTTCATATGAATTGTGCGCTTCAGCCTCCTTGTGAAATTTGTATTGTCATGGTCTGCATGTTATGTAGATTTCAAAAGTTCCTTACAGTTGGAATGTAGAATACTTTTTGTAGTATTTCATAAGTCTTCATTTCCACTTTTCATGTAATATTGAGGAGATTCTTCATATTAATTAATTAATTTAGAACAGCAGTTAAAAGTTTGTGGTGACAGAGTATACCAAGAAATCAGTATTCTTGAGATGACAAGATACATGATGAAATATACTTTGTATCAAGTTACCATGCGATGAGTTAGTTTTGTTTCTTAGTCTACGCTTCTTTTTAAAAAACATTTCCCGATTTTATTAAAAATGAGTGACAAGAGAGGCTTTAAAAATAATCCTGCATCAGATGGATACACCTGTTATAGCATTTTTTCTGTCAAGATATATTTTGATCTATTTTATTAAGAGCTATGCTTGTGTGAATGATGGTATGTAAATACTGTATGCATTTGTTTTTATGTTCAATAGGCTTTGTAGAATAGTGCTTCTGTACATTTCTTGAAAAGGTGTTATATACTGTGTGTCAGAAGGAAAGAAAAGATTTGTTTTATACAAATACTATTTATAGTAGCACACTAAGTATGACCATCTACAAGCGTTACACCCAATATTTTTTAATATCTGTAGATGTGGGAAGAAATTGATCCCTCCGATTGTAGTTGGGAGAGTTTCATCCATATTGAGGAAGAGGAAATAGGTTTGTTTTCTTACATGTCCTGAAGTGGCATGTGAACAGCATTTGAACAACATTCTATTCTGATTCAATTTGTGCTATTATTTATAGTTTCAGTATTCCATATTTTCTTCAGATTAAAAATGTTACCATTTGTTCTTCAATATCATCTAAAAACTGATGACATTGAACTGTGATTTAATTGAAAACCAACTGCAAAGCTGTAATTTCATAAATTACTGAAATATTTAACAACATAATTATTAAATACAGTTTTGTCCACAAGTATGTCCTTCCTATTCTTAAGTGTTCCAGGAACCAGTTTGTGTGTTGGTCATTATAATTTGTAATACAAAATATTAATATAATGTGTACAGTTTTTTTTACAAGTTATATTACAGTATACATTGCTATAGTCTATATTAAAACTGACTTCTACCATTTTGTGCTTTAAAAAAAAACTTGTAAAATGTAACTGTGGTGATACAAGTCTCTTAAATATAAGATACAGTCATAATTTCTGCTTTTTCTTAGCTTCAGAAGCAATTCGGAGAATTTTAATGATCATAATATGGCAAGGGTTCTCAACCTTTTTTATGCCATGGGACCCTATGAGAGTCTAGTGAAACCTACAGATCCCTTCTCAGAAAAATGTATTGAAATGCATACAATAGTAGTAGTGAAATCTACTGAATTAACAAACATTTCTGGAGTCTAGAGACCATAAATTACTTTGTTGTATACATTCATTATTTAATCAAAAGCTAAATTTCAGTTAGAGGTTAGTGAAAATGGAGTTGTAATTTTTTCCCATCCAAGTTCATGGACCACCTGAAATCTATCCATGGACCCCAGGTTAGAATGGCTGGTCTACAAGAAACACACAGGATAGTATTGTTTGGAATGGTCTGCATGGCCCTGAGAAACAAATTGAGGCAGGGTTAATGGTGTTGTCAGTAATGGGCCAAGGTAAGACAAGTCTGCAGCAAAATAAATAAGTATACATGGTAAAGTGGTTGGTGTGTGAAGCTGACCACTCATGCCCAACTAGTGACAAGGTTATATTTGCCTTCCCCAGATGCCTGTGTGGTGTTTGCATGGGGCAACTGTACCTTCACCTTTGGAACTTCAAGATCCCAATGTGTTTTGAGTAAACAAGCGTGACATAATTGTAACTGCAGAATTTCAGATGCCTTTTGTCACAAAACACAACAAACTCAACAAACAACTGAGAAGAACTCTCTGCTTGAAGGTGTTTTATATATATGCTATGTAACTGGTTTATGTCAAAGCCATTGCATCTTGCAGGAAATTTTACTTAATACATAGGTTTGGACATGGTGAGTGATATCTTCCCAGTTTCTTCTGTAGAGATTCTGAAACCAATTAATAACGCAGCCATGAGTTTAATTAGCATTCAAAAGAATATAAACTCTCCCCCCCACCAACATGGACCTGCATTTGAGGCCACATACAAGTGGGGTACTCATCTTCAGGGTTTGCATATTGCATGTCTTCATGCACGAAGCACTAGCCGAGATTAATAAGATGGTTACCTCCACACCTCATGTTTTTGCAATGAAGAGATTGCAACATACTGCATAATGAGGAGATGACAAGTCATTATTTTGAGATGATTTACTCTTGTTCTGGCACGTACTTCACCCTTTATTATCTACACTGTACATGGTACTCACAGGTAATACACATGCATGGCACTCCAATTTGGAGAAGAATATTAGCAGCACAGTTTGTGTCAAAATATAAGGTAAAATCATCACAAAGTATAAAATATAAGGAACACATATAATCTTGCAAAGTATACTGACATCTCTATGTAATCATGTTAGTGCCTAAAATCAAATATATGTTTGCTTTGTGTGTGTGTGTGTGTGTGTGTAAGAGCTTGCATGAAAAAATTAAATCCTGTCATTTAAATTCATGTGTTCTGTAGATTACACCTGGAATTAATTCTACTGCCAGAGGATTAACTATAAGACAGCATATTGTACACACAAAACAAGCTAACCCATTCCTAATTAATGCCGGTATAACTGTATGTGAAACAACTGTTTCCATGATACAAAGTCATTGCTTCACCTCACTTCCCCCTGGAACAGTCTTTAAACCTGGGTGCACCCTGCCTTACTCTGTCTGCCATATTTACATCCAACATATTGGACAGTACATATTCTGATTACCAGTTATGAAGAGGTACATTATTTCTAGTGCTTCTCAGTCTACAGATTTGACATGGATTTCTGTGTATGAGGAGAAATAAAAGACTACCTGCAGAGTGAATGAGTTGCACATGCAAATTGCCCCCACAGCCTACCTTGAAAGCATGGAAATGATAACATGTGATATAAAAACAAATGAAAACAGTAGTGTTCTCACACAAACTAATTCAAGTATATTGGTTGGAAAATGAAGTTTCATAATATGTAAAATAGTTCACAGTACGTAAGAAGGACATGTTGCTGTGAATTTCTTCAGGTATGGTCACTGACCATCCTGGTAGTTGTCCCAGTGGTGGGGGTAAATGTAGAAATCCATATTTATATGGGAGAACTTTGAGGAGGAATATCATGTGCAACAAAGGAGACTTGCAGTTTAACATGGAACCTTGAGCTTGGTGGGACTTAGTATATCTCATAAAGAAAGGCAATGCTGTATATGGGGATGGGCCACAGGAAGAATTAAGAAAATAGGACATACAGTGAGCAATAAATTATAGTTAAAACAAATATGGTATTTGTACCAGTTTTTAAGATATGATGCACCGGAAGCAAATGCATGTCACAAATTGTCAAATGTTTATGTTGAAATACCAACCCTCCAGTCTGATGAGGAGATGGATTTGAGCCCATTCATCTGACCCATCACAGCAGTCACATATTCCATCATTGACGCGGCTTGACAGAACAAATTCTGAAACCATATACGTTGTAAATTAAACACAAAACGTACTTTATACACTGATACACTCACACGTGGATTTATATCTAAGTTACCTGGGAATCCACTGTTCTGCGTATCACAATAAAACCTTCCGTTTTGACAAGCACTTGTCCCTGGTTCATCACTACCATCAAAAACGCAATCACAAAAGTCATCATTTACCCTGGAAAAGTCAAGTTCCTCTCTGGTGTGGAAACACATAAAGTTACCTCGTTCGTTTGGTCTGTATCTCCAAGCGTCAGTTCGGCGTATTCCCCTTAAAAGTGTCTGTTTTCCACTTTCTACTCTTTTACTGTGACCACTGTAATCCAATAAGTCATCACGTGGGAAATCCAAATATGTCATTTGGTAAATCAGTAAAACAACACCTGTTAAAATTACACCTAAAACAATCACCTTCAGTTTAGTTCTATATAGATGCATAATTCTTTTTGTCCTATGAATATAATATTATCCTAAATTCAGAACATTAAAATTTACATATTGTCACAGACGGTACTTCACGTGGTCCTCCATATATATTTAACGATCTGTGCTCCATATTGGATATCGAGCTGTAATTCATTATATGAATTACGAGATGTCGACACGTTTACCATCGACGTGTGTTGCTTTAGCACAACGAGGCCGGCTGGGAGCTTTTGTCCTACACTAATCCATGCTACTATCTTCATTCAGATCCATGGTTGATATATGTTGTGACCGAGCTAATAGTTGCGCAGAACGTAGCGCCACAGAGAATGGGTATTTTCAATTCGCGACGTTTATAACGCCCGAAGCGCTGGATGGTATGGTTCATCAGTGCTGATTAGGTGGCAGGAGTAGGTGGTACTTTTCATAACGATAAAAAAGTGGCAGATTGTGTGAAAGTTGTGTATATTAATGTTATATCAGAAGTGATTATAGTGCATCACTATCTTATGTGTTCTGTTAGCTGTATACTCTTGTTGATAGACTCACGAAAATGGGACATTGTGGCAAGGTAAGAAATAATTCAGCTATAGAGCAGTAATTTTAATAACTGTCTTGTCAAAGTGTCAGTGATACTGTCATCTGCACGTTTAAGTCCTCTGGGTTGTACATTTCTGTGCCATAATTTGCGTTTCTGAAAATCAGGCGGTTAGAAAATATGGATATTGCGCAATTCTGATCAGCAGAACTTCGCTTTCTTATTTTGGTTGTGGGTTAACGAATAAGTTATCAGATTCTGATAGTATGTTAGCGAAAGACACTTTCGCATTCCCAAGCTCTTTGTGTTCAAATAGGTACGTAAGTCCTGATGAGTGAGCAGCGAATCTTACATTATTGTGTTTTAATGCTGGAATTCGTCGAGGTCGCTCTAGTTCAGAAGATTTAGATTCATTAGGAATTGTAATGAAATCTCTGTTAATGCTGGAATTCGTCGTGGTCGCTCTAATTCAGAAGATTTAGTTTCATTAGGAGTTGTAATGAAATCTCTACAATATGGGCCCAAAACGTTTTTTTTATGTTATTGATTTTGCTGTTATTGTGAATTGTCTATTGAATGGAAGTAGCAATGTGGCATTTTTAACGTTGTTGGCATTTCTGCACATTAATTATTGGAAAAAATCCTGATTAGTATGATGATCATGGATTACCAGAAATAATATGTAATCAGTGACAATTATCACTATATGAACATGTCAAGAACTTGGAAGCATTTATACTACTTAAATATGACTATAATAAGTAAGACTGACATTAACTGAAACAAGGTAAAAGTAGTTTCTGTACATGCCATAGAGGCTTATACAAGAAGAAGATATATAGCTGCATTCATTCTTAAACTTGGCATGAGATGGAGGTGAGTGGGCAGTCTCACTCCCTGGCTGCTTTACCTGTGGGGAAAGAGCCTCTGCACCGATTGAATAGGAAGCTGGGTGTACCCAGAACCAATCTGAAGGAAATTACTTCTGCTGGGAGTCAAGTCATAGCTGGTCCAACTTGTAGTCTGTTTACTCCTTAGACTGCAATATGAATGGAGACAAGAACAGCTGTAATTTAAATTCATAAACTAAGAAGTACATGCTTTTACTACCAACATTAAATAGTGTGGGCTCTTTAAAGGACAGTGGTGACTATGAACTACTATAATGTTAAAGACCAAGTATTTCACCCACAGAATGAATTTATAGGCTTCATTTGACAAGCAGCAGTTAGTGTATTTATGTGACTGTAAGATGACAGTACGTATAAGACAACTGTACTTCACGTTCTTCAATTTTCAGGAAAATACATGTGTAGAACATCTTAGCTCTGTGCGCAATTATAAGGCAACCCTACATATTTCGGAAAATGAAGTAGGGAATAAAAACATTCTTGTCCTATATTGAGGTAAATATGGCATTTCCCTAAACAGCAGCAGTCATTTGATTTAACAGTGGAAGTCAGTGAACCAGCAACCTGTGGATTCAGTTTGTTTATTTAGGATTTCATGCTGTATGGGACCTGTCAGTGCACTGTCTGGTTATGTCACTGCTCCTGGTACTGTATCTTCAGTGTAACATAAGCTGTATGTTTTGTTCTACTATGCAAATGATGAAAAAGTTTATATTACAGGTACTTCTCATTGCATATGAGTTCAAGAAATGTAATTTAATTTAATGGGCTGAACTATTCAGACTGCTTTGAATTACTAGCTCTCATTTTAATGCAAATTGCTTGCTGGCCAGTCATGAGAGGTCTGAGGAGTGGGAACAGAGTACTTGTGGGTGGGTGAGATTTACTTCAAGGTTAGAAGATAAAATTTTTTCAGCCATGTAAACTTTTCTCCTTTAACTGTGTGAGAAGATAAGGAAACTGTTAGTACTGGGTACTGTGCAGTATTTCCTTGTTGCCCTGTGTGTGTATTTATGCTAATGTTTATCATATATTTGTGCGTTGTTTCATTATTACCCCTTGAAATAGAGTCACAATAATGAGTGTAATATTTAAGAGGCATATTGCTAGTGGCAAGAAAGAATCAAGATTGAGGACAGCAAGAAAATTAATGAACATTGAACATATGTTAGAGGTAGTGTGTCATTATAAATTCATAAAACAAGTGACATGGTTTGTGTATCAGGAATCCAAGAATTTACACTGAGGAATGTTTACAATATTGCAGAAAGAAAATTTAGCTCTGCAAGTACTATTAGAACAAACTAACAGCTTAAGTATTCTGATGCTTAATGTAGCAGATCTCAAACATTTCTGTTGATTGTTATGGGCAAGTGATGTTTCTTTCATTTGATTTTACCATCTGTGCTTTTTTTTTTTACGCAACTGTTGCATAAACCAGACAGTTAGTCAGTTTCCTGTTAACTTCAATTCAGCACATGGGGTTTTCATGAAGCAATGCCAGCAGACTCAGTTTCTGGATATTGGCTTGATCTCTCCCAAGTCTTTCCCACCATTTTAGCTTCCTCCTCTTTTATTCCCTCCCACCTCTTTTTTGGTCTTTGTCTTCTACGTCATTCTTGGGAGTGCGAACTCAAACCTTGTTTTTTTGTGTCAGAGTAAACCTTCCTGAGTGTATGAACAGTACACTTACATTTCTGCATTTGAGATAATGTTAGGCCAAAAGATCTTAAAAGTTTTCCTAACGCACTTGTTTATAAAAGTTTGCAGGTCCCTCATGATTATCTGCATAACCTTCCATATGCATAAACCTGGGAGTACCTGTGTTAGTATATGCTGGATATGGAATTGTGCTTTTCTGAACTTCTTATTCTAATGCTATAGATATAATATTGTTACTTTTGTGACATGTTGTGTGTCAGTCTGTAGGATGATGATATATTGATACAGTTTTAAAACTTGAATTGGTACTATAGAGTCTTTTATTTATCCAACTGATTCACACACGCAAAGGTACTCTTTCTAGCATGATTGTTCCAGGCAGACCTCATTTGATATTACCCAAAACAGTGTTGCTTAAAGTGTAAAGATTTGATGTATTTTTGCATAGGCTTGGATTTGCATAATTTTCTTGCATATTTAAATTAATTCTTAAGGGGGTAAAATGCTCAATTTTATGTTGGTTTGCTCTGAATTGCAGTTTTCAGGAACGTAACCCCAAAGTTAAACAAGGACTTACTAAACCATTATTGTCACCACCAGTCTCTTCACTACAACCACTGTTGTTGTATTTTTGGTTCTCTATAGGAGAGGCTGAAGAGAGAGAGAGAGAGAGAGAGGGAAAAAAAAATCTTAAGCTCTTCCTACTGAACACCAAAGCTGTTGACTGTGAAAATTTAATACCACAGATAATAAAAAATGTGTGAGGTAGTGCTGTAACTAGTTATGACTGCAGCTTCACACCACTTGCCCTCCACTTTACTATGCACTAATCATCTTGTTATGTGATGCTAATAGTCAAGCGCTAATAAAGGAATCGTTACATAACCATAAATGTATTAGGAGGGCTAAATAAATTAAAACGGGAAATACTGAACAAGTAATTCACAAAGAAAATCCAACAAGATGCAACAGTGTATCAAAATTTTTTTAAATTCTTATTTATATGAAGTTCAACATGTTTTGGGCGACACACTGCCCGTTATCAGGAATCTAAAACTGCACTAGCAGCCTCTGATTTTGCATATGTGGAGGGTTGTTGGACGTGTAGTCGCTGGACACTGTTAGCGTCCAGCAACTACACGACCAACAACCCTCCACGTATGCAAAACCAGAGGCTGCTAGTGCAATTTTAGGTTCCTGATGATGGGCGGTGTGTTGCCCGAAACATGTGGAGCTTTATGTAAATATGAAATAAAAAATTTTGATACACTGTTGCATCTTGTTGGATTTTCTTTATGAATTATACTATGATGCATGGATCCACGAACATAAAGTTTACTGAGCAAGTAAGATGTGGCCTGGTTTTATTTTGTGGTACTTTATGCTTTGAAAGAACAAGTCTCGAGAATCTTGGGAAATATAAAAATTCTTAATACTGGCAATTTGTACTACATTTGTCAGAAATATTTGGTATAAAATGTGGACACGTTTTTAGTCTAATAGTGTATTGAGTATTGTTGTTTGATATGTTGTAAGACCCTTGAGTTATTTCATGGATTGTGGCAAACAGTTTCAGTATGTGTAGGCGTTACTACCGAGCAGTTTGAGCAGTGACGCACCTGGTTTACATTCGAGATATTTCGTTCCAGTTCAAGTGGGGCATCTCTTGTTTTACCCGAGATTTTAGTGGTTTTCGTAATTCGCTCATGCGGTAATCCCGGAATACGTCATGCCTGCTTTGGCCTACATTCTTCTTTACATGCGAGCAACGTGTTGCAGTATGGGATATACAGTAAATGCCATATGAATTTTAACTTAAACTTTTCCGAAGCTTGAAAGACATTACACGAATTGTAGAAAACACTCCAAAAACTGTATTGGGATTTCACCATTTGTAACGAACAAGTCCCTGTACGTGTACGATGCAACCGCATTTAAATTTCCGTTATCATGCAGTGATTTTATGTACATTTTTTCTTAATATGGAGAGTGGAGATTAAACGGAAAATGCGTGTAAATAATCGTGACCTACAGTGTATTATTTTGCGATGCCTGTACACAACAGCGGACTTAACTTGGCTGTATAACAGATAACACAACCTCCCGTCTTATAGCAGCCTTGGGATGTTCTCGCGAACAGAATTACCGTAAGACAGCGGGCGTGAATGTCATTACAGTACAGGTATTTTACGCGTTCTTTCTCATAACCGTCTTCGTGCCAAAAAAAGTGGCATCCGGACTCTGCCAGCAAGACATTGTCATTCAAACCAAGAACATATTTGGGGACATCCGTGCCTTGTAGGAGTACGTTTCTCCATTCTTAACCCTTAGGCGACTAACGTCATATATATATGGAGCACCCATTCTTGATGTTTCTAGATCACACACGACGACGCAGCACAGTCGGTAGGACTCCTCTGGACG
>Ga0268261_10004059_pt1 | contig 10899 bp, 7 predicted proteins | sample TergutNc150P1_FD_190353 | JGI IMG/M metagenome (GOLD analysis project Ga0268261, IMG submission 190353) | Nasutitermes corniger P1 segment gut microbial community from laboratory colony in Florida, USA - Nc150 P1 (SPAdes) (version 2) | ecosystem: Host-associated > Arthropoda: Insects > Digestive...
CCCAAAAAAAAAAAAGAGAGGAAGAGAGAGAGAGAAATCATTGCCTGAAGCATACGTATGTTTTGTATCAAGACATAAGTGGAGTTTGTGTATGTTTTGATGGTTGCTGACGGGATACATGTCAATGAGAAAACAAGTGTACAACAGCATTCTGAGCACTGGAAGCCTTTGTAGTTCCTAACAAGACAGACAGTGTACATATAATGTAACATTGAGATGCTTTTGTGTAAACATCATTGCCGTAGAAAAGCAATGAGTGTTACAAATTCTGAATGTGTGTCCATAGTCTTATTTGTCCAGCATGTGAAGCGCATACTCCATATAATTTTCTCTTTCTGGCTGTACCATATTTTTCCACATTATATGTCATGAATGGCACAATTTTTGGGAGAAGGTTTTGAACATAAAATGTGTGTTTTGATTTCTCTACAATTTTTGTCAGAAATGTTTCTCATTCTAAGAAGTATTCAGTGAAATATTGTCGTAAATATATAAGGCGTGCCCAAGTGAAAGTGGGACTGAGGTTGGAGCGCCGTTATTCCCAGCGGTAGAACTTTGCGATTTCCCCAGTAGATGGCAGTGTATGTCAGGAGAAATTTGGTATACACTCGATAGCGGCAGTGTGTTGATGACTGAAGCAGAAGCGAGATAACAGTTAACGATCATGCCATGGATTCCTCCAAAGAGTCTCAGCGCGCAGTAATCCAATTTTTGTCAGCGGAAGGTGTTAGTGGAACCGACATTTACAGTCGAATGAAGAATGTGTATGGGACTGAATGTATGTCACATACTGCAGTTTTCCGATGGTGTAGTGATTTGGACATGGACGTGTGAGTACAGCGGACATGCCACGACCAAATCAAGCACATGTTCCGCGCGCGACCCAAGACTTTCTTCGCTGACAGTATCCATCGTCTCGTGGACCAATTGGACACTTGTTTCAACCAACAAGGAGATTATGTGTAGACAGTAGACAGTTACACAGATATTGTCTGTGTACCACTCTTCAATTTATAATATATATGTGCATTTAAACTAAATAAACCTTTGCATAAATTTATCAGTCCCACTTTCACTTGGGCACGCCTTATACATAGGCCTTCATGTAAAGTGTCTGTTATTCTTGTCTGATTTTTCGTGACGGATTTTAAAAAAATGCTGAAACATAAAATTTCATTGAAATGTCGAGTGAGAGTGGAGATTTTCAGCGTGAACAATTGGGCAGGCAGACAGACAAACATTATGAAGCTAATAGTCACTTTTTGTAATTTTACGGAAGCCCCTAAAAATGACTTGCCACGGGAAAATTATTATTCTACCACAACTTCGGGGGCGCGCGGTAGCGCAGTTGGTTGAGGCACTGTTCCGCAAGTCAGAAGGTCGTGGGTTTGATTCCTGATGGTGTCATCGGAATTTTTCATTGACATAATCCTTCCGGCTGCACTGTGGCCCTATGGTTGACTCAGCCTCTAACAGAAATGAGTACCAGGAATATTTCCTGGGGGTAAATGCGGCCGGTGCGTAGGGCTGACAACCTTACCACGTTCATGTGCAGATTTTCTTGAAATCTGGGAGCCTCAACCTCCTGGAACCCTCAGGGCCTGTCCAGGCCTGTAATGGGATTGCTTTATCTTTACGTTTTACCACAATTTTCCTCCGTTCCTCTGCTGTGCAAAGTTCTTGAATTTTATGTCGTTTGTTTTACAAAGAAGCAGACAATTTGTGCTGTAGCCCTAAGTGAAATTCTACTATATAAAACACTAATAAGACCGATAGTAGCATCTGGAGCGGAAACACGGACGATGACGAAGAAGGAAGAACAAGCTCCGCTAATTTTCGAAAGGAAAATATTTAGAAGAATATATGGTCCTAAATATGAAGATGGGGAATGGAAAAGTAGGATGAATAAAGAACTAGAAGAAATGAGTAAAGGAGAACATGTAGTGATAAAGGGGCAAAGGATAGGTTGGTTGGGTCACCTGTAGAGAATGGAGGAGGATAGGATGCCCAAAAAGATCTTCACTCGGGAACTGGAAGAGATGAGACGAAGGGGAAGACCCAGGAAAGGATGGAGAGAAGAAGTAGAAAGAGATCTTCAAGTGCTGGGAGTGAGAAGATGGAGAGAGTTGGTGACAGATAGGACAGAATGGAAGGACATTGTTCGACAGGCCAAAGCCCACAGCGGGCTGTAGCGCCAATGGAAGAAGAAGCCCTAAGTGAAGCACACTGAAGTACACAACAGCTTATGATGTAGATGCCTCCTGAATTACAAATTTGGAGTTTCTGCTGTTCTTCTGGTGTGTGATGGTTGTGTCACTGAACATGTAGTTTCTGCTGTTCAGAAGGACCATGGTTCCTTTTATTTTCAGAGGCAGGTAATTCCCCGACCCCGAAGGTGAAGGTATTAGAACATTTTGAAATGTTAACCCATTAAACGCTGAATTAAATCCCATCTGCCATTTGCTGGCATTATTAGGAGCTCACCATATTCTCCACGTTAGCAGGATAAGGGTTAATAACATCATACCCAGTAACAGAGCATTATATTCCAGAAGAACTGAAACTTCAGACACGTGAATTGCGTTCAGATGAAAGCATGTGGACTTAGAACAGATGACATGATCTCTGCTGCTAGTGACAGTCTGTTTCACAATGTTTGATAGTTGTATTTACAAACTATTTATTTTTTATTGACATGGATATGTCTTAGGCGGAGTGTGGAAAAAAGAAAAGTCGTAACATCGTGACGTCATCGCATACAGTATAGTGTTATAACGTTCCGTGCTACGAGTATGGCCGATACCGATATCGATGCTATTAATAATAATAAAAAACACGTATAGTTTCTATCTTGTGATAGAAGTACCGGATCATGTATATGTCCTTGTCGGCAAAATATAACCGATACGCATAAAAGACATATACATGATCCGGTACTTCTATCACAAGATAGAAATTATGTGTGTTTTTTTATTGGGTTTTGCTTGTACCTATAAACAGTCCAAGGTTTTTTTTTTTTTTTTTTTTTTTTTTTTTTTTTTTTTTTTTTTTTTTTTTTATGTTTTGCAGACCGTCCATCTAAGTATAACCTTAGCCAATGACCAACTTGATGCGCAAATTTTTAGTACATTTATTACAATCCTCTACACGTACATGTTTCGAGCAATATCTTGCTCATCCTCAGGAGGTCAAATTGTATTAATACAGCATGTGGTATAGTTACTGTCAGTAAGTGACCGTCTGGTGCACAGGTGCACCGTACGGTCACTTAATGAGAGTGCCAATCCCGGGTGCTGTATTAATACAATTTGACCTCCTGAGGATGAGGAAGATATTGCTCGAAACGTGTACATGTAGAGGATTGTAATGTATTAAAATTTGTGTATCAAGTTGGTCATTGGCTAAGGTTAGTCCAATGAAGTTTGCATTAGTAGCAGTTAAATTATCATCAGCATCGCAGCAAGGGAAGCTTTTATTCTGTAATTACACTTTTAATAAACATGAACATCATTGTGTGCTGTAACTAATGAGCAATCCAGACATTTGGTGTGGAGATGTAGATTTGAAGGAGCTAAACAGGATCGAAGTTAGGGAAGTATCATTAATCTCTCAGACAATTTTGCAACTGTTCATTCATTCCATTGGCACGTGCAGAATGCGACGATTCCTTTGCTGTTCTCAGTTGTTTCTTCCATTCTTCTCTGTTATATACCCTTTCCTTCCACCCTTTTCCACCAACTAGTCTTAAAAATTTTCCCTCACTTCATCTTGCTATCTCTTTCTTGGTCTACCTTTCAATCTTGTTGTTCCCAAATTCATATATAATACTCTTTTGTGAATTCTATTTTCTTCCATTCTCTATACATTCCCAAACCAACGTAATCTATTTAACCTTATTGTCTCTGTTACAGTGGGTTTTTTTAACCATTGCATAAATTTCTTTATTGGTTAATATCCTTCTATACACTTTCCTTTCAAAAATATTTATTTGCTTTCTATCTCTCTTTGTTAGTATCCAGGTTTATGATGCATATGTTAACGTTTTTTAGTTTTGCAACTTTGAAGAACTTGAATGATGACAGGGACATAAATACAGCATGGAAAATTGAAATATCAAGAAATCATCTATAGACATTGTGGATGGACACAGAATGAATTATATTGTGTTGAATATTCATAACTGTTAGGTGAAAGGTGGTAGGCTAAATCGCAGTCGTTGCTGTGTTCGAGCCAATTTAGTACACTTTGAGCATGAAACTAATAGACATTTCAATAACCAAAAAGGGGATATATAAGAGATAAAATTAATCAGCTTGAAACAAACAATAAGAAGCTGAATATTTAGAGACTGGTATGAAACTTGTATAGTGGCATATTCTTATTGTAATGGCTATCCTGACTGAGGTTTTTTTGTGCTTTTTCGTCAGTTGTAAGGCAAATGCCAGGGTAAAACCTGCAAAGACGGGGCACGGCCCACACTCTTCCTAATTTTTGTGTTGTTGTATGTATTGTTTGTTTTGTGTTGTTCTCTGTATTGTTTGTGTGTGTATGTGTACTGTACTACTGCCACCGTGTGGCTACTCAATTGCAGTTAAATATATCATATCATATATTTAAGAAGTGTTACCAGCCCAGAACTAACTTGGTATGGGATGATGAAGGTGATTGGCTTGCAGACATCCACAGTATTTTGTCTGGTTGAAGGAATCGGTGCTATTATTGAATGTACATGGGGTTAATGAGGTTAGGCAGACTGAAGTTCATACAGCTGAGCCAAGTGCCTTTGAAGTTGCGATTAATTCTGTTTGTCACTTGCATTTGTTTGGCGCTGTGGTTTAAGCAAGGAGATTCTTTATTGTTTTTGCTTTTTACCTTTGCTTTGAATGTGCCATTGGAAGTTTCCAAGCAAAACACTGTACCTCATAGAATAGAATAGAATAATTTTATTATTATTATTTTATTGTTGCACCATGCATATTGCTATAATTGCTGTTTTATTCCAACTCGTGCACATATATACACTTTAAAACACTAATTCACATTAATACTTAAAACACTTAAAAGCATTTTAAAAACATTTTAGTAGGGTTGCCTCTACGGCGGCTTTGGTGGTCTAGAGGTATTGTGCTGGCCTTTGGTACCCAAGTTCGCGGGTTTAAACCCCGCCAAAGCCGTCGGATTTTTAAGGGCGAAAAAATCCTCAGCATGTCTTCCTTCGGAGGGGAAGTAAAGCTGTCTGTCCCATGTCGCAGATTTGCGGCATGTAAAAGATCTCTAGAATTACGTGGAAGTCGAATTCTAGACAAAATTTGTCGGAACATTTCTCGCCCACGAAGAGTTCCACCTTCCGCTGCTAGGGGTCTCTCGTGTTGTTGGACGTGAAGGCACCTAGCGGAGAAGGTGGGAACGTCTAAAGGCGGGGGAAAGCAATGGCACCCTACCCCTAAGAATTTGCCCAGGATGCAGTGTGCCAGAGCCATACCGGTCGCCTGACTGGGTTCTGGTTCCTGCTAAAACCGGCCTAAGGGCTGAATACTAATGAATGAATGAAGGTTGCCTCTACATGTTTCGGTCCATATTTACGACCATCTTCAGGGGGCTCGTGAGCAGTACTTTTTGCAGTTACTAAATTTGATTCTGTTGATGTACGTTCATTGTGTGTTTGTGCAGTATGCGGCCATATGTCATTACCGTCGGTTTGTATGTGTGTCTGGAGCTCCTGTCCGGGTGAGATGGTCATAAAATAGAATAGAATAATATTGGGTTCAAGCCCTTTCTGGCCCGATGCACCTAGGCCTTAATTGACAGGCCCTCTGTGCCCCATATTCTGTACTAGGCTATAGGACCCCTGTTACCTTAGCAAAGGTCCAGGTGGCCCCTATGCCTAGCACCCTTATATCCTCCGGGTCCAAAAAGAAGGAACTCAGATATGCGTGAGGCTAACGTCTCACACTCACACAGAATGTGGACTGAGGTTTCCTCCTCAGTACCACATTTCCTACAAATGGGGTCATTACATAACCCCATGATGTGTAAATGTCTTCTCAAGGTGTTATGTCAAGTAAGCAGACCAATAACAACCCTGGTTTGTGAAAGGACAATAATCGAGCCCCTATAGGTGTTTCTTTATTGTTTTTGCTTTTCACCTTTGCTTTGAATGTGCCATTAGAAGTTTTCAAGCAAAACACTGTACCTCATTCTGTGCTTGAGATTAGCTCTTAACAGATGCCTCGCCACCTTTTGAATGTGGGTTGGAAAAGGTTTCCCAGATGTTGCATTATGTTAACGCCATTAGACGTGGGACAAAGTCCAGAAATGCGGTAATGCTGGACATACGTCTTCGGTAGAACTTTTTAAAATTGATTTTGTCCCAAATTGTATTTACATGAGATATGTTCTGACAGCAGTGTTGTTGAAGACAACAAATCTTATGGTGTATGATGCTGTGGTGCTGGGCATGTGGTTCCTGGCATTTTGAAAAACTGTACTGCCTTTCATTTTAAGATCAAGCAGTCTTGTACTGCTAGGATGAAGCGCTCCTTGACCCTAAATGTGAAAACACTGTGATACTTTGAAATGCCAGGAACGAACACCACGCAACAGTTTGACGCCTCAGAAGACATGTATCGTGTGTGACTGATTTACCTTGACATTTGTAATATTCACAGATGCTCTGAACCCATAACAGGTAAGCTGTGTGAATTCCGTAAAGTTTTCCTTTGTCCTTGTAGCGCAGACTGCTGTTTATTGTGTGACGTACACACGAATTGAGACACTGTCACTGAAACTGTAAACTGTGTGTATTTTAACGTGTGTTGTGTCAACGCGATGGTACGTGATGTTAGTGACTAGTTTACAGAATAATGATAGCGATATTGGCTAGGTTGCGATTCATCTATGTGTTCACATACGTAATTTAGTGTATATTAAGCGGCTTTGGTGGTCTAGGGGTAGCGTGCTGCCTTTAAGTACCCAAGTTCGCAGGTTCAAACCTGGCCGAAGCCGTTCAGGATTTTTCAGGGCGAAAAATTCCTCAGCACGCCTTCCTTCATAGGAGAAGTAAAGCCGTTGGTCCCATGTCGCAGGTTTGCGGCATGTAAGAGATCCCTAAATGAAACGTGGAAGTTGACATTTAGGCAAAATTACCGGCCAACATCCTTGCCCACAGTTCCACCTTTCACTGCTAGGATTTCTTGCGTTGTATGGACATGGAGGCGTCTGGTGGCGGAAGTGGGAACGTCTAAATATCACAGGGGGACAAGGGTCGCACAATAAGCCTATAGGCTGAAGTGCATCTGGGACATATGCTCCGGGCCCTGATGACAAAGAAGTGTATATTAATCAGCTTCTTCAATTGAACATTCACTCATATTTGTACACGTAAGAGTTTGATGTGTCTTGGATGTTACATTCCTGCGATCACAAATCGTGTAGATGCGCACAATGATTTCAGGAACAAGAGGCACCTTCATTTTTTATTAGTTGCAGTGTTTTCCTTTCTTGTCTTTGATATTATTGGGCACTTTATGCTGTTAAGCATCTTTAATGCTTCCTGACGTTTTAGCTGGTGATTGCAAAACATGGTGTTACATAAACATAACAGTCTAGCGGCTTTGGTAGTCTAGAGGTAGCGTGCTGGCCTTTGGTGCCCAAGTTTGCGGGTTCGCACCCGGCCGAAGCCGTCGGATTTTTAGGGCGAAAAATTCCTTAGCACGCCTTCCTTCAGAGGGGAAGTAAAGCTGTCGGTCCCATGTCGTAGCTTTACGCCACGTAAAAGATCCCTAAATGTAACGTGAAATTCGGCATTTAGGCAAAATTACCGGACATTTCTCGCCCACAGTTTTACCTTTCGCCGCCGGTTGCTCTTGCCTGGTGACGAAAGTTGGAACATTTAACCCAGATCGCACAATAAGCCCTAAGGCTGCAGTGCATAGTTGAAAAAGAAATAATAACAACATAACAGTGTACAGTAGAAACATGGGTCTTTGTGTGTTATGTAAATGGTCTATTATTCAGATGAATAATCTGAATAATACATAATATGCGTGCAAGCCATGTGTCTTACTGTAATCCTCACTACAGACTTCTGTAGCATTATAAATGGGTTTAAAGGATATTTCAAAATAGCTCTGCCAGTTCCTAAGGTTTTAGAGCATTGATGTCAATAAGTGATGAGTGTGGAGGATCGGTGGAATGATACAGACAAGGAAACCCAGTACACGGGAAAAACCCTGTCTCACTGATACTTTGCCATGGATCCCACATGAACTGGTCTGGGATCGAACACAGACTACTGCCCTGAGAGGCTGATGGCAAATCAGATGAGTTGTGGCATAGCCCTGATCCTTATGAATATTGTACAGGATCTTGAAGCCTCTGCTCTTTTTTGGATGTTATGTGGCATTGGTTGGGCTAAGAGTCTGTCCTGGCATGTTGGTAACCAGCCACCAGTCTTTGCCACATAACTTCCCACAAGATCAGAGGGCTCAGTTACACTGTGATGGAGCCCTGAAATGTCAAATTTTGACTTTCCTATACTTGTGAAATATGCATTGTTTGAAGTTCAGTGTTCGCACCTGTAATGTGCTTATTCTATGCTGTTTGTGATAAATGTACCTTCTGTATTGATTTAATGTGGTAAACTTGATAAACTTTTACGTAATAAAGTTCCTGGAAATGTGTGATATTAACCTTTTAAAGCCTACTGGTTATGTGATGCACCAACAGGTTTAAAACTTAAGAACTGACATTCTTCTCACTCTGTATTTATGTGTTCTCTATTTATCTCAGAACAAACAGCAACTTCTGCCCCATGTAAAAATAAACTGATTGGTTTTTATAACTGAGGTGGAAAGTGTTTACAGTGCGGTACGGACTGGGTCTTTCAATAAAGCGGTCTGCGCTTAGTCTGTAAAGGGCTAATTAACGGGCGTTAGTCTTTCAATAAAGCAGTCTTCGCTTAGTCTGTAAAGGGTTAATTAACAAGAGAGTTAAGAAATAAAACTATTTGTTGTATATATCTGTGAAAAAATCAGCTTCAGTGGTCTAGAGGTAGTGTGCTGGCCTTTGGTACCCAAGTTTGTGGTTTCAAACCCGGCCGAAGCCGTCGGATTTTTAAGGGCGAAAAAATCCTCAGCACACCTTCCTTTGGAGGGGAAGTAAAGCCGTCTATCCCATGTCGCAGATTTGCGGCATGTAAAAGATCTCTAGAATTACGTGGAAGTCGAATTCTAGACGAAATTTGTCGGGACATTTCTCGCCCACGAAGAGTTCCACCTTCCGCTGCTAGAGGTCTCTCTCGTCGTTGGATGTGAAGGCACCTAGCGGAGAAGGTGGGGACGTCTAAAAGCGGGGGAAAACAATGGCAACCTACCCCTAAGAATTTGCCCAGGATGCAGTGTGCCAGAGCCATACCGGTCGCCTGACTGGGTTCTGGTTCCTGCTAAAACCGGCTTAAGGGCTGAATACTAATGAATGAATGAATCTGTGAAAATAATCCACATGTGCCATGTCAAAACCAGATCAGATTCTGATGTAAAAATGATGTGTTGAAGACTGAGATTTTAAGCGTAGTTTTAAAACTGGGGATTGTTATGTCATTCTTAGTTAGAATTAACATGTGATATGAGCAGCGTACAGCTATAACCTTAGAGTTTACTGGATATCCGATGGTGTTTGTAATGGTGTAGGCTTTTGGAAACTGAAGCTGTTTCTTTGCTAAGATGAAAAGTTTTAAGGCATCTACTGACATTCCCCCTCCCCCTTCAACTTACGCACTGCAGTTTTCAAGGCTTATTGTGCGATCTGGGTTAGACGTTCCATCTTTCGCCACCAGGCGTCTGCACGCGTGTCACCACACAAGAGCATCTAGTGGCGGAAGGTGGAACTGTGGGCGGGAAATGTCCGAGAATTTTGCCTAAATGCCGACTTCCACGTTAGATTTAGGGATCTTTTGCATGCTGTAAAGCTACGACATGGGACCGAGACAGCTTTACTTCTCCTCTGAAGGAAGGCGTGCTGAAGATCTTTTCGCCCAAAAAATCCGACGGCTTCGGCCAGGTGCAAACCCGTGAACTTGGGTACCAAAGGCCAGCACGCTATCTATAGAGCATCGAAGCCGCTGACATGGGTTGTTAGGAAGAGCTAATGACAGTCATGTAGCTTGCCCTTCAGGATACTATAAAATGGACAGAGGGCATGAACACAGTAATTCACCTGTACAATACCACAATCAGAATTCTTCAGAAATGATCCTGACTACCCAGCTTGCATATGTTATTTTATATGCAGTGATTAGTCACACTTTTATCACATTTGTGCCAAGGTACTCGTGCCTGGTTCCATGAGTTTATTGCTTAGCACGATCCGATGAAAGTTTGAAGAAAATTTTAATGCGGACAGTTTGTTATTTGACATTCCGCGAAAATAATAACACATTAACGCCGGGCAACACGATACACTTCGCGCGCTCCGCCTGGTCAAAATCTGTTAACAGTCACATAGGTCAAGACAGATGTCTGTATGCTTGCTGCATGCAGAATATGAATGGCTGCCAGCTTGCACTGGAAGTGGCCCACTGTCACATGGTGTCAGCATCACAACGTTGTAATTTTATGCTTGTCGACTTTATGTACAGGGTGAGGACAAAGTCTTTCCCTGATTACAAATATTTATTACAAGAAAACTGCGTGGAATACAGACATATTTTTTTTTATCATTACTTAACACATTGAGGACGGCGGGGGTCATTTAAATTGTTTAAACACCTGTTACCGGGGTTTTTAACAATTTTAACCCTTTAAATGCTGAATTAAATCCCATCTGCTATTTGCTGGCATTATTAGCTCACCATTTTCTCCACATTAGCAGGATAAGGGTTAAATCATTAACCCTTAGGCT
>Ga0268261_10004060_pt1 | contig 10898 bp, 7 predicted proteins | sample TergutNc150P1_FD_190353 | JGI IMG/M metagenome (GOLD analysis project Ga0268261, IMG submission 190353) | Nasutitermes corniger P1 segment gut microbial community from laboratory colony in Florida, USA - Nc150 P1 (SPAdes) (version 2) | ecosystem: Host-associated > Arthropoda: Insects > Digestive...
CTGCGACGAGCTGATCACTCGTCCAGAGGAGTCCTACCGACTGTGCTGCGTCGTTGTGTGTGATCTAGAAACATCAAGAATGGGTGCTCCATATGTATATGACATTAGTCGCCTAAGGGTTAATATGTGGTTTGTTCCAGGTTATATTTTTGAGTCTTGTATATAATTTTTAATTTTTCAGTAGCCATTTTCATGTTGCCACTTTTGGGCTAGATCTCTTCTCAGCTACATATCCTAACAAATTACTGTTCGTATGGTGCCCAGTGACTGAGAATAGCTCAGTCTAAGGATTCTCCAGGTTAGGTGCTTCTTTGCCTGAAAACGAAAACAGACCCTGCTTCCGATATGTCATGCATCTTTAGTAAATCAGGCAATGGACAAAGTTACAAAAAAAGAAGATTATCGGTGCGGATTTACCACTCTGTACTGCGTAATATCTCAGAAGATCACCGATCTCACATGGTTTGACTGTGCAGGTCTTGGTATGGCTCCACACAGTCTGGTTCAAAGCAATCCGGTTTGGCGCTTCGTATGCGAATTTAAGATGACTCCACATATTTAAGTGCCAAATGTAAGGCGTCTTGCATTCAAGTAAATATGATATGTGATGTCCGTCCCTACAAGTGCCACTGTCTGGAGTTGATGAAAGTTATGAAGCAAGTTAACATCTCGTAACTGGTCTTGCAGTGGGAGTGAGGTTAGGGTGGAAAGTGGTGTTGTCCACTAGGAAGGGGCCATATGGTTAAGAAGAACAGTTATAGGAAGAGAATGTGCATTTACAAGGTTTGAGATACTTACAACACTGCCGAAGTTTTAAGCCTTCTGGAATGTGATGCATCGTTGGTGAGGAATCCAAGAAGACTTCCTGGATTGCTTGAAACTGGAATCGCCACGACTGTTGGGAGCTACTTGCCCAAAGACAGTGTCACATCCCAGAAGGCTTGTATGTTCAACTTTGCTTAGTTTGTATCCATGATTATGGCAGTAGTTCAGTGGGCATTTGAATTTTTTTATGGTTTCTTTGGTGATGTGGGTATTGTGAATGTGGATTTTTGCTTGGGCTCCAGTTTTATTAGATTCAGTGTTGTGATTGGTCTCATTAAAGCACTGAGTTGTCACCCATTGCTGGTTGTCTGTTCTGGTAGGTCTGATTTGTTCCTGAATGCAGTCTGTCCTATCCACATGCAGGGCCCCCTTCCACTGGATAATGTTACATACTTTGCCACCCCTTGTTCTGAACATGTACCTATCCAGTCCACTTCCTCCTTCCACCTCTTAATCCTGAACATGGTGACTTAAATATGCACTGCAACAGGATAGCTTCAATGTACCGCATGGCTGTTCCTAGAAAGCTGAAGCAGGACATATGACAAAAGTCATGTAAGAAGTGTAATATTTGTACTGTTGGTCAGTATTTCTTTACCAGGTGTATGTTCAGTGGGTGTAAGTATGAAGACAAAAGAAAGAGTTCAGCTTCGCATAGGCAACATTTGACACTGTGTGACTTCTTCAGATTAAATCTGTGAACAGATGACTGTTACATGTTTTTTCATCTTCCTGTTTTTCAATTTACCTCTGACATATTTTAAGAGTAAAATTATGAATTGGTTGCTATTTTAAATGTCCAATATTAATTTTTACCTTTATTTTTTATTGCAATGAATATATTTAAGCACTGTCTGTGCTGTTCAGTCTGTATGTATACATGTCTGTAAGTGTTTATTACACTATGTTTATAATGATTTATTACTACATTTCAGATAGCAGGGAAGAGAGCGCTGCTGTTGCTGCTCACAGTGGGCGCAGTGTAATCAGCGTTGGAGAGTCCTTAAAGATATCTGTCCTGAATGATTCTGCCACATCTGTTAGGCGTGCCAGAGGTTTGTAGACTTGAAGGGAAAGTAGGAGAAGAAATGCAGTATATTTTCCAATTATGAGTTAAGTAGGGAAGGAATAAGATGCCTTTGAACATCAAGTACTGATGGTGGTGAGTGTCTGACAGTAATGGAGACCTGTAGCATCGTGGAGAGACCAAGTGAGGGAAAATAGTATATAAGAGAGCAGGCAGTGGGTGGAGACCTGTATGTGAGGAGTGTTAATTAGAGAGTAGAGCATATATTTGTTATAACATATCAGTGAGTAATTGTGATCCTGACCTGTTGTGGGTATTGAGGGTGAAGTTGTCCCTGTCCACATAATGAGGGCACATATAGGGAGTTGAGGTATAGCTCCACTCTTTCTTAACCTCAGCTCTAGATGGAGGTGAATGGTTAGCTTTATGCCCTGGCTGCTTTGTCCCCGTGGAAGGAACTCCCCAGTACTCGCTGAAAATGATGTTGGGTGGACTCAGAACTGGTGTGGATGTTTTTGAAAAGAGTTTTTTTTGCTCCTTCCAAGCATCAGACCCAAGATTGTTCAGATTGTTTTGAGATACTGTTTTGGTATGTGTGCAAAGAGTCAGTTTATAGCCACAAAATTTTAGGTTTGGGTCTCTTGATTGAGATTTGGACCCAGGGCCTCCTAAACACAAAAGAGGTATGTTTTTCAGTTGACATGACATTTGATTTATTCTTGCAGTTGAAGACAAATCCCATAGGTAAAGCATGTCTCACAAAGACTAATGGAATATGAGATATCTTGTTTGTTTCATTCATTTTCCAACAGTTATTTCAGTCCATCCCAGACATAGGTAATTTGCACTTATGGTGTGCCTGTGTTGACTTGTTGCAGTTAATGCTCCAGCAGCTGGTCGGGTAGGACCTCGGCAGATGCTGCGAGTAAGTTACAGTAGCCAGTCAGAGGACGAAGCCCCTTCTCGCAGAGTAGAGCTGCAGCCCAATAGAAATTTATTCAGTAAAGATAAAGCTTGTTCAGATTCCTGCAGTCCTCCTTCTGTTTCTGCTGTATCCAAGCCACCATTGCCCCCTTCTGCAGGTGTGAAACTGGATTCAGAACCAAAAACACAGCGTGTTAAGAGAATAGGACAAGACAGTAAGGTGAAAAAACGAGAGAAGAAAGATGTTAATGTTGCAGAAATATCTAAAGACAAAGAAGAAGAAGAAGCAGCTGTATTGCCCCTTGCATGCTGTCCGAAGGAAATTGAATCAGGAGGAGAAGATTCATGGGAGGATGTCACTACCAGTGGAAATGATAGTGCATGTGAAGAGCTATCACCACACAGTAATACTGATTCCATATTGGATATCACATCAACAAAAGTAAAGTCAAAGATGCCTCAGAACACAGAAATGAAGTCAGAGATGCTTCAAAACACAGAACCCAAGTCAGAGGTGCTGCAGAACACAGAAGCAAAGATGGAGAAACTTCTGAACAAAGAAATGAAGTCAGAAATGCTTCAGAATTCAGATTTCAAATCAGAGGCACTTCAGAACACAGAAGCAAAGACAGAGATGCTTCTGAACAAAGAAATGAAGTCAGAGATGCTTCAGAACGCAGAACCTAAGTCAGAAGTGCTTCAGAACGCTGATTTGAAACCAGAGATGCTTCCAATCCCAGAATTGAAGCCAGATGTGCCTCAGCACACAGATGTGAATTCAGAGGTGCTTCAGAACACAGAAGTGAGGTCAGAGGTGCCTCAGAACACAGAAGTGAGGTCAGAGGTGCTACCGACAGTCAGAAGTATTCCAAACAATGACTTGGATGATTCCACAGAAGTCACGCAAATTGCTTTGAATAAGAACGTGCCAGATACAATAATGCAAGACACAGAGAAAAGGTGTGTGTCTGACAGAAGCACAGAATATGCTGAACTGAAGGATGTTTCAGAAATTTGCCTTGAAAAATCTCATTCTGATATATTGGTTCAAACGAAGACAGAAACTGTGAATGAAACTACAGAACTGACAGAGATAGAAAATGTATCACTTATTACAGAATGTAAAGAAGAGAGTCTGGAAAGTGAAATTAAAATAGAAAGAGAGGAAAGATGTGGACAGAATGAGGAAGGAGGGAAAGTGGATGTTGCTGAAATTTTGGGAAGTGTAGCAGCAAGCAGTGTGCATGAGGAAAAGCAGGGGCCTGTCTAGCACTTAGACAAAGGTAGAATGAAAGTGTCTGCTAATTCTAATCATTAGTATGGCGAGGTCTGACCACCAGATTTCTCTTTTCCACATGTTGCTCATTTGGAAAAGTAGTTTTATACAAGAAATATAACTGCTTATCCATGCCTGATTTTAACAGGAACTGCACTTTGCACTTGAGGGCAGTAAGGGTTATCATTTGTAAACGGTTCTGATGGTGGTATGTTGGGTTTCTGGACCTTTGCCTATCTTATAGTTACTCTGACCAGAATGTTGTTGAAGATTTATATGTTTTCATCCTCAGGTAGGAAGTTTCTGAAGAGCTTTGTGCACTAGGCAGTACACTTGTCCAGTAATTGTGATAAGTACCTTGATATTGTCTCATGTAATCTCTCCTGGAATAGATACATATTGTATCACTGTGGCTGACTAAAAAGTTTAGACAGGGCAGTGTCCCTCCTGAGACTGTAGTTGCACTGTATAAATTTGATTTTATGCTACCTGGATAAAATCCAACCATAAATACAATAATCTCATAAATCATTGTTTTTAAAACCATTTGCAGACCGTGGAACAATAAATGTTTCTTTGAGTTTGTCATAAGAAGTGCATAATTGCTGAATTTTGTATGCACATTTTATTTACAAACAGATTCACCAGTTATGGTGATGTGAATGTTACTGCTGTACTTCTCTTTTGTAAGGAGTTAAACATTTAAGAGGTGTATTACTCTATGTATTCACAAATCATGTTTGTTGATATATTGGGAATCTTGTTTTTTTATTATATCTGCTTTAGCAGATATTTGGTCCATTTTTGTTGCTATACAGAGAAATTTGTTTAATAACTTATATTACTGTAACAGTGATCTTCTGGACTAAAATTTTAGTACACTTCAGTAGTTATTTTGAGAAGTGTATTTCATGTGGTATTTTTATAAATTCTTTTTGTGGGATGTGTTGAGATGTATAAAGTCAAGTCTTGAAGCCTGTGAACACTTGTTTGTGATTTTGACCTTTTGCGGTCATTGATATTAATACAATTGTCTTGAATTTTCATGGTTGGTCCTGATGAATCATGATAAACGGGACTTTGTGGGTGGTGATTTGGTGTCCCCCACCCCCAGCTATTGCACAAGTCACTGACAGCTTATTCATATTTTACCTGACATTAATCAGTTAACTGTTCTATTCTGACAGCTGTTATTTTGTTGTCATGCCGTCTAAATTCTGTCTGTTTCATACAAGAAAAAGTGCTGCTAGGAGTGAGTAAAGATTTTCAACCTCTTCCTACTCAGAGCAGACAAAAACTGTTCAAATAGCTGTAGTTCTTGTCCTAGTCCTAGAGTGCAGCAGCTATCAAAATTCTTTGTCACGCCAAAACAGTATGACAAAAACAGACGATTTGAACCAGTGTGTCAGAACAATATATGTTGCAAACCGGTAATGGGTTTAGTAAAGCTGATTTCTTTCATGCTCCATTAGCTCCAGGGTATAAGTACCATTTTGTGTTGTGCTGTGGGAATATCTCGCATTCAGTCCTGTTTAAAAAAGAGGATTGATTGCATCCAAATTGCTGGTGAGGAAGACCTACCACACATCTTTATGGAATGAGAGTCCTTCAGTCATTCACTGTGTTTTGTGCTTCCAGAAGGTGTCTATTATTTAAAAATAAAATAAATTTTTATGTTTTTTGAGGTTATTTCATGTTTTTATTGATGGTATTTAGATAGATAATGTAATCTTTAGATCAGTTCAAGTGTTGGTCCATGCAGACAGACATGATGCAGGTAATAATTGCTTTTCACAATTTTGCAGTCTCACCTAGAAATATGTAATCTTTTTCGTCCTCATTGCTTCATGTATAGGCTGTCAAGTCTGATGTGACTTTACTTATTGGTCCCATCTTTTCCATGTTCTTCCTCAGTCCCCACATTCTTTCATTTGAATCTGTTTTGGTATTTATTTCTCACCAGGAACATGAATCATCATACTGTGAGTGTGATTTACATTACCCTTTGTACTCTTCTTTCCACTTCTTTGATTGCCTGAAATATCAAAATGGTTTTGTTATGTGCGACACTGAAGACATAATAAGATGACATCTTAGCCATTATGTTGTTTATAAATGACAGATGGAAAAACAGATACTAACTGAAATAGAGAAAGTTTGTCCATATTTCTAGAGCATAGTAAAATTCAGTGCTCACAAGTATGGAACTTGTTAATATTTGTTGAATATTTTTTGTTGTTTCCCAGAATGTTTTTGGATGAGAAGCATTTATGTTCTTGTTATTTAACCCTGAACTGTTGGACCCTCATGGTTGTGACTGAGAAGAATGCTGTATTCTGGAATGAAGTGATATAGTATGGTAGAAGTATACAGATGTGTCAGAGAAACCTATATCCTACCTTCCACTCTTCACTGACCTTTTCAGAGCCCTGACCTGGTTGCACCCTCTTCCTTCATTCACTCTGGGGTCTTACACATGTGGTGTGTACAGCTGCTGTAATGATGGAAATATGGGGTTCTTTTGAAATGTCAGTAAACTTCCACCAGGCGCTTGTTTGCAGATATATTATTGAAGGGAATGGAATGATAGTTATGGAAAGTGTGTCAGAGAGGCTAGTCATATGTTTGCTGGTAGTGTGTACATCTGAAAGAAATAAGGAAAACAACCTCACGAAAGCTGTTTCTTCATCTGAGATTTAAAGGAAATAACCGTAACATGAGGGGCATAAGTCAGATGTGTCAAATTTATGTAGGCCTATGTGACATAAATTTGAATTTGTAATACATAGTACTACTATGAAGGAAAAATAGTATGCATATGCTGTAGAATTTGCGGCTATATGATGTATGCTGCATTGATGACCTTGCAAACTTCTTGACCTGCAAATGCTTTGTTTTTTAAATTAATTTGTTTTTTGTCATGTTACTAGCCCAGTGGTGGTCTTAAAGATTTTAATTTCCCATAGAGCTTACAGTGTTCTGGAATATGACGCTGTGTAGACTGGAATAGAGGCACAAATATTTCGGAGGAATTTTCAGCTTCCTTCGTCAGGATAGTTGGCATCATACCGGTATGACCGGATTCTTCAACGTGCGATTAATTCGTGCCATAAATCTGTATGATCACGTCTGGTGAAAGGAGCTATAAAATCAATGCTAAAATAACGGACGTCTATTAAATCAGTCTATATTGGATTATGTTTCCCGCTGTGTTACGTATTGTTTGCGCCCATGGGCATCGACGATGTAAAGACACCTCGTAATAATCGTCTTCTGACGTAATTCGCTTTGGTTGGTGGTCTGTGGTTGGTGGTAGAATCTCTGTGGTGTAATTTGCTGTAGCTGTCAATCCGTGCTCATGTTGGTAGCGTTTGGTGATTCCATGTTTCAAACATGGCATATTCAGTGAATATTTCTGTGGAAGCTCCAATTGAAAATCAAATTCAGGAGATTTCATACGATGGACAGGAAGTTTACCAAACGTAAGTGATATTTAATTAATTAGTTTTGTCGTCAGTGGATATAGTTGGCATTTTTTCCTCGGGGGGGGGGGAAAGGCGGCCATAACGTGATGTTCGTCGTGCATGGGTTAAGAATTCATTTATGTTGCTGTCAAGCAGTATGCTTTCGTAGCCGCCCGTTTTATAAAAACTTATGCGTGTGCCGCACTTTAATATGGTTTTAATATAGTTCCGTTTATGTATGATTGCTGAACCGTTCTTACTCTAACCTGACGTATGGAAGTGATACTGACATAAGCCGCTTCTCATACTTTTGTATTCTGTTTTCGTATATTTGTTGAAGTCATGCATTCCGATCTATATAACGGAATTCGTAGTGGCATAACTTTATCGAATGTATTCGTATATCATGTGGATTTTTTTCCTAAAATACCCGAATTAGTCATAATAATGATAAATCATTTCCTGGTATTTTGTATTTGTTTTGTGCTGTTGAATGCTTCAGACCTTTGTCAATGTCAGAGAGTCTTGCCAAACTGGCCCAGAAGATAGATTTCAGTAAAGCAAGTACAGAAGACATAATAAAGGAAAGTGGTGATCAACAAGACAAAAATGATGAAGATTCAGCAACAAAGGAGGCTGCCACGTTCCAGTCATCTCTTTGGCCATGGGACTCTGTGAGGAATAAGCTAAGGTACTTTGCCCTATTCTGTGGTCAATAGCTGTCTTATAGAGGATATGAAACAAGCCACAGATAACCACAAGTAATGTGTTTTCAAATTCAGGATGACCCTCTTTTTGTTTTTTTTGCATATAGAATGAATTTTGTCAGTAAATAATCTAGCAATTTAGGCATTGTATTTATTTTAAATTTTTGTTTTAAATTTCAGTGCATAACTGCATGTGTAATACGTATAATGTTGCTTGAGAATTAGTGAATTACATGGGAATACCAATATTAGTTCATTAGTGCTTCCGTATATATGTATCCTGTTGTGATGTTTACCTTTACAGTAGAAATTTAACAGTCCTATAATCTTTCCTAATTCATCTCAGTGTCATCACATTTGTTATACAGGTTGGGTGCTCTAGATGGGTGTACTGATGGCACCCTGCCATACTCTGACTTGGCTATCATGATACTGTCTTGTTAGTTCATTGCAATAATGTGTTCTGCATATTTCAACTGATGGCTTATTTTGACATTCAGTATGTTGTTTAAAACATGTAATTATCATACAAGGGTTATAGCAATACATATATACATATATGTAACATGAAAATTCTGCTAATATGTGTGATAATTTGTTATGTCAAATGTAATATGCTAAACATTACCATACATATAATGGGCTGATATTATACAAGTTATGTTCTTACAGTATTGTGTGGGGAGTATGGTTATTAAATTCTTCAGTTGTATGGTTATTTCCTGGTAAAAAAAAAAATTTGAGAAAATCCGTGTTTTCTGGAGCCTTTATAGTTAAATTAAAATAACTACCGCTTTCAATGTTATAAACGAATGATGAAACAGAAATTTACTTTCCATAAATTTTAATAAAACTCACTACATTTAATTTACTACAAGAAATAAGCCCAAAACTCATATTAAAATTATCTTTGATAATAAACAAATCACAGCAATATCCAACATAAAATTTCTTGTGATCTTTATAAATGATACAATAAATTGGAACCGCCGTATAGCATAAACACTAGACAACATACAAACCTTCATCAACCTCCATCGAATTTGACAGGATATCAACAGGGAATCTATACTACTGAGGAGTAAGGGTTTACAATAATCTCCCTCCACACATCAAACAGTTATCGGATGACCCTAAGAATTTTAAATTATGATTGAAAAAGTTTTTGTACCTATACTCTTTTATTCATTGGAGGAGTATTTCTGATGTTAAATAAACTCTTAAAAGGGTAGTTATTAACATTTCGAAGAGAGAAAGGATAATTAGATACGTTACCAAGTGTTTTTGTGTTTGTAATCGCCCTGATTCCGTAGCGTTATATATGTTATAATTTTATCAAACGTTTGTTTTGGACTCCTATTATACATCATTTTACTCATTTACTAAACTACTGTGACATGTTCCCATTGAACTCCACTATTACTGTAACAGAAAGCACATCTCCCCACCCAGTGTTGGGATATATGATTGTTTTAGAGACATTTCAGTATGGGTAATTTCAGATTGTTTGGCATGTACTATGCAATCTGTAAAATTGTTTGTCACACTGTTTTTAGTTTTGTATTCATTTTAAATTTGTATTTCACACTGTACTATAGTGCATTTAGATGATAGTATGCATGCTGATATATTCTAGCATTGCATTGTCTTGCTATTGAGTCCTGTATTTTTGACACAAAGCAATCAAGCGTTGTCTTCATAAGAAGCTATGTTCTATTCTTTTATCATGTACAATGTACAATATAAAATGGCTGTGTATATTTTTATGGCGAGGTCTGTATCCAATGCAGTTGTGGAAATGGATCAATAAATCATATCAATTAAATCAATCAAATAACTTATATATTAATGACATTTTATTACCAGCTTGAATTATAATTGTTATTTTGTGAAATGAATTTTTTTATGTATGAGTGTCTGACATAGTGTATTATGACTAATTCTGTATCCAGTAGTTCTCTTAGTTTTGTAATGGATTTGATGGAATTGAACAAATTGAATTGAATTGAATAGAGAGGAGACACGGGTTCAGGAGATACCATAACAGTTGATATGCACACACTCTTGAAGTCCATTTTGAACATATCCTTGAGATGTGTGTGTTTCACTAATGAAGCTTTTTTTTTTTAAGGTATCAAATTTTCTGTCTTGGTGCTACTCTCCTAAAGTGCTGCTTTATCATGATTTCAGAATTATTGGACATTTGACTAAAGAATTTTGCTGTAATTCATATAAGTGTATAAATTACTGTGTTGTGGTGCTGAGAATTGTTATATATGGGTTTTGAATTGGGGAGTGATACTGGTGTTTTAATGGCATGTGTGTATGATATGTGGTGACAATTGTGATATGATGATACTGGTCTTTGTGTAAGTTATATGTAATGCAGTGAAATGTGAAAGATGTGTGTGCATGCGCACGCACACACGCGCGCGCGCGCACGCCCGCCGCGCCGCGCGCACGCGCGCACGCACGCACACACGCGCGCGCGCGCACCCACCCACGCACGCGCGCACGCACAGGTTTTCATTTACTAAAAGTTAAAACCTCTAATAAGTTGCACATTACAGAGTATAGTTAGATATTTAAATGAGCTCATGTATTGTTTCTGACAGTATGTTAACCCTTAGGCTACTAATGTCATATATATATATATATATATATATATATATATA
>Ga0268261_10004061_pt1 | contig 10897 bp, 7 predicted proteins | sample TergutNc150P1_FD_190353 | JGI IMG/M metagenome (GOLD analysis project Ga0268261, IMG submission 190353) | Nasutitermes corniger P1 segment gut microbial community from laboratory colony in Florida, USA - Nc150 P1 (SPAdes) (version 2) | ecosystem: Host-associated > Arthropoda: Insects > Digestive...
CGCTATTTTATTTCCGTATAGTCTTCACTGTTTATCGCAGTGACCGCGCGGTCTAAGGCGTGGGTCTGCGGCTCCTCTGTTTCTCGGATTGCCGGTTCGAATACTGCAGAAGCTTCGATTTGTCTCTTGTAACTGTTGCGTTTTGTCAAGTAGAGGTCTCTGCGTCGGACTGATTACTCGTAAAAAGGCATACCAATGGAAGTGTTGTGTCTGAGTATGATCATACAACCTCGATAATGAGGAGGTCCTGGCTAACTAGGGTTTGTTGCTCTGTGAAAAGAAGATAATATTTGTTACTATGGCTCACAATTGCGAAATTGATAATAAAGTGTTCACAAGTTTCATCAAAGTAACCCGCTTTAAAAAGGACAATGCTGCCACCACCAGAAGTCATGTAATATTAATATTGTACTTCCCTTGGCCTCCGGTAGAAGACGCACTGTCAATTTTTCATGTTAGTCTTCTTTGTTAAAACAAATCTTGAGAACGAATTAATGGAAAGTAATATATGGCCGTCAATTATGTATCATAAGATATTTTTAATTTATATACTGAATAGTTTCATTCGGTAGCTTAGGAGATGATAATTTCACAAACAAAATTTACGGTATTAAACCTTTAAACGCCAAATTAAATCCCATCTTCCATCTGTTGCTATTATTAAGAGCTCACAATATTCTCCACGTTAACAGGATAAGGATTAATATACGACGATGTCGATGATAATTTCTACAAACACTTTTTATGTTTTTCACCGGTAAGCTACTTTCTGCCTCCAATTCCTCATCCGAAAAAAATATTTAATTCACGTAACTTAAGTTTGATCTCACGAAACCTTAAGTAGATGCGAGCGTAAATCGTGAGAGGGTGGCACGCTCTCGGATCAGATTCCACAGCTAATAATCCGAGAGTCTAAATCCATCAACCTGTAGTTTCAAACTGCCCGGTATGTTCCGAGTAGTTGAGTGAGCCACAACAGACTGTAGTTTGCTTTATACAGCAATGTAAATAATTATCAAATAGCATAATACTTTAGATGCAAGTCTGAAAACGCGACCGATCTAACCACTTATAAGTCGTATAATTATTATTTACTTATTTCGTTCCTTACTTATTTATTTTCTTCAAGAAATGAAGTCTTTCTTGAGAAGGTAACCTGTTTTCAGGCAGTAAAATTCCCGTATTTTATGGAACCAGAATGTACATTACCGCGTTCACCAGTTGCCGGTAACTGTCCCTAACCTGAGACAGGTCAATTCAATCCGTACTCCCTAACCCAACTTCCTGAAGATCCATCTGAGTATTGTCCTCCCGTCTACGGCATTGTTTCAATAATAATGACATTAAATTATTTGACAAAGGAAGAACCCGAGAACGTTATCCACGGAGAAGTTTCTAGTGTTTTCTCTCAATTTTCAATATACTTTTTTTCCTTTAAGATCATCCATCATTTGCTTACGTCTTCTTCGTCGTATTTCCATCAATTATATCCTCCCGTCTAAATTTCTTTCAATTAAGTGTCTTAAAAGGCAGTTCCTCCGCAAGATACGATCAGTCCAGTTACACGTTCTTCCTCTGTTGTATGTAGATGCAGTTTCTCGTGCAATATCCTAGTTCAAAGCCAACAATTGTAATGGACCAGTGGCCAGCAGCATCCTACCGCTGCCACATACTTTATTAGTGACTCGTGGGGGTGGTATTGCCACCGCAGCCGGCAATTTGCAGTGGAGTCTTCCGATGGTAATTCAGCACTGCTTATCCATTGTAGAGTTTCTGATGGCATCCCACTTCCAGGGCACCAATTGTAGTGGCACGGTAGTTGATCGAAAAGTGCCTATTAATTTACAGTGCCGGGACCGGCAGTTTCAGTCCGCTGGCAGCCTGTTTATAGTAAAAGTTTTGTCCATTGTACTTCTTCATTATTCGCACTGAATGAATTTTAGCAGAGCGCAGATAAACCGCTTTACCACACATAAAATAAAGAATATGCATTAAAAATAAAAAAATGCGTGGTTCATTTATAGTATTACGGTACTCCTAGTATCATAACTTTATGGTTATTTGTAAAGGGTATACCGTCCGACATCAGATCTCTTGAATCACTGCGGTTTGACTTGCGTAGTATTTTATTTTTCTTGCACTGATACGTGCAGATACAGAAGTGGCAAGTGGCACTGTCAGTGCAAACGATAAGCAAAATTGATAATAATAATAATAATAATAATAATAATAATAATAATAATAATAATAATAATAATAATAATAATAATAATAATAATAATAATAATAATAAGAGTCTGTGTTTGATAGAAATTTATATGGCACTAATAAAACCAATTGATTCTCAAAATTTACATTTAAGAACCGTGCGTCCTCTGTATAGGACGGGCGTACCGCTACCCACCAGATGCTGCATTTTATATACTTCTTTTCAACAAATATAAGTACTGAGTATTTTAAACATGCTGCACACATTCCATTTTTCTCTTCAAAATGCCGTTTATTTCATAATGCTAAATTTTTTGGTTCCTGTATAATTTAAATTTTACATACAGGTTGTGCTAAAATTTAAATGTAAATCTCCGCTGCTAAAAGGTTAAACTAGCCCTATATTGTCTAGTTTTTGAGGAAATGCAGTCCCCTTTTTAGATTCTTGTTATTTTATAAGTCTTTGTGTAGTGACGTCTCATATTTCTCATTCTGTATTTTTTAAGTGCATATGCTAGAACAAAAATTTTGCGATGCGCAACATCAAATACTGCATTGAAATTGAAATAGGACTCTTATACAGTTGTGGTTCTTAAGTGATGATACAGAACCTTCACACCAAGCAGACGGAGGAAAAATGGAACCTACATCACTATAATTTTATAGATTATAGTTCGACTCGCCTGTCGTTTGGAAGATTGGATGTAAAATCAGACGCAAAACAGTCGCTGACTTTCACTGGCGGTAAAAGAGATAGTCTGAATAATTACTTAAAAAACTGATTTACCTCAGAGTTTTAAACTCATGTTTCCGTGCATCATGATTCAATGTTAACAAAATGTCCAACTTGATGCAGCAGTATGCAGACATTTAATCACTGCACAGTCACTCTACATGTTTCCGGTGTCACAGCGCTCATCATCAGGAGTACTAAAAACTTTAACTGCTACCTCTAGTATAGGTCATGTTACTGGTACAGCTACTTCCTTCCAACGTGGTCTGATCAGGCCAGGTTGGATACCAGTATCATGACCTATACCAGAGGTATCAGATACAGGTTTTAGTACTCCTGATGATGGGCGCTGTGACATACGAAACATGTGGAGTGAATGTGCAGTGGATAAATGTCTGCGTACTGTTGCATGAAGTTGGACTTTTTATTAACATTACCTCAGAGTATTCCCTCCATATATTCGCTGAGTTCAAACATTGTCACTCACGCCGCCAGCTCTGTCAAAATTTTATGCCCACTAAGCACAATCATATATGCTCTAGTACTCAACCCATTATTGATTAGCTTCGCTGAAACCTTGTGAGGACTGAAGATAACTCCCATGTCTTGAAAGGTATCCGCCTTTGCCTACGTGGATGATGTAACTATCATTCTATCCTCGCCGACAGACGTCGAAGCAGTAAGAACGGCACTGAACTTCTACCAACGTGCTGTAGTTGCTAGTCTCAAACTTACCAAATCCAAAACCCTACTACTGGACGTACTGAACACTGAGATTGATCCTATGGGTATTGCTTACGTAAAAAAAAAGGAGGGAAATTTTGAATATGATATTCGATTCGACGATCGCGGTGGAGACCCGATGCACATGGTCTTCCTTTGTCACACGCAACCGACATTCACTGTGCTCAGCATTCCGACGTGACCTGAACCTTTTGCAGCGCGTCCGTTACGTAAACATCTTCTAGCTCTCGCAAATGTGGTACCACACACAGAACCTACGAATAGCAAACGAAGGGCTACGTAACATAAATAGTGCCACTGCCTGGTTCATACGGAGCGGAAGTATTTTCTAAGTTCCATTGTAAACCATATACTTGGAACTGCGAAAAGAAGGGCTTAGTTTAATAGTTGTGAAAGACAAATGCATCACCTTGTTCCTTAACCATTATCCTGCTAATGTGGAGAATATCATAAGCTCCTAATAGTATTCCAATATATATCCAACAAGCTGCAACGTTACACATTTTATTTGTATCTGGAAATTGCTCTACATGTTTCGGATGCTACTTCCAACCATCATCAGGAGCGCATAAAACTGCATCTACAGCATCTGGTATTTGTCACGTAGTTACTGCTATCTGCCGCTATCGTGGAAGAGTTGGAACTGGTTTGAGTGTGCTGTGGGTGGCGTACGCCACCCAAAGCACCAGTTCGCCTGCTGAGATCTTGGGTTCAAATCCCACCGGGGGCATGGTTATTTGTCTGTTGTGAGTGTCGTGTGTTGTCAGGTAGAGGTCTCTGCGACGAGTTGATCACTCGTCCAGAGGAGTGCTACCGACTGTGGTGCGTCGTTGTGTGTGATCCAGAAACATCAAGAATGTGTGCTCCATATTCATATATGACATTAGTAGCCTAAGGGTTAATACTGTTGAATATAGAATGTCAGAGAATGTGCAGAGTAAGTGGTAACTTCCTGTTGAGATTAGCTTTTAGGAGTGTAGATGTGACGGCAGATTGTAGGTAGTATTTTAATTGGCGTCTTCATGGTTTGTACCGTTCGATAGTCGAATAAAAAATAATATTTTCGTCAACCACACCTGCTTTAATACACAATTATTTTATTCTTTGAAATATGTTGCATGATTTGTCTTACCACACTTCGAAAACTTCCAGTATGATTTAGTCAAAAAGAAAATTTCTCTAACACAAGTGTTGTGGCGTACAGACATATGCTACATTGTATTGTTTTCATCCTAATTTGCCCATGTTTATTCTAGAACTCAAATTAGCAGAAATGAGATCTGTGTGGAAAGAAGTACGAATAAGTGATATTTGTAATCTTTGCAAATTTTAGTAGGATAGCTTACAGAGAAGAGCCTGCTTGGAATTACCAGACGCTTATCATGGTAAACCTACAGTGTGCTCTAAGCGTGTTAACGTAAAATGTGAAAATATGGTAATATAGTGTCCTTGTAAGTGCAATAAAAACCTTTAGGTCATAAAGAGGAGAAATTATAAACGTACCTAAGAGTGTAGGTTGGAGGGCTACATTATTACATGATATGATATATTCGTCCTCGGCATCATTATCATCACCTTTGTCAAGACTGAAATAATAAGAGCTGTTGTTCAGTCTTTGCTTTCGTTTTTCTGCCTACTTCAACTTTCAGTTTGTATTCTCACGGCAACTACGGAATTTTATTCTCCGAAAATTTCAAGCCAGATTTTTAGTACTTCATTATAGTTTTCAATCTGTCATTCATTCACTTTGTGATCCATCACTCTCTATTCAGTTCCTAAATATGAATAAGGAATAGTGTGCAAACAAATGTGAGTTTCTTTTAACATAAAAGTATTATAAAAACTTCTGTACAAACATCTGATTGACAAGAAGCTATAGAATTATATTTTAGAAGACAGATATTTATTTCATCAACGTCACCAAATTTAATGCATTGTCTCAAATCTGACGATTAGAATACATAGTAATAAGATAAATGCAACATCTTTCTAACCGAACAACTTGGAAAATAATAAGGAAAGTAGTTTCCACAACTGCCACCAGAGGCGCAATGTGTTGGTATAATGTGTCCTCTAACGAGTTGGGAGAACTTTAAACACGTAGGCCCGGTCGGTAATGAATGTGGCAATCTTGCGGGAAAAAAATTCAAAAGAAACAGTATTCATAGTTAATCGGTGACAGTTTTTTGACGTGTAGATTTATAAGCTAAAACTGTGGAGCTGCGATTTTACTCGCCAGACAGTCTTTTGTAATAAGGCCCTATGTTTATTACCATTTTAACAAGAGAACTCCGTTAGTCAACGTTCTTAGTTAAACGAATCCACTTTACACATTATTGTTACTTTTTAACATCTATTTTAATGTGACCTTCCTGTCGAAATATAAACCTTCTCTTCAGGTTCAAGCAATATTTTGTATAAACTTGCTTGCACAACCGTTTCTTTTGTTGCCTAGTGCTAATTTGAACTGACTATAAAAACCTACAAAGTTAAGCTTCCACTGCGAATTCTGCTTCTTCCTGCTATATACCTTATTCCAAAAAATGAGAAATAAATGTTGGTAAATATAAATTATTCCTGGTCAAAGAAACTAACTGTGAAATGTAAAGAATTTTTGTTTTCGACTGTCCTTTATATGAATAGGTACAGTACGATGTCTGCTGACAACACAGTGGCACAATTGAATTCGAACAATTCAGTTCAATGACACGTCTTTTGGCACTCTGAAAGGTATATATCATATCTATTTATTTTACGCGAACATCTACCGAAATAAGTATATATGGCCTAGATAGTGCCGTCGGTGTTGCGACTGTCTATGGGCAGGGGGTCTGGGATCGAGATTTTCGGCACATGCCCTCACCGGCACTGAGACCCACCCAGCTTCATGTAAAATCCCGTCATTCACGGGGGTAAAGCGGTCGGGGAGTTTCGTTGCGCATCCACTCCAAATTATATATATATATATATATATATATATATATATATATATATATATATATATATAATTTTGACAGGAAAAATTTCGTTATTTGGATGAAACTATAATCGACTTTAATAACACAAACACATACAAAGGGTTCGTATATAGATCATCACGTGACAAATATATTCTTATATATTTTAAAAATATTTAAAATAACAACAAGTTGAATCCTTTCATTAACCGACAGTGAACTGCATGACGCCTGTGCGCCTGTAGGACATTACAACGCAGGCGTCCTTGTAGTATAGATTTCCTGTACCTCTCGCAACTACCATCTTTTTAGCGAATATTTCACAAGATGCCGACACAATCTCCTTGTTTGCAGTTTCAGTTCGTGTAGCTTGACAGAGATGTCGCACGGAGGAATTTCAAAACCTTACATTAAATCAAATAATGTATATAAATTAGATTCATATCTCAACAATTAATATTAAGGCTCCTAATATGCAAGTATTCTACGATAAAAACGAGAGATGAATATTAGGATAACCGGTTCGCATGCTTTGTATTCTATTTCCATCATTTTTAATACCTTTATATTTGTCATAAATTAGAGTCCGTAAGTGACCTACGCAGTGATGTCGGAGACAATCGGAGCAGGTGCTACTTTTTCAAAAAATAACAAGCTGTAATATCGCGCAAGTTATAATCTCATAATATACTCGTAGTACATCATTCCACCATCAAATGGCCCTAGTCTTTCTTGCCTGTGAAAAACCTGCTACCTCATTACCACTTATAATGGCTGAGGAGCGTGAAAATGACTCGTAAAATAGAAGGTGATTAACATGGGCAGAGCTGGACCACGTGATTCCTGTAGCAATATGACTTTACACCATCAGATATTCATTGTTGGTTGTCTGCAGTTTGTGAAGTGCCAGAAACTGCACGCAGCACTGTATTTAAGTGGGGACGTAACTTCAAAGATGACAAGGAATGTGCATAGCTGGATGTCCATGAGTGATAATGCATTAGTGGTTTAGTGAAACCATCCAGAATGTACCAAGTGAATGACAACGATGTATAACCTAGGAGGCGGATATGTTGAGCTAGCAGTTGTTTAACACATAGCGGACGGGTGACGCAGATTTGCGTTTTTAATACGGTGAAACTCGGTACATCTACAAGTTCTCCTTAATGCCACTCCACAAGGGAGAATGTTTCCAGAGGTATCACACCCTCAAGCACTACTAGGATCTTTGGTGAGTATTTCCTGAAAACATCAGTTCACAAAAATAGATAGCGAATTTGTTATAAATTTTTAAATAACACAATATAAAAGTACATTAACACTTAAGCTACTAAGGTCATATATATATATATATATATATATATACATATATGTAGCGCCTATTCTTGATGTTTCTAGATCACACACAACGACGCAGCACAGTCGCTAGGACTCCTCTGGACGAGTGATCAGCTCGTCGCCGAGACTTCTACCTGACAACACACGACACTGACAATAGACAAATATCCATGCTCCCAGTTGGATTCGAACACAAGATCTCAGCAGGCGAGCGGCCTGCGGCCGCTCACCTGCTTAGATCTTGGGTTCGAATCCCACGGGGGCATGGATATTTGTCTGTTGTTAGTGTCGTGTGTTGGCAGGTAGTGGTCTCTGCGACGAACTGATAACTCGTCCAGAGGAGTACTACCGACTGTGTCGCGTCGTTGTGTGTGATCTAGAAACATCAAGAATAGGTGCTCCATATATATATGACATTAGTGGCCTAAGGGTTAATGATTTAACGCTTATCCTGCTAACGTGGAGAAAATGGTGAGCTAATAATTGCAGCAAATAGCATACGGGATTTAATTCAGCGTTTAAAGGTTTAAAATTTTTAAAATTCTGGGAACGGGCGTTTAAACAATTTAAATGACCCCGTCTTCAATGAGTTAGTATACGGCATTAGGGTAATAAAATTGCTGCAAATGAGACGAGTATAAATTCTTTTCGATTGCCCCTTGTAAAACACGCAGCTGTTAAAATATACTCACTCCTCTGAAGATTGCTTTACATGTAAACCTTATTTAAACATGAAGTTCCTACCTCACAGTACGTACTCTTTATTTCCATTATGAAGACCAACGAGTTACTGATGATTAGGTAGGTATTCGTTGTATTTTAGAGCCATCTAAATCACATATTCTGTACTGGAGGAAAAGGTAGAGTTTTTGTGTTAAACGTGGTGGTACATACAGCAACAATTAAGTACCAAGGGATTATATGTATATACAGACAAACACTAACTCTTGTTTTATTTTGTAGGTTTTATTAAATGAAATTAAATAGCAATATATTTTGGGTGAAACAGGCCAACACATTAACTTCAGGTCTAAAAATAATGTCCTTCTATTCAGGATAGCAATGGCCTGCAACATTTACGTGTACTGTCAGTTGTTCATAAAACATTACTTGAGGTTTCGGAAAAAGTAAAAATGAAATCAACGTAATAATATATTTTTACACTGTAAATAATTCCTATCTTTTTTACTGAAACATGCACCTTATTTCTATGTTTCAATCCATAATCATGAAGACTGAAACTTATGTCTAATTTTCTCTTTTAGATACAGTAAGAGCTATATTTTGACAGGTTGCGGGCACTTGTGGGTACGGTGCGGAACTTTCGGGTTCCATAAATGCGGGGAATTTCTTGACTAGCTGCAAAGTTTACTGGTTAGCTTCTCAAGAAGGACTCTGCTCCATGGTGTAAGTAAGTAAGTGTTATATTTTAGATATAAAACTTCTTAAATTTATCTAAAAGAATTTTTGTCTAAAACTCACTATATAATATGTTCACACCTAAGTCCAAGTTTTTACTTGTTCGAAATAAGCTGGTCTTGTGGGGTTCATGTTGGAATATTTATCAGCCACTTGCCAATCGCTGTTTCCTTTTGGCTTCTCAAATACGGATAAATACACACAAGCACTATGGGGACTTCGTTCGACATTTCCTCGAAGCAGGGTTTCAATGACATCCAAATCTCACATAATGCATTTTTCTTGATCCTAGAGCAATTAAATCGTGACCCCTTAGTTATACGAGGGACAGCTGCATCACAGTATAACAATGTTCAGATTGCGTAGCGAGCTCCCAGAATTTAACAGACATAAAATGTTTGCAATCTCTTATGAAAAAATAGAACCGAAATTCGGAGACAGTAGACCGAAACAAGAGGGAGGAAATGCGAGGAAAACCTAACCATACTTCAGCACATAACGTACAGATGTTAACGAGAAGTTATTATTGAAAGTAAGCTTTCCATTCCCAAGTTCACGTGACTGCAGTACAGATTGAGAATGAGTTGGGCAGAAGGAGGCATTTGAATAGAAAGAACGCTAATTCGCACGTAGTAGGTCATGGTTAAAGTTTCTTTCTTAACCGAAATTCTGGATAAATTTTTATTTCTTCCTCAGTAACTCCAGACAATTTTCTTCGCATGACTTCAAGTTTGACTCTCACGTTGTACTTTCTATGTCACTTTTAAGTAATATTAAATAATTATTCACCATTCTACATTTATGAACGTATAATTAGCAGGAACTGTAAATTTAAATTTAAACAAATAAGTATCGAAGCTTGAAAAATACATAACATATATCACGACTTTTTTGTATTACTGGAAGCAAATTAATAAAAATAGTAGAACTCTATAGTATTGCCAAGAACTGTTACCATAAACGGGCGTGGAAGGACATAGGTGAGAGTCTGAAACGACCTCACTATTTGAGCAGGGTAGACCATGTACGTAAAATTAGGACTAGGAGGCAAAGGACGGATAGAGGGAAATATTCCTTTGTGAAAAGGACCATCGGAGACTGGAACCAGTTACCTGCAGAAGTGTTAAAAATTCTCCCCTGTAAACCAACCACTTTTAAAAAAAAGGCTAAATAATGTGATAACTGAATGACATTAAGGGACACCCAAGTGAGCTAAATGCGTCGGTTAGTGTAGTTAAGTGAAGTGAAAGTCAAAAAGTATAGGGTAGTTATGTGAAGTGAATTGAAAGCCAAAAAACGTAGTGCAGTATGACAGTGTAATGCAGTGAAGATGGTGGAGTGCAGTAGCGATCATCAAGAGTAGTGAAGAGAAATGAAGTGTATGCGTGGTGCAAAGATAAATAATCAAAGGGATCTGGATGGGAAGCGTTTACACGTGTAGTGAATAGGCAAAATGTGATGGGCTGGGGTGAATGTGTGTAAGCAACACCGGGGGGGG
>Ga0268261_10004062_pt1 | contig 10896 bp, 3 predicted proteins | sample TergutNc150P1_FD_190353 | JGI IMG/M metagenome (GOLD analysis project Ga0268261, IMG submission 190353) | Nasutitermes corniger P1 segment gut microbial community from laboratory colony in Florida, USA - Nc150 P1 (SPAdes) (version 2) | ecosystem: Host-associated > Arthropoda: Insects > Digestive...
TGACCGGCCGTAGTCAAGTCTGAATTCCCACTCTTAGTTGACTACGGCCGGTCACCACATGCGTATGTAAACCAGAGGCTGCAAATACAGTTAGAGCTCTTGATGATGAGCGGTATGCCGCTCTAAACATGTTGAGCTGTCAATGAACGGCGGAATAATAAATTCTGTTACAAGGTTGCATCTTGTTGGTTATTTCTACTCAGCCATACTACAATGCACGGATCCATGAATATTAAATTTAAAATGTCAACTGTTTCTCTGCAGTTGTCAATATTTTTGTTTTCTATGAAGTTGTTTGTTACAAGTTAGAAATCATCCCACGCTTTCTTCTGGTTACCACTGTGAATTTCATTCCATGCGGATTTGTGAATCAATGAAAACAGCCTCTTAGAATTTTGTAGTACTTATGCCCGGGCATTTCTCGACGAGGTACCTAAATGCCCAGTCTTTTGTATAGAATTAATAAAGTTCTTTATTAGTCTCACTTTGATGTGTCGAGGGGCAGCAAAACGTTTCCGGATTCTGTCTCAATGTTTCTCCTGGCAGGTGGATGCTGGATATGTTTTTTTTATGCTTGATAATGAGCATTTCCCTAAAACTGCGAATGATATTTTGAATGAAATTATACTTTACTTTCATTTTTCCCTTACATCTTATTACCTTGATTCTTAAGTACAAATGTTTTACAGGTGAAGTCTTTGTCACCGAGCAGGCTACCGTTACAGGAGTGCAATAAATAAACTTTCTTTCGGAATTTTATCATCGCGGAATGTTATTTTACTTGAAAAAGTTGGTCCAACAAAATTCATCTTACACTCTCTTACCATTCCAAGTTTTCCGAAATATGTGACAAAAGGAGAAGCTGCGATTACGTACACATAGGAATATGTGTATATATATATATATATATATATATATATATATATATATATATATTCATTCCTTTAGTAGTCCGTCTTACGACAGGTCCAAAGACTCTTCCAAAGCGAGCTCTCTACATAGAGCGATCCAGAGCTTCCTCCTCCAAATGAGAGTATCCTCTCCTTTTCTTAAGGTCATCCAATAGCTTCCTACGTATTATTCCTTGTCTTCCTGTCACTTCTATCCCCCCTTGTATCTTTCCTTTTATAACCCGTTGTAGAAGGCAGTTTCTACGCAAAATATGACCCATCCAGTTCGCCTTCCGTTTACGTATTTCATGTAGGATATTCCTCTGCTCCTTGACTCTAAGCAATACTTCTTCATTTCTCACATAATCAGTCCAACTGATCTTTTCCATCCTCCGCCAACACCACATTTCAAAACTTTCCAGGTGTTTCTGATCTACTGCTCGAAGCGTCCAAGTTTCAGCACCATATAGAGCTATGCTCCAAATGTAGCACTTCACTAGCTTCTTCCTCAGTTCCAAGTCCAATGTGCTAGTAAAAAGAGTCCTCTTCTTGTTGAATGCAGCTTTAACCATAGCAATCCTACATTTAATTTCACAAGTACATCTTCCATAATTTGTTAAAATGCTACCCAAATATTTAAAAGATTCCACATTTTCTAGTTGTTTTTGGTCTATCATAATTTTTACTGGGAATGGTTGTGTTGAAATTCTCATTACTTTTGTTTTTTCCACATTCATTTGCATTCCATAGCATCTTCCAATTTCAGTTAGTTTATCTATCATGTCCTGTAGCACCTTTTCTTCCTTAGCCAGTAACACAAGGTCATCTCACAGTTTGAATGATTTGCCCGCCTATTTTGTAGTCTCCCAACCTTTTGAAAGCTTCCTTGATAAGGTGTTCGCTGTATAAGTTGAACAGAACTGGTGACAAACAGTAGCCTTGTCTAACTCCTCTTCCAATCTTCACACTTCTTTCTCCCCTCGGTTCAGTCGCACTTTAACACTCTCAGCCATGTACAAGTTGCTAATCAATCTTCTTTCCCTCCAGTCAATACCAGTTTCCTTTAGGACCTGCATTATTTATTTATATATATATATATATATATATATATATATACGAGGGGGCACGAGGTAGCGCAGTTGGTTGAGGCACTGTGCTACAAGTCGGAAGGTCGCTGGTTCGATTCCCGATGGTTTCATTGGATTTTTTCATTGACATAATCCTTCTGGCCGCACTATGGCCCTGGGGTTGACTCAGCCTCTAACAGAAATGAGTACCAGGAATATTTCATTGGGGTAAAGGCGGCCGGTGTGTAGTGCTAACAACCTTAACACCTTCATGTGCCGATTGTCTTGAAATCTGGGAGCCTCAGCCTCCTGGAACACTCAGGGCCTGTCCAGGCCCTGAGTGTTTTTTTATATGTATACTTTTTTATGTATATGAATTTGTGCATGGTAATTAAGTTGACTACGTTGCACTACTCAGATCCTGTGTTTAATAAAACTACAAAAAACAGGAGCTACAGACACGTGTGTTTGAAGATGTTTTGTTTTCTACATCATTGGTCCAGTTTGGTTGCCACATTTTTGTCTTTTCCTTGAAGCAGGAACATGAGTAAGAACGGCGTCTCTTGCATTACGTATTTGCAACAGACAAATTCTGGGTTCAGTCTAAGTAGGTTTGAAAATTAAACAAAAATTGTGCAATTACGATTTTTCACAAAAGAACTTAGGAATAGCTAGCAATATGTGAGAAGTTAGGGTCTGAAATTTTAGATGTGGTTTGAGAAATATTTTAATTTCTTTATGAATTTTTATTTACGGTATGATTTGACATTATTGAAATTTATTTATATTCACTTAGTTCAAGGAATGGAAAGAGTTGCAAATTTTTAATTATGAGGAATTTCTAGCCAATGCTGGCTTCGGACAATACAAAAGAAAGTGGAATTTGGCTATGACGGTGATTGCAGCTGGTTCTCCGTAGGAAAGAAGAATCTTTGCACGCAATAGAAAGTGCCTCTAATATAATACAACTTAACAATTTTTAAGTGTTTCTTTTCGATGTTTCATCATCATTTAACCTTTTCTGGAACTTCTTCCATTATCTAGGCAAAATTTATTTCATGGTTTGATTTAAACTTTTATAATATGTTTGCTGTTATTAAAGCATTTGTACTTGCTAACCACGCTTTTCTTTTTGTTTAGGGTATAACTAATTTTTGCCCAGAATTAAGGGCCAGAATTTAAATAATTTCGCAATTTCTAAGGAACAGTTCACAATGTTATTACTATTGTGATGAATTATACGAAATAAATATTTTGCATTGTGGGTGTAAAGATATTTTGTCAGATTAAAATATAAAATTTAAGGAGCGTAATATCGCTGAATGAAAAATCTCTACAATGCTCGGGTTTTAATAAAATTCCTCTTATTAAAAATGCTTTTCGATTCTGGTGGTCTTCTAAACAGTGAATGCACACTGAGTCCATACACAGTGTTCACACAGGTCCTTCATTTTCGTATAAAATTTAAGTGCATTCTGGAATAAAAAACCCTTTGTTGCTTCCGTCCTGAACGTGTGGAAGGTATCGTTTTATGAAAATTACATCTAGAAGGTCAGCGACAATTTACTGGACCTAAGGCCAATTTGTTTTGGCCAAGTTTCTTTCAGATCTGCAGTTCCTATTTTACTGGCAGTGGAAAATCCGTAATTCTGAGGCCAAGACCTAATATCATCCCTTCAATCATAACCTTTAACAACTATAGGTTTTAAAGTCAGACTTTTAAGGTGTTGGATATGTTATGGGTTTTGGTGAAGAAAGCGTAGACAAAAAATTATTTGGACAAGAGAGAAAGAAGACAATAAAGAACTGGCGTAAAGGGAAAAAATGGAAAACTTCATAATTTATTTTATTCATTAAACCGAATTATATGTTTATGTGTATGAATATGGTCGTTATATGCTCAGCGCGATATATGGACAAAGACGTTTCCTTTGTTTGGAGTCTGTTTAATCTTAGGGCGATTAATATTCAGCGCTGAGATGGTGAGTAATGTAAAATATGTGTATTTTCCCTTTATTATTGTGCAGTTTCAGTAAGATTTTTTCAGTGAAGTAAAAATATTTTGTTTCACGATTACCACTATAAATAAGGACCATGGATCATAGTGGAGAAGGACATCCATTAATCTCGTGTTTTCCTTGTGACATCTTTTACTGTACGTTGCGCAGACACTCCAGTATTTTCAGTTTATATTTACAGATATCAATTTCCTAAGTGTTCCACGAACTGCAGAAAAATATAAGTCCACAACTATAACACAATTATCCACTAATTTTTCTTTGTTAATCACTTCCCTGACGATGACCATTGTAGGCCGAAACGCAGTGTATCATGTATGTATGAAACCATTATCTATTTGTTGTTATGAATATCGTGATCTAGCGTGTTCTTTGGGGCAACCTGTACAGTACATTGTATTCACAACCCAACATTTTCAGTTTCTATTTTCCTTATAAAAATTGGGTACATTTTCACCATACGTATTCCAAAAACTGCACAGCATTGTAATTGCACATTATGATGTAATTAGCCTGCATTCTTCTCTTTGTTAACCACTTCCCTGAAGATGAACGATGTAGGTCAAAACGTTTAAGAAGAGTGTCATATATTTATGAACCTAATGTCTTTTTTTGTTGTTAAGTTTTCATAATGAATATCGTGATCTAGTTTACTACACACAACATGTATATTTTTAAATTTACTAAGTGTCTTTTGCTGCCAGACTGCATGCTATTTTATGCCTTACAGTTCGTAACTCAATGTATTGCAATGTAGCCTTCGGATTGAAGCATGTTTTGGATGGAATGTGTTGGTTTGTATTAGAATGCACGACCAGGACTAAACGTCAATGTGATCCTGTTGTTCGTTTGGATAAGCAGCAGTAGGCGTCATGAAACTTCGAATCGAATATTCCGCTCTTCTCCAGTGACATGATGTAGGGCTTAAATCATACGCTATTTTATATTTCTGTGTTTTATCTGCGCGAGACACATGCACGTTAGAATAATTAATTTGATCCGAGGAAAAGGTACTGTGTTACATTACATCAGGTACACTCAAGGACAGTAGAATTTCTGACAAGCATATTTGTAGCTGTTCGTTCCACAGAATATCCTAAATATGTGTTTCCTTTGAAGAGTGACAATGACCACTTCCCTACGCCCACAGTCGATATTTTAAAAAGTAAAATGCTACCTAACCTGCACTTCTGTTCCACATTTTGTCACCGATGATGTACCGCTAGTGCTCTAGGCTTGTAATCGGAATTTGTCGTTTCGAAATAATATACAGTATATATTTCAATTTACGTGTTCAAACATATTTTCTGTACACTATTTGCATATTTAAGTACTCCATTTATGTGACGCAATCTATGCTGTTCCTGTCAATAAGTTCTAGCCTGGAGAATTTCAGCTTTTGCTGGAAATATTCTAAAGCAACTGGCCTATTAAAAAATTCTTTGCTTCTTTGAACAAAAATTTGAAGCCAATGTAAGCTAGCCATGTTGAAAGTCGTCTAATTAAATTTTATTTATGTTTAGGTTATTGGCAAGGTTTTTCACATTTTCTATAATTATAGACAAAAATTTATTTTATTAGTTCCATTCTAGCAGTAGGTATTATAAAGTAACATTTTTTAGCAATGTAATAAGACATATTAATAATAGAACATTATTAGTGTAATAATGAAATTAATCTATTTAAAATTTGTATTCATGAAAAATTATTATTTTTTGGATGGTATGGTTGAAAGTTAGTGTTTTGTAGTTTGGTTGGTATCAGGTTTCTGGAAGTTTTTAAAAGTCAGTACACTGGAGCATTTTTATTAGTTTTAGCTGGTGGTTTGTTTGGAAGCATCTGCGTTGCTTGTAATAAGGTTGCTTGTGTTGTTATAAGATTTGGTTTTCACTATTTATGTACTGTTTCACTTCTGACTTTGATAAATATTTGTGGTCTTCTCTTAGTGTATATTGTCTCATTGTGTTGCGAATTCAAGTGCTGTTGTTTGTGTTAGTGTTACAGTAACAGTAAAGTTTGTTGTGTGTAGACACATGTTATGTTGCAAATCTAATTGCACCTGTATCCACTTGAAGCTGTCCAACTGAAAGTAAATATCAGTGCAACATGATTGATATTTTATGACAACTGTCAGATAATTTTTCGACATTTATGAAACCGGATGGTTAATACAGGCTTATGAATTCTACCCACAGCAGCCTTGTTACTTAGTTGCAATGTGTATAATTATTAACAATTTAAAATGGTTCAAAACACATTTTATTTCGGAAACCAAAAACATTTACCGTGTAATATTCTCATGTTACTCAGAAAGTTTATTACTGCGCGACTTTTAAGTTTCAGTTCGTTCAGGATTTTGTACGGTTGTACAATTGATGAAATCTGCAGTCTTGAACTAGTGTCACTTCTTTAAACACATCCATCCCAAACATTTACACTGGTATACCGACCGTCTCATATTTGGTGCATAAGAGTAGTCTACAAATTTCGTGTGTCATTTGGAGTAGAATTATTTTAAAAAGAGGTTTTTATCTACTGAATTTTACAAAGAAATGTGTTTTCGTGGAATGAAAGAAGAGAGTGACATTAATAACAATGACAATTTTAATTTTGATATATTATTCCGCTAGCACAAAATATCTATCTTATTGTACTGTTAAGGTGTGTGCGTAATGCACTATGTAACTTGCACTAGCAGATATTGTACTGTGTAAAAGCACAAGACAGAAGGACCACAGACATCGCTGTTTGTTGAGATACCGTTCTGTTGTCTTCATTATTGTACCTGTTTTGTTTCTTCTTTCTTATTTTTCACTTGAAGCAGAAACATGAAGAAGGACAGCGTATCTTGCATTATCTGCAACAGACAATTACTGTTTTAGCGACAGGCACATTTATATATATGTAATAAATCAAAAGACTTGTGGACTTTAAATTAAATGTTTACAGTCCTGAGTTTTCACTGAAGATAACGCAAGAGTCAGTAACTATGTGGCTGGTCTGAAGACTGTTTGTAATTATGAGTATTGTTTATGCCACGTTTGTACTTGGTATTATTAGCGTTCAGTTTCCTTTCCTTAAGCACAGATTACCAGAGGTTAAGGGTATTTAAATAGAACAAAATTGGGTTATTTTGAATTTAATCTGATGTTAATATTAGGTTTAGGCGTTTTAAACCCACATAATAGTATTCGTTTATAATATCCAAAAATACACTTAGCACACTGATCTTACCGTATAAAGAAATCTGTAAAGAAAAACTAACTTGCTGCACAACTTATTCTCAGTATATTTCGTCAACCTCTACATGTTTCGGGCGTATCAAAACCCATCATCGGGACGTACAACCGTATGTATGGTACTTATTATTATTATTATTTTTATATGACTGTGTGTTGTCCTGGTTGGTTGCTAAAAGTATAACAAGTACCAGTTGTTATATACATACGGTTGTACTTCCTGATGATAGCCTTCAATACGCCCGAAACATATAGAGGGTGACGAAATATACTGAGAATAAGTTGTGCATCAAGTTGGTTTTTCTTTACGCGATTATATCGACATGCACGGTCAACAAAACTTTAAAAAATCTGGTTTTAGTGTCCTGTTATACCGATCCTGTGTTTTTGTGTGGTGTCCCGTGGTAACTGCAAATTGGATGTCGTTAAAATGGGTATTTGTATCCCAACACACTGGATAATAAATGTTGTTCGCAATGTTTCATTCTTTAGCGTATCAAGTCTACGTTCTTTATATTTCAATAAAACTAGCTGCACGGTTGTGTTTGCAAAAATAATCCAATTTATATTCTGGCGATTTGCAGTCATCAGATAACTTAATTAACTTGTCATTAGGTCTATCTACGTTTAATTTCCACTATTAAAATAATTTTTCTGCAAACAATTTTTATACTCCTTTATCTTCTCTTCTTATACTTCCTTTATCAGACTCCAACATATTCGCTTTGTTTGCACAATGCCACCGCTTCCAGACAAATTCGTTTCTGTTACTTTACATATTATTGCCACTTTTTTAAATCCTGCTTTATTAGCATTTTCTTGGCGACCATGGGTTTAATTTTTAGTTTTTTTATTGAGGCTCACTTTTCCTAATGGGTTAATCTGCAGCGATGAACGTTATATTTGTTCCGTCTGCTGGATAAAACTTCAGTGCATCGATGAAACATTTTTCACAAATTTGCTGTTACTGTTGGTTTTAATTGCAATATTAATAACTAATATTAATTATATAATCATAAATAATAATAATTAATAAATCGCATCGAAATATTGTGTTGTGTTTAGCTGTTCTAATCAATATGGAGGAATGGATAAAATTAATGCAATATTGCGAATCACGTTTGGATATTCCAAACTGCAGCGGCGTCATTGACTGAAAACATGATCACATTCGGTTCTCTGAAAGAGTGGTTGTAAATTACGGCCAGAAGGGCCTTTTTTTTTTGTTAATGTGGATAAGGCCCGAATTTCCGTACATTGATTCTGCAATAAATGGAAGATTGAATGAATCAGTGGTGTTTTTAAAATGTTCATTCAAAGAGCACCATTAAAGAATACTCTTAACCCTTAGGCTACTAATGTCATATGTATATATATATATATATATGGAGCACCCATTCTTGATGTTTCTAGATCACACAAACGACGCAGCACAGTCGGTAGGACTCCTCTGGACGAGTGATCAGCTCGTCGCAGAGACCTCTACCTGATAACACACGACACTCACAACAGACAAATATCCATGCCCCCGGTGGGATTCGAACTCAAGATCTCAGCAGGCGAGCGCCTTTTATTTTCAATTTTGCATTCTCTGCAGTGAGTTCGGGAAGTTTTTTCTCCTGCAAAACTTTCTGTAATACATTTTCACGAGCCCTTTTGTTTTCTTAGTGTTCGGATTTCATGTTTCAAAAACAAACACGATATTTCGTTACACTTCTCACCAGATGTGTGTTTTCGTCTTTCCATGCGAGTTTATTTTCAGACAGAAGATAGAAAAAGAAGCCTAACAGCAAACAAAAGCATCTCTTCTTCACTTTGGAAAAATATGCAGTGACATGTCTGTTTAAGTGTTTCACTTCCAATCCTTTTTCGAAATTAAACCAAAGTTGGTCGCGGCCATTATTTTTCATTCGTCATCTGGTATGATAAAATGTTGTGTACTGAATCTTTACAGATTTCAGTTTTATCGATTCATTCACAGCGATCATCCAAAGCAAAAAATATAAAAGCCGCATCCAGTCAGAATAACCATATAACAGTGAAAGGGAAAGGGAAAATGCTGTATGTAAAGGTGAAATCCTTATACAAGCTAGTCAAATATGTTTAATAAGACTAACTTTATCCAAAGTATTATTTAACTCTCCATATAAAATCCATATAAATTAATACGCAAAAACTACACCATATTAAATAATATAATCTTACGGATCATAATCTTCAACGCACAACTTAATGACTACTTTGTGTCTAAAAATAGGTAAATTTTAATTTCAACACATTTTAACCCCGAAATTATCAGACACAAGGCTACATTATACCACCTACATAGATATATTACTGCCCTTATATAAGAAATGAATTTCAATGTTGATTTTGCTTTGTGATGTTATATTTTATACATGCTCTACATTTCTTTTTAATTACTTACAGTTGTAAGATGGCATGCAATAGGATAAAAATTTATCATTATAAACAGTGTCAATAAATAAAATAATATTTCTAGAATGAATATTTTGTCATTATTGAACTGTTACCAGGCTGTATTTTTTCATTTTGGTTAATGAATTATTTAATACTGTGGACTTATGTACCCTAAATGCAACTTTCAAACCTGAACGCAAACTGCAGGCATCCTCCTGTAGCCTGTGAGAGAAGACACGTACATAAATCCCCAACCTGCGATTCCAACCGCAATATTTGAACTGCTGGCGCAGCAGTAAAATTACAGATCAACATTGTAAGTTGTTTGTGTCCTGGAATTTCTTTGAACATAATTTGTGTCTACACGACATTTAATGTATTTCAAAGCATCTAAAATTCCTTTAAGTTGTTGTCGTTCGAACCACGAATTCTAACAAAGTTACATGTTATTGAGCAATCCATAGTATGTAAATCTTAAAACCTGGTCGTGATATATAGTCAATAAAAACCTGTGGATTAATTTTGCCAATGCTGCAAATTTGACATGACCAACACGTTAGTACTTCACGCTTTTTCCAAAGCATTCTAATAAGGATGAACTTTATTGTAAAACTGAAATGTCAGCTGAATTTTTCTTTAGAAAATTCAAGTATTTTTACGAAGTGTGAAAAACCGTCCTTGTGCAGGGAGGGCTACATAGGTCTAAAGTTTTTTTTTTTTTAATTTCAACCTTGGAACCCTGGCGAATTCAATGTGATTAATTATTCAACTGGCTCTTAGTATGCTGCAGGCTGTTGTTAGAAAAATATGTATGGTCATATTTGCAAGAAGTGACAAATGAAGTAAAAATGATGGCTAGAAGGAGCTGTCTGGGTTTTGTATACGATTGTGGACGATCCATCGGTAGGAAGTGTGAGGATGAAATTTTTGCTAATAATGAATTCATCCTATCTAATCGCATTACCGTAAGTATGGTTAGAATGTTTTAATTCGTTTACGATGAAGTCAGCAAGAAATTCCTTTCCCTCGCCCTCTCTGTTCACACTCGAAACTTTACCTGAGCATAAACTGGGCTTTCAGCTATTGAATTGCCGTGCAGTGTTTAGGAAACTTAACTACACAGAAAAGTCTCTGGCAGATTGTGGACATTGTTCTTAGTGCCTATTACTAGGGTAAATAACGTCTAAACTTTGGTAACTTCTACCTTAACCCTTAGGCGACTAATGTCATATATATATATATATATATATATATATATATA
>Ga0268261_10004063_pt1 | contig 10895 bp, 5 predicted proteins | sample TergutNc150P1_FD_190353 | JGI IMG/M metagenome (GOLD analysis project Ga0268261, IMG submission 190353) | Nasutitermes corniger P1 segment gut microbial community from laboratory colony in Florida, USA - Nc150 P1 (SPAdes) (version 2) | ecosystem: Host-associated > Arthropoda: Insects > Digestive...
ATGACATTAGTAGACTAAAGGTTAATAATTTAACCCTTATCCTGCTAACGTGGAGAAAATGGTGGGCTCCTAATAATGCCAGCAAATAGCAGATGGGATTTAATTCGGGGTTTAAAGGGTTAAGGCTTTCTTCCGTCTAAGATTTAGATCTCCAACCATTTTATGGCAAAGGGCAAATACCATTACTGTGGCCTTCTTCGCGGACCGCATTTAAAAAATTCTAACAAGTGGTGCACCCAGTTGCCTACGTTATTGTGTGATTTTTGCAGTAAATAAACCATTCACAAATTTGGCCGCGAGCTGCATAACACAACCTGGTGGGCCAGGAGTTGGAGACCCATGGTCTTAGAACAACGTGAAACTGCACTTTATAGGAATACACACATTTCGCAAGTGCTTTCTATTCACATTTTATAAGTGATTAGATTTTTATTGTTATCTATGGCAAATACCTATGGATTATTGCCTAACTAATCACACTGCACATTCGAAAATGATTTTCCATTATATCTCCTTTGCGAGTAGTATTGCTAGTGTGAAATATTTTAAACGGCATAAAAAGGCCACAAATATTTATATAGTTTATTTATAAAGCAAAGGCGTTATCGCATATTCAAAAACAAAATTAGCTTCTCCCGGACTGTCCTCAGCACCAGCTGAACGGATTTTCTGGACACCCGAATTTGAAAACATATACTTTTTTGGGGTGGGGGGTGTGTAATCGGACAAAACATCAGACAATTTACTTGAAGAGAGTACATTTTTCAGTTCTGACGGCTAAGTGTTGCTCAACTGTACAAATGATTATTGATTATTTTAGTGCCGTGATATAAGTGTTTACGCGAACGCGCCTGTAGTTTTTCGATCCGTACATATTTCCTGTCTTTAATAATATACTGCACTGCACATTAAATTCACGTATAAATCGTTTCCAACCTATACGTACCAAAGCTAAATTCACTCCACTATTTTACTGTAAAATTACAGTAAACATTAAAAATATATTGACTGTTTACGATGGTAAAAGATACAGGCAGAAGGATAGAGCACATTTTTGCTGCATGCTTTCACGTCATTGATTTTCGTTTAAAAAAGTTAAAAAAACAGTGCGTTACATTACCAAGAAAGGGAATAAATCTCCACGTATTCCCTATTATGGGCAATGGTTTTGGCCCTGGAATGTCTTCAAATGGCTTTGCGTAATCCCACTCCTCCGGTCTGGCCTGTGTGATGGCTGCAGTGCTGTTACATCTCTTGAGAACAACCGCACTGACATTACGCAACACTTCCTGATGGCTCTCTGCGATCAGACAGCAGCTCACGCGAACGCCACTACACAGCATCTCGCGAAAACTGATAAAATGGTGTTGCAGTTGTGCGTAGGTAGGGCAGTGAGTCATGGTATATTTTGTCTTAGTAACGAGCCATAATGCTATGTCAGCAATAGCAGGCAGTTTTTCAACTGTTCTGACCTAGTTCGTTTTATCATTTGTATCCGGCAGGATTAACTACAAAATTGCGTGTAACGTAAACATGTTTTTCAATATTATTCACACAAACTGCCCAATAACTGTGACAGTACAAGAACTGAGAATGTTTGAAATGTTTCTGTAATATATTTACAGATTACGTAGTTTGTGAATTGCACGACTTGGTGTTAGATATTTCTGGTGATTCTCTCTCGCCAATTGCTTACACTATTCCAAGTGAAATGCTGTTTACAGAGAAACCAAATTCGTAAACAATGCCCCTATAATCTGATTCCTTGTTAAACAGTAAGTCTGAAACATTACACAACATATAGTCTGAGACCTTTGCTTTTTGAGATACATGACACTTGCAGTGGCGCAGGGTGTCCAATGACCAAACCCCATAAACCTCACAGATATAATAGAATTGTCTTGTTCAACCACTGTGTGGCATATTCCCCATACAATGCATGAGCTCCATCTTGTTGAAACACAACCTCTGTCTCAAAACTGGAGGCAGACCTTGAATCAGGTTCGGTACAACAGTTCGCAGACAATTATCATTGCGCAGACAGTGTATCAGGTATCAGACTGCAGACCATACTTTACATCATACTTACATAATTGATATTTACGTTTGTAAAAGTTGGGTCGTTCCTTGGCTCAGGCGGTTATTCGCACAGCGAGAATTTCTCTCGTACCCAGGCTGTTAGAATTTGAGGTGGACAAAGTGGCACTGGGACAGGTTTCCTCTGAGTACATACTATTTCACCTGTCGGCATCCTTGCACCAGCGCTCCATGTTCTTATTTCATCTGTCACCGAAACTAAATAATTTTAGTAATTCGAAACGGTGTGCTGCTTTCGGAGGATCTTCCTCACTGTTATGTCTGTTTACCTGTGGTTGTTGTTGTTGTTTGGTCCTATTCTTTTAATTTTAATATTTTTCTAAGTGTGGCAAAGAATATCGGCAATATAGCGATTGCATTTACTATTGGACAGAAATCAATATTACATTAAGATCTTAATTCTTGCTTGTTAAATATCGACCATGATAACTTAAAATATTAAACGGAAGAAAGCAATGTTTTGAACTACAGATGTACAAAAATAAAAAGCAAAGCGAAATGCCAAAACACATTTTCCGAAAGAGTTGCAAATACCGCGATAATTGAATAGAATTATTGCTCCACGTTTCCATTTCTTAACCTGCATATTAAGCAAAAACTGGACTTCAGAACACACCTCAATGCTACAGAAATTTCACATTAATTATACTGTTACAACAAGCTCCTCACATTCACGGTAACCCTCAATCTCTTTGCATCTTTTTCTTCACTTTGTCTCTTTCTCCCCTGGTTTCATTTATATGTACATTCCTCACAACATTTTTTCCACATTTTATACTTGAAAACAAACTCGTTGTTATAGCCATTTATTTTCTCCAATTATTCTTGCCGTCCGTAATTTCTCTACGTTTTATTTCCTTTTTTCTCATTTAAATTCCAAAATTAACTTCTTAAATATTTGCAATATGTAGTTTTCGTTTCCATTTGAGAAATATGTATCTACACTTTGGGTAAAAATCTGTGTTTAGATTGTCATTCTTCTTAGCTCATAGCCAAAATGCAAAATTGCCATTGGGTTTAAGAAATCACTACGTCACGAAAATATATGAGGGAGTGTAGTTATAGTTTCAGGCATTTTTAGTGTCTGAATTTCATGTCAGCAATAGTCTTAACGCTCCGGCCACTTCACTTCTGGGGAAAAACACCCCTGCTACCGATTCTCAGTATTTGCACCCATTATTTCCACGAAGGTCATATAACCTTCCGGTCAAGGTTATGGGGACGCGTCTTCCTTTCTTCTATGCAGGAGTGAATTTTCTTTAGTAATTAGATTCATTTCTGGTTTTGAGACTTTAAAACTTATTTTTCTTTGTTGTACGCATTTTTTATTTAGTTGATAATACATTTTTTATTTTGCATTCTATTTCGAAAGTTAATCTTTATATTGTTTGCTACATGTAATTCCTTCTATATATGCTGTGTGTAGTTACAAGCAACAGCACAATAAGAACCCCTGTGAATTTCATATCATGCCAGCGCAGCCGAACGCCAGATATTGTACGAGTATATTACCATCAATAATAATAAAATGGCGGACGCTCGAAATTTCCAATTTGGAGGCATACAATTTTAGTCATTCTTTAAAAAATGCAGCTATCGAATTTAGCTCGAATGCCAGATACGAAGTAATCACAGACTGCTGAGTGCAAAAATGCTGCACGGCACATTCAGTGGTATTTGTCGTATTAACTTTTTTATTTGTAGTTTGGTTAGTGTGTCAGATGGAATTAAATTTGGATAATGGCACAGTAATACATCTTTTTAAATTATGAACAGCAAACAAACAAACAAACAGTGGATATTTATATCGCAAATCCAAAACGAGGATAAGAAATAAGAAGTACCGTTTTTTTTTTCAGAATATTACCCATAAATTTCAACACTATTAACTATTTGCTTTACTGTTAATGTCACTCGTTACCGTGTATTTTAAACAGTTCGTAAAATAGAACAGCAGATGCACTGATGTTAAAATAATTTTTACATACACTTTGTCGAGAGTCCGACATGTTTCCATCTATTTTCATCATCCTCAGGGAGTTACTGAGTATTAATAAAACCTTCAATAATGCTTTGGCTAGTAAAATATAAAACTGACATCCTCCGGAAACAAACCATTGTAAAACCCTCTAAAACTAAATACTCCTCATCTTATTGTCCATTTCTACATTGCTCAAGCGTGTTTTATACTATCTACTGACATTTTATGCACAAAGCATTTTAATGGATGTAATAATTCAGCTATGTTTTGTATGTTGTATTGACGTTCAGTAACTCCATGAGAATGATAAAGATGGATCGGAACATGTCGGAGTTATGAATTTTAATATTAGTGCATTTTTAATATTATTGTACTAATTATTTTTATAATATTACAAAACGCAGTATGGGAATTTTATTCCTAGGCCCACTGCACGATTGTAAGTTGTCTTTGTAGGTTACTAGCTTTTCATTTGCTACTTTCAAAACCATAATTCTCAACAATGTGCCTAATAGCCTCGTTGCATGTGTCTTCTCGTCATTCGGTGTGTAAAAATTAGAAAGTGAGGAAAGAATTTTCAAACGTTTGGTTTAGTGTAGTTGTGCCAGTTGAAACTTGTTTACTCGAACCAACTGTTTCTTCCGAATAGAACAACGGAAACATTATGTCAGTACTTAAGTGGGTATACGCACTGTTTTGAGTGTACATCTTCTCCAAAAAATATTTATCGTAGCATAAGGTGTTTTTCGCAGACTTTGTACACAAAAATTAAACATACACGTCATGTCAGTTATACTATCTATGTAAGTCAAAATGTAACTATAAACAAAGGCGAACGAACGAGATGGAATAAGAAAGCTGTGTGTATATTTCTAACATACCAATTGGACATTTTGAATTTTCGTATTGATATATTCTATAAATACGTCGACAAACTGGAATACAAAACAAGGAGTTTAACGTTTCATGCCTTTTACAAATTTTATTGTATAGGAACTGAACATACACTCATAACAACAAACTTTTTTCTTGAAATCCTTAACCTCAACAAAACCCTCTTATTTAATCTGTTGCTATTTGCCAACGCTCTATCGTGCTGTTATTTTGTCATTTTGAATTAGGACTATTTTGTCAGAATTTGAGAGTATGAATTATTTAGTGTAATCATTCTTTTTTTTTTTTAAATGATGTTTGTAGCTCATGAGGTGAGAATGTTCCACACCGTTTGCAGAACTCGGCAGTTCTTTAGCGTTTGCCGAACTACCTGCTTTTTCGGCATAAAGTAAATCATTTTAAACAAGTCCACATTCACTCCTCTTTCACTTTCTCTTAGTACAGAGTTGCAGTTTATTTTAGGTTTTTGTCTCCTGATTTATCTCTTCATTTTCGGTTTTCAAAAAAGAAAGTTCTTATGAATTGAACGTCGCTGCCATACGTGGTATGTGTCCCTATCTCGCGCTCCATACCTTCACTTTATTTGGTGAAAAATACAAATTATGACGCTGCTGTCTGTACAACATTCTTTGCCCTCTTTTCGTTTTGCCGAATATCCCAAAATTACTGCCCAGCTAATTTTTCTTCAATATTATCAGTCTGGATTTTTTCCGTATGGTTAGAGTAAGTCATATCGAGTAGCAGATGAAGTGTTACTTCAGACACTGGCACACTGGACATGTCAACTTACCTTCGTCACCAAAGTTTCAATCTCTAGCTCAGCGAATCTGCGACCAATGCACATTCTTGGGCCGAAACCAAATGGCATAGTAAGAAAAGGGTGTGCCTTGTAGTACTGAGGGTCTTCCTTTATCCACCGCTCTGGAATGAATTTGTTCGCCCGTGGATAACACTTCTCCAAGTTGCTCAACATTAGAATGGGAATGAAAATGATTGTCTCTAAGGCATGAATTACACATCACAAAACCGTCCTATGGTTAAACAGTTACATACTAACTTATTGACTTTCATTATATTTGGCGTCACTAGCATTTCAGTGGGCTTCCCTTTTGTCAGTAATACTAAGACAACCCGACTGTAAGAAATTTTGAGATGGGAATAACATTACATATTTTGAAATTTATTTTTATGTTTTTGCGTGTTTTAAACATAAGCTAAATTGTCTTTCAAGGGTAGGATCCAAATTCAAAATGAATTGTACACACCCCTTTTGGCATTTGATAATCAGCCAGAACCATGTTTTTGACTGTTCCCCTTAGAGTTCCTACAGCAACTGAAGACATCCTGCAATACAAAAACAAAAACAACCATCGTACGATGGGTTAAAAACTCGTTTGTTTCACAGACCATACTACCAGCTCAGTCAAGCTTTACAGAACACACAATTTTAGATATAAACCTGTAAATATTCAATTTATTTCTCCCATTTTCATTCGCAGTAAATTACGAATGCATATTTAACACTTTAAGTCGCAGTGTTTGCTAATAATCTACCAGGTTTAACACTCGGAGATTCTAAATTCTGTCAACAGTGAATGTTCATATGTGTTGAATTTTTTAGCGTTCCGATTACTTCAGTCATATTATTAAGAGCTTATAGAGGAAGATAGCAAGAGTTGAAACAGTAATCTAAACATATTGCCGCTAGCCTATTTTAACATAATGGGCAGGATTTTGTTACCCCTGTTACAGTATGTGGCCTTTCTGTGCTCTATCAATGTACGTAAGATTTAAAGTGTATTGAAACAAAATTTAATGTTGTGCGTGGTAAAACTGTTCAAACAAGAATAACAATATAAAAAATGGAAATATTATTTTTACGCACAATATTATAACTAATTATTAGATATGTAAAATGTGAATATAGGGACTAAGTTCAGATGACACAGAATTCTGTCCACATTGAACATTTGTTAGGAAATATGGTTTCACAGGTAATTTCTTCATTATCTGAATAACCGTTTGTTTTTCAAGACCCAGTTACTTGGCTGGTTGTTCAGTTAAATGGATAGTGAAGATGAGCAAACCCGGACCGACGACGTGGTCGAGAGCGATATTGTGAAATAGGATGACAGCTGCATAAATAACCTGGAAGAAAAATGTAAAACATGCTCTACTATTTACATTGTAATTACACAAATATGTCAGTTAAATAGTGAAAGAAGATTTTCGAAATAAATTTTGAGTTATATCAGTTCTAGCCTACGTTTCGCACGTGCCCATAATTTACTCCATGTATAAAAAAGAAATATAAATTGCAATTTATCAGTCTCGTATCGATAAACATAAAAAAACATAGAGCTTGTAAACCAAAGTAATTTACATTCCCGCATGTATGATAATATTTGTGGGGTGCTTGTATGTTGAATAATAATCATTCATTGACAGTATTAACATAATTTTTGTTAACGTATAAATACTATACCGTATTGGTTTCTTTTTGTCATCTTGTAAGTTTACATGCACTAGTCTCGTTGGCTGCTTGCTTGATCTGTTAGTTAGCTAGAGCATTCTACTGTATTTTGAAGATACCTCATGGATGCCATGATGCACGCTTTCAGGTACCTCAGTTCATTCAGAATGTTTGACGTAACTGGTTGATCCTTGTCAGTTACATATCGCTGTTTTTCTTCAAATAATGCTGTTTGTCTGGGTTCTTGGCCAAATAGTACAGGGCATTAGCAACGGAGAACAAAGTGTGTAACAGAACACGAATGTAAATTTTTAGCTGAATCTGTCATAGCAAAATACTCAAGTAATATAAATTCATTAAGTACAGTATGTGGAGTATATTCCTTTTATTGGACAACATTTGGCCGAAACAGATTACTTAGTTTCCTTATAATAGTGCAACTGTAGGTTTTATACTGGGCTTCACAACCTTAGGAAATATATTTGTGTGGACTGGAAGTGGAGGTTGGCGGGATTATGCATTCGGGATTTTGAGTAATCAAGGACTGTTACAATGAGGAAATGCACAAGAATATGAAACATAACACTGCTATATAAGCTAGTTAGTTAGATCTTTAATACCCAATCATGTAGATACAAAAAAGTGTCTTCATAATGTATAAAAGGTAAAACAATCCCATTGCAGGCCTGGACAGGCCCTGAGGGTTCCAGGAGGTTGAGGCTCCCAGATTTCAAGACAATCGGCACATGAAGGCGGTAAAGTTATCAGCCCTACGCACCGGCCGCCTTTACCCGCAGGAAATATTCCTGGTACTCAGGTACAGAGGCTGAGTCACCCCAGGGCAATAGTGCGGCCGGAAGGATTAGGTTAATGAAAAACTCCAATGACACCATCGAGAATCTAACCCGCGACCTTCTGGCTTGTAGCGCTGTGCCTCAACCAACTGCGCCACCGCGTGTCCCCATCATTATGTATACTTTCTAGAAACTGTGTATGATTACATACACTGAAACATGCAGTTGAATAGAGATATAATTAACATTTTATAAAATAGTATTTGTTGATATTGATTTAAATCCTGTAGTGATATATCGACATAATATAGACAATAGAATTGACTTTATTTGTCTTGCTGTTACCCCGTGGAGGAATTACAATATCAGTAGACTTCATGTATGTACGTACACTTTGAACTGTATGTGTTCAGTACTAGGCACTTTAACAAATAATTTAATTCTACAAGATTTTGTTTAAGTACACGCCAGACTGTGATAAATAATTGGCAGAAACACGCTCAATTATCATTAATTTAACACACTGACATACAAACCAGTATTATATTTGATGACTGTGTGTGACATCAGTTGTCTAAACACAACAGCCCTACGGAAACGTACGTTTTGACGGTTGAAATATCTTCGGCTCTTTCACATAGAAGTGTATTATTAAGTACGTATAGTATTTAACAGAGTGTTTATCGATGAGGAGAATTAGAGGAGGATGACAAATGTAACGATAGCATCATATTATTTGTTATAAAGATAAATTATATTATTACGATGTTAACATAAGGGATAGTAAATTGAACTGGGAATAAATGCCTTAAGGGAAATGCATAAACTATGGCATCCAGCAAACTGAAGGTCTTACACCTCCATTAGATGTAGTCAGGAAGGAAGGAAAAATTATAATTTCTGTCTTAAAGAAAAATATTATTGAATGAGTTTGTTTCGGGATGAATTCCAGCGACCATTTTCTGGATATCGGAAATTAATTTCAGGGTGTTCGTGTGAGTAAAGTAAGTTCTTGCCCTGCTGAACGGGTCTGAGAGTCTCAAGGACCCTGCTGCACTTAGTAGATGTTAAGCTATTCAGTTTTTTGTTTGGTTGTTTGGTTAGTTGTTTATTTAGTCAGTCAGTCCGCCAGAAAATTGGTTAGTTAGCTAGCTAATTAATTACCGAGTCAGTTCCGGCCCCCATCATATCCAGCGCCATGACCACCGCAATTTCTTGGGTTAGGATCTTTGATAAACAGCTTCTCAAGTACTGGAAGTTCCCTGTCGCTATTCTCTGGCATGGCCTCCAGTCGCTCCATGGCCTGATTAATATACTTTAGCGAGAATCTGTCGAAAATGCAATGTATTTCTAGAATATCGTCATCAAAAATGCATGTAGACAAGGAATGTTTGATATAGGTACAATTATAAAATGCTATTTGAGGTTCAGGTTAATATTAAAATAAACGTCCTTCTTTAATGTAAGGTTATGCAATTGTCCGATGTCACGTTGCAAAAGGCCATAACAGTCAAGGACTGCTAAATATCCTGCCATTTCTAAGATATCAATAATATATAACTTCTTCTGACTACATTATGTCCGTGTCGCCGTGTGACTAGCATAAATTAAAATACTGCCCACTAACTTTCGTTATGAAATTATCCAGCCTTATTTTGATTTAAAATATCTTTGTTTTAACTCATTTATATCTCAAAGTACAGGGCGTAAAATGGCAGAGGGATTAGTGAGCAATAAATTTTAGGAATGTGGAAGCACACATATGTTTGTGTGTCATAAGCACTCTAAAAACACATCTGCAGATTTCACAAATTTTCGCCACGTTGGTGAGCGTACGTATTTCCACATCGGGAACCCTAATTCCAGTTTGTGAAAGGACTCGAACTGTACTTGAACGGAGTCTATCATCTTCTGAGGCTCCGAATCTGGTGAAAGATTCGCGTCCAGGCACCCCAGGCGTGTATCCAGAGCGATATACACAATAGCTGTTGAAGTACCAAGAACTGTCAAGTTATTGGGCAACCAAAACTGAAATTCCGTATTTAGAGAGGAATTGCCAGGAATATAACTGATAATCAGTGTGTACTTTATTGTCGGCGAATGACAAGTATCAATAATTTGTTCACTTTCATGTCCGTGACCAGTAAAATATGAGGTAGTTTAGTGGAAAAATAATCAGTTCTTTAATGTTCTCCTCTACTGTCCGATATTCTCGATCTACTTTAAGGAGTTCATTATACAGGGTTTTTCAGGAGGAATCTGCCACAGTTCAGGAAAACGCTCTTTATGTTAATTTATATTGATATGACGAAACATATCTGTATCTGTATTCGAACCGTTACAGAGAAAATATCTCGAGAAACATAAGGTCTTCTTGTGGATCCACACACTGTACCTATTTACATGATGAATATCCGTACACTGCTCATATCCGCCCTTGACCCTATAGCCAAGCGAAGCCATACAGAGGTGAATGTTCTTTGTAAAGTTCTTTGGAAAGTAAGGACAATTTTTATGAATCTTGTAGGAGTTTTCGTGCTTAGTGAGTGTTTGTCATTCAGACATAATATATATGTTAATTATGCATTACCCCTTAAGTGACTAATGTCATATATATATATATATATATATATATATATATATATATATATATATA
>Ga0268261_10004064_pt1 | contig 10895 bp, 11 predicted proteins | sample TergutNc150P1_FD_190353 | JGI IMG/M metagenome (GOLD analysis project Ga0268261, IMG submission 190353) | Nasutitermes corniger P1 segment gut microbial community from laboratory colony in Florida, USA - Nc150 P1 (SPAdes) (version 2) | ecosystem: Host-associated > Arthropoda: Insects >...
GGGGGGGGGGGGGGGGGGGGGGGGGGAAAAGAGCGTTATCATGAAAGCCTTACAATGAAAATGAATATGTAAAACTTGGTAGATGTAATTTCGAAATAGTAAAAGGCTATGCATATCTTGGTACAATTACAACATATATAACTGAATTAAGACCACAGATTAAAAAAAGAATTATGAATGCAAATAGAGCTTATTATGCACTTATACCTCCACTAAAGCGCCAATCAGTACTCAGAGCAGAAAAAATAAAAATCCATGACTTCAGTAACATCAGTGGCAACTTACAGGGTAGAATCTTGAACAGTGAATAAAGATATTGCTAAGTGGCTGGCTACTTTTGAAAGCAAATTTTAAGAATGTTTGAAGGAATTAAAGTAAATAAAAATTAGAGAAGGCGATATAATAAAGAATTAAAGCCGCTGTTTAGAGATTTAGATATACTTTCATTTGTCACAATAAGTCGGCTGAATTGGATTGGTCATGGTAACAGAATGGATAAGAAAAGTCAAGTATTTAACAATAATCATTAGGGAAGAGGACGATAAAAAACAGATGGAATTGTGTAGATATTAATAATGCGAAATTACAAACAGGAAAGAGAGGTCAAAAAACAGAATTGACTGGGAGAAGTTCATTAACGAGGCGCAGTTCCGCATTGGACTCTAGTGCCGTCTTAGAAGAAGAAGATGCCAGTCATTTGAAATTACTTACCACGTGTCATACTACACGTTGCGCTACTTTTTCGCACAGCTTATTTTTTACAACCATGCTTCTGCAAATACCTTACTTTCCTTCCGTAGTAAACGTTCTGAATAAACTTCCGAATTCAACCCCTCTTTACTAGCTTTCGCCATTCCCGCCATACCTACGCAGCCATACATCCCCACCAGACACAGATCATATATGACGAGTGCTGTCGCTCATAAAATAGTGCAGATTGTAACTACGAAGGGATGTGGTACTCGCGCTCAGTGGTTCTGTAGTAACAACCACTGATCATCTCGTTGGCACTCGTGTGTCGGTATAATCTCTTCTTTGGTCGCACTCCACCCCCGCCGTACCCGCTAACAATCTGGCTACCACTACAATCTTTCCCAAAGAACAGCATGATCGTTTTAGATGCACAGTACGTACGTTAGAGCAGCAAGATCATATAAAAGTTTTGTAAACCTTTCGGAGACTGTACGGCGGTACATTTCAGACGACAGCAATATACATCGATGATCTATCAGTTTTCGTCATGTTGGTGTGTTATCGAACCCAGTTACATGCCACAGTCAGGGATCAGATGCCGCAGCTGGTTTGCATGCTGTCAGTGCAATAGACAATTGTCAGTGTGGTGTGCATTGCAGTCGTAGGGCCGGTGTTATGACGCCGTTAAAGTTGCGATCACTAATGTTAAGTTAGAAGATTTCGCGTATTATGTAGAAATATATGCGTAATGTAATTGTAGGACACAAACTTTGTTTTGAATCAAGAGGTCACAATTTGCGATGAATATCGAAGAGGTGGATGCTACTTGTAACCCTGTGCATTTCGTAACACAAGTAAGTTATTATTTAATCAAATATTATAGAACTCTTTACATTTTTCTTCCATTCTGTAAGGTGAAACCTACACCATTATGAATTTGCCCTTAAGTGAATGCAGTGGTCACGTTAGTGTTTTCTCAAGCCCAAGTACCATATTAACAAGAACACATGCACAATTAATGTACAGATATGTGGCTTCTTGTGTATAAGCATCTAACCGGTTAAATGCAGGTGTAATACCCATACAACGCTTGTAAAATGTGAAGATTTTATGAAGGGTTTTCAGCCTTTTCACTGAAACATGTATGCCATCGGACTCACCGTGTTCACCTAATAGTAGTGGATTTTACTTTTATAATAACTACTTTGAGTACTGTTATGGGTTGTGTAAATTATGTATGACTTCTATCATTTAGGTTTTAGGCAGTGTTGTATGCCACACAGGTGCTACCACTTGATTATGTTTCTTTGATTAGGGTTGGATTGGTTGATTTACCTGTGGGAACCCGTGCACTAAGCTATACATTGGCTGTGTTATATTTTGGGTGGAGTTATTACTGAATTGGGTTTTTACCAAGCTAGACAATTCCTTTAATTCTGGGGTAAATTTAGGTATACGGTTGTTTATTTCCCATGATGTTGCATAGTACGTTTCCCATTCACTTCCAGTTTTACATATTTTCGTGTTTTAATGTAATTTTTTTATGGAATAGATGAGAAATTCAACAGCAGTACATTGCTGACAAGACTTTTACATGTTTGCTTATTTTGAGTGGCAAAACTTTGTAATAGATGCACATATTCTAGAACGAAATGAAACTCTTCTCAACTGTTGCTATATTTTAAGTTAAGAAAACACTAACCAAGAAAACACAAACATACATTCTGAACACCCAGTTTCTTGTGCTTGTGTAATTACTGCTCGCAAGCTAAGAGAATGAGAACCAAATAAGCTCAGATTGTTTTTAATTGCAGTTGTCTCTTTACATTGGAGGCTCTGAAGATGCCTCTGTAAATCAAGTGACAATGTGTGTGCAAGGGACGTTACGAAAAGTGCTGTGAAAACATGTAGAAGGACATTTGCAAGAAATAAATATTGTAGTACAGACCAATGGAAATGCATTCATTTAAGGTTGATTTTTTGAGTGTTTTCTGTGTTGACACCGCCATTTGCCGAATTTTTCAGTGTGTTCTTTTATGCCAATGTCAGTTGCTAAGATTACATAGTGTTCATGATTGATGAATGAATTAGTGTGGTGCATTGGTGAAATGATGTTGATAGGCAAAAACGGAAGTACTTGGAGAAAATTCTGCCCAAGTGACTGTGGTGTTAATGCAAATTTGTGTCAGTTATTCAGTTTTTACTTTTTACAGGTTTGAACAAATTTTGCTACATCCTTCTGTACAAAACCCATGAATTTGATTGTCATTTTGGTTATGAGGCATGGTTGACTGAAGGATGAACACAATGACAGAAGAGCTGACCTGCTAACTTCATTTGCATTCCCTATTTAAGGATGGCTGCAAACCTGGTTCTGGCTACCGTGGAGATAAAGGCAGTGAGACGAGCACAATATTTCAGGAGCCAGTCACAACAACATCAGAGCATGACTGCAGCGGTTTTGACATCGTGAAAGCTACACAGGTAATAATATTGCATCCTAGGTGGATGCCTGAAGTACGGTGTTGTAGTACCATAACAAGATATCCATTTCCTTGCTTTTGAATTGATTGAGCCATTCAGCAACCTTTTTGATGGCTAGAAGATAGGCCAGAACATGTCATAATGAATAAAAAATTGAGTAAAGGCTTTTTCTTGAGGGTGTGTTATTCAGAACATATAATTAATCTGATTTAATAAAACAATGGGATGACACATAAGTTTCCAGTATGTGATTCTGGATAAAAAAATTTCACTGGACATATCCTGTTTAATAACTCACAAATTAAAACTTTATGCTAGATGTGTGTGTGTGTGTGTGTGTTTTAATCATGATTTAAGTAAGCTGTTATGGTGGTTATGGAACCTAACCTTGATTTATAAATCCAATGTGTCTGTGAGAAATAGATTTCAGAATGAAGGTTTTGAATGCAGCCTGTTTGTAACCAGGGAACTATCTGTCCTTGGCATCACTTCAATATGCATGACTGTGTGGAGCATCATAATATGTCAGGACTTTGTATACAGCTGGCCATGGGGCAGGGTATGACAACTGGTTTATAACTTCCTAACATTACGAGGAGTATGTGTTATAACTACAGTTACAACTGAGTGTTGCTGTCCCAATGTGACAGACTTGATAAATTAACAGGGCATTTGTTTTAGTATGGGTCCCTTGCACGCTGTAGAGAGCTGGTGGAAACAGGGTTTGATGTCAACCAGCCAGACAGTGAAACTGTCACACTTCTGCACTGGGCAGCAATCAACAATCGCCGTGAAATTATCCGTTACTACATCAGTAAGGGAGCAGTTGTTGATGCAGTGGGGGGTGAACTCTTGGCAACACCCCTGCATTGGGCAACAAGGTAAGATATTATTTGTTTAGTTAGTAGATGAAGGAATTTTTGCATTAGTTTTGTTACCTGTTCCATTTCTTATTTACACTGTTAGAGTGTGAAATATTGCATAAAATTGTAGCTGATCAGGTCTTTAGTTAGTACAAAGTTTTCTTTAAGGAGAATAGTTTTCAGTGGTTAGCAAGTTTGATTTGAAGAAGGAAAGGACTGGAAAATAAAAATGTATATCATTGGTATGTTTCTGGTGCTATAATATAAATATATTATTTAGTGCAAATGTCTGTATTGTTTAGGGTTTTTTGGACACACACTCTCTCTCACTCTCTCTCTCTCTCTCTTGCTCAGTCATCTTATGCACCCCTCTTTCTGTTATTCTTTCTTTCTGTATTTTTTTTTCTCTCATTCATTCTTCTCTTGTTCTTTTATTTATTTCTTGTTTGTTTGTTTCTGAATTCTTTCTCTCATTATTTTATTCCCCCCCCTTCTCTCTCTCTCTCTCTCTCTCACGCACGCGCGCGCGCACACACACACACACACACACACACACACACACACACACACACACACACCCCGCGCGCGCGCGCACACACACACACACACACACACACACACACACACACACACACACACACCCCGCGCGCGCGCGCGCGAGCACATGATATTTTCAGCCTACTTTTTTGCTTGTGAGGAATCTAGTCTAAAAGTGCAGCATGTGGTTAGTGCAGGTGACTGAACTAATGTCTTGGTGTGTTAGGCAGGGACACCTGGGAAGTGTAACTCTGCTCATGCAGCATGGTGCAGATCCTTCATTGCGTGATGGAGAAGGCTGTTCCTGCATACATCTAGCAGCACAGTTTGGTCACACTGCTATTGTAGCATACTTTGTTGCGAAGGGTGTCAACATGAACATGCAGGACCGCAACGGCATGACACCACTTATGTGGAGTGCCTATAAAGTTACTAGGTAAATCATTAAACCAACAGAAATATGATTGTTTCCATCTTTGTCTCTCTGTATAGCTGTGATGAAAAGTAATGTTGCGAGTTCTTAGTAAAATGAACCTGTCAGAACTTCATAAATTTGTATGTGCTCTTTGTGTGACATCTAGAATATGAACACTGTGCAAGATGATTTATGTTCATATGTTTCATATATGAAGGTTTACATTACTGATGTTTTGGCTTGGTCACTGGTGGTTATGGGATTATATGTGGAATGCAAGGTGATGGTGAGTTTTGACTCTTTAGTCTCTGTGATCCAATGCATCACCCACGTACAGATAGTAATCCCATTGAGCTGAGTAACTTGGATAAAGATTTGGTACCCAGCTGTATACTAAGTTGAGGGACGACTGGTGAAGGAGGACATGATGACTTCTGATCCGGATGTGGGGAAGAGAGGATTAAGGAAGGCATTCCTGCAGGAAACATAAGTACACCTGGACCTCTCCTGATGGGAAGACTTACAAGCAGATTGATGACATGTTGATATATAGGAGATGGCTTTCGAGTATTCTTCATGTACAATCTTTCAAGGGGGCTGACTGTGATACTGATCACTGTCTGGTGGTTGCAAAAGTTAGGGAAATATTGGCAGTAAGTAAACATCAGCACAGAAATTTGATGTGGAGAGATTTAATCTCAGGAAGCTAAGTGAGCTGCAGGTTAGGCAACAGCATCAGATTAAGATCTGAGACAGGTTTGCATCTTTGGAGAACTTAAATGATAGCCAGGACATAAATAGGGCTGGAGAAAACGTTAAAGAGAATATCAGAATGTCAGCTAAAGAGAGTCTAGGTCTGTATGAATTGCAGCAACATAAGCTGTGGTTTGATGATGAATGTTCAGGATTTTTAGATCAAAGGAAGCAGGCTAAAATGCAGTGGTTACAGGTTCCAAACCAAAGCAATGTGGACAATTGAAACAATGTAAGACCTGAAGCTAGTAGCCATTTCAGGACCAAAAAGAAGAAATATCTGAAAGCTAAAATTTATGAACTTGAAACTAACAATAAGATCAGAAATATCAGAGACTTGTATAGGGGCATCAGTGATTTTAAGAAGGGTTACCGTACTAAAGGATGAGAAGGGTGATTTGTTTGCAGACTCCCACAGTATTTTGGCTAAGTGCAGGAACCATTTCTTTCACCTATTCAATGTACATGGAGTTAGTGAGGTAAGGCAGACAGAAATACGTACAGCAGAACCACTAATGCTTGAGCAGAGTGCCTTTGATGTTGATATGGCTATTGAAAAGCTAAAAGGACAGAAACCACCAGGTATTGATCAAATCCCAGCAGAATTGATTAAGACAGGGGTAGAATAATTTGCTATGAGATCCGTAAACTTGTTATTTCTATTTGGAATAAGGAGGAATTGCCTGAGGAGTGGAAGGAGTCAATAATTTAACTTATTTATAAAAAGGGCAATTAAACAGATTGTAGTAATTATAGAGGTATATCACTTTTGTTCACTACATACAAATTTTATCCAAAATTCTGCTGTCAAGATTAACTCCATATGCAGAAGAAATTATGGGGATCATCAGTGTGGATTTCGACACAACAGGTCATTTACTGATCATATATTTTGTGTTGGTGAAATACTTGAGAAAAAATGGGAATACAGTGAGGCAGTGCAGCTATTTATAGACTTCAAGAAAGCTTATGATTCATTGAGGAGGGAGGTCTTGTAAAATATTCTCATTGACTATGGTATGCATGTGAAAATGCTAAGGCTGATACAAATGTATCTGAATGAAATCTGTAGCAGAGTCTGGGTGGGCAGACATTTGTCTGACATGTTTGCTGTTAACCCTTTAATGCCAAATTAAATCCCTTCATGCAGCAGCAGCCTGCTGAGATTTTTGACTGGGGATTTTGATTCTCAATGCTTACTCTTAAAAAAAAGGCATATCTCATAGGCTTTTCCTTCAGATTTAATTAAATAAAATTTTGCATTGTGTTTATGAGTTGATTAATTTGGGAAAAATGTTTACCTATTTTTGTAATAAATTTAGGCCTGTGAATCGCATGCATGATATGGTGTAAATAGTTCATTACTTACATAATTGTGGATGTTGTAGAAGGTCTGTGGCACCTTGGATCCCTGTTTTTATCACGGCACACACTATTCACAATGGGGATGATTTACAAATTTACTCTGGTGTGATATTCCATGAAACAAGATGCCACACACATGCCCATGTCACATGTGGTGCACTTATACACTTTGCCCTTTCTCTGGCTGTGAGATGAACACAGACAGCCATGGAGTTGGGTTGATGATTTTTCTGGCCAGTGCTGGTTATGGCGACTCTCAAGTCACACAACATTTGTTATGGCTGCACTTGGTCTTCCAACCAACCTGGGGATGGGGGAATCTTGGCATTTTCCAGCTTCTTCAATCAAATTCCTCACCAAAAGGAGCCTGAAATCTTGGTGGGTATATTTACCCCCACATTAAGATAAACAGGATCCAACTGTTGAGTACTGTTAGATCCAGAAAGTGGAAAAACAATTTCGTGTTCCACTTGAAGGTACATCGACTCATCGAATAGCTGTTGGACATACAATCAGAATTGTCGACGTAACCCCTGAGGTTTCATGGGGCGGTTGATGTTGTCACAAAAATTTCCTTCTGCTGATGGTTGGACCATTTTAGTCAGCATTTAAACTTCTTGTCTGTTCTTCCAAACTGATGTGGTCAAACCTCCCCTGGTCCTCATTGTTACATCACTCCTTTTCAATTTCAATTGTTTGGTCTAAAGTCACAGAGCATGTCTTTTCTGTTGGGCTGAACTGTCCAGCATGAATGTATTTTATGTCTGTCCAAGTCATCAAGAAGTCTTGGGATGAAAAGAAATTGTCCACAAATATTTTGTGTCCTAAGCCTTCAACTCAGCAAATCAAATGTCTAACAGTTGTGTATGTTGCAGTTGTGTCATCACTGGCGGAGTGTGAGTCTCTACCCAATTACATTCTCATGTCATATGTGTACCCTGATTCATCACAGAGTTTGTAAATTTTGATGCAGAACCTTTTTTTTTCTTTGGAATGTTTTGCCTGAAGATAACCCTGCCCTTGAATTTTACAGTTACCTCGTCCTCTGCCAAATGCTGTGAGGGGTTATAGAATTTAGCATAACCCTCAGTCAATGTGTCAGAGAGAGTCCTTAGTTTCCATAGTCGGTCATATTCTTTGCCTACATCTGGTCTCTGTGAATTATTTGCAAAATTTAGAAAATGCAGTATATGTAAAAATCTGTCTCATGTCATGGTCTCACCATAATACGGTTTGTGTAACTGTCTGAGTCTCGACCAGTAGTCATGTAGTGTGTCTTTCAATTTTTGTCCCATCTGCAGAGCTAAGGCAACGGAAGTCATCTTGTCCGGGAACATAATGTCAGTCAGTTGGCAGCCAGGTCTGGTTTGTACATCTAAGTGTTACTGGTAGTATACATTGGTCAATTCCATCAGCAGATGAACAATTTCTGTGAAAAACATCAACACAGACAGTGGCGTTCTGTATTTGTTGATGTATGTAGCCTCACTTTCTTTCAAAGCTTTTGCTGGACCGACAAAAGGACAAATATTTGTGTTCCTTCCTTGAGGCGGTCCCCAGGTTGGTAATCCGCCACTTGTTGCAGCCTGTGGTTCGACTTCTACTGAGGCTTGTTGTTGTTGTTGTTGTTGTTGTTGTCGTCGTCGTCGTCGTCGTCGTCGTCATTCTCCTCCTCCTCCTCAAAATCATCTTTAACATCACTAGCCTCAACACCTGATTCTGAGTTGGTATCAGCAACCAGAATTTCACTGATGACTTCCTCCTGGAGTTTGATTTTCTTGGCGGCCATTTCTGAATGCCTACAATTGTCTCCCTTACTTAGACTCCTCTCTTCGACTGGGCACAGTTGCAGAAACCTAATGCCACGAAGATTTGAGCTTCTTCTACAGTGACAGCAAAACAGATCTAAAGGTTCGATGTGACTACTGTATAAAATTCCAGCTATTTGAGGGTACCCAAGACTTTTTAGTAGATTGACAGCTGTGTGTTGCAAGTTACTGCCCCATGACCCTTATAGAGTACCCCAGCACTACAAGAGGCACGTCTGTGTGTCTTCCTGCAGCTGTAAACGTTGATTTTTGTGGATATCTTCGATTTTTGAGCATTAGTTTTGTGTGAACTAAATGGGTATAGTATGTTACTGAAAACATTTCTGGTCAACAGTCAGTGTTTGTTTCACAGGCCATTGTTGATATTTCAACCCACAGTGGACTCCAGTGCAAATGATAAACAAAGTGGGTAGATAGGTAGGTGGGTGGGTGGGTAGGTAGGTAGGTAGGTAGGTATTTCTGCAGGATACCTTCATCCCCAAAAAAAGTCTTTTAAGAAGGTATTTTTGATCAAAAACACCTGTACGTCCAGGCTAGGGGTTATTAGAAGGTTTGATGCCCTTTTCTTGCAGCCTTTTTCTTTCAGCCTTCATTTAAAATAAATGACATACCAATAGCAGTAACATGTCTGACAAAGAAAGAATGGAAAGGGTAAAGAGAAACAATACTGACATGATTTTCTTTAGTAGAGTTTTTTGGGAGGTATGGACAGCCAAAAAGTTTCATAGTTTTTTATAATTCCTTTGAGGTTTTGAAATATTTTAATATTTTATCCTTTTTTTTTCTTGTCCATTGTAGTCTTGACCCAACACGTCTCCTCTTAACATTTGGTGCATGCACTACAACACAAGATAAGCTGCATGGTAACACAGCATTGCACTGGGCAATCCTTGCTCAGAATCATACTGCAGTCTCCACTCTCGTCATGCATGGGGCAAGCCTCGACATTGCCAATGCACAGGTCAGAACCGTTTTGTATATTACACAAACTTTCATCCCTCTTATCTCATAGGCGACTGTTCACCTATTCTTAACTATAGAAACAAGTATGGTCAATTCCTGTGTATTTAAGCTAATGAAGGGGATAAGACAAATGAGTAACCAAAAATTATGGATCATCCAGATATATTGGTTTGTACTTTTACAAAACATGCTACTTAACTGTTTGGCACTTGAATCTGCAGAAGCCTGGAATTTAAGTGGGTGCTGGGTTGTGTAAGAGCAGATATATATATAATGTGATACTGTGCATTTTGAGTATCACACTACACGTTACATATGTATAATATTTGGTGCCAAAGGGATAACCACTTCCTGAATACTGGGTCTATACAAATGGCTTCTCTTTTGACCAAGAGTGTGTAATGTCCGTTGTTTTTTGTGAGTTCAGACTTCTTATGACAGCTCATTATTTGCCTTGCAGCTGTCATACTGGTTTTACCTACATATCAGAATAACCTGTATGACAGTACTTCATTGCAGTTTTTTTTATTAAAATAACTGTACAAAACATTTTTAACTTTGTATACAGTTATATGGCAATCCCTGATTTTCAGGAGATGAACTGAAAAATTTCTTACCTTGCATTTGGATAAATATGGTATTATTGCATTGAAACCCCCAGTAACTCATGTAGTCAGCATAGTGTAGTGCCACATTGCAAAATTCTCATCTTCTTCACTCTCACTCTGTGCGTTCTGTTCCTTATCCCTTTGTTTTGTGGCATTGCTGATAATATCTATGAGTTGTGTAATATTTATTTCATTCTTTTAAGGTTTTCTTCATTCATATTTTAAACTCTTTCACAACATACACCACATTAGTAATGTCAGGCTTGTTTATTTCTTTACTGGCAAAATATTGAACATTATCTTGCTGACAATTTGGATGAAGTTCACTTCATGATCAGAGAAGCTGTGTACTAAATGTATCATCCAGCAATGTCCCCCCCCCCCC
>Ga0268261_10004065_pt1 | contig 10895 bp, 9 predicted proteins | sample TergutNc150P1_FD_190353 | JGI IMG/M metagenome (GOLD analysis project Ga0268261, IMG submission 190353) | Nasutitermes corniger P1 segment gut microbial community from laboratory colony in Florida, USA - Nc150 P1 (SPAdes) (version 2) | ecosystem: Host-associated > Arthropoda: Insects > Digestive...
ATGACATTAGTCGCCTAAGGGTTAATAATTTAACCCTTATCCTGCTAACGTGGAGAAAATGGTGAGCTCCTAATAATGCCAGCAAATAGCAGATGGGATTTAATTCGGGGTTTAAAGGGTTAAGGGCTGATTCACACTATACGTCATATTTCCATTCCGTCGCGGAACGTCACCGTTCAGTAAAATTTTCTCGTGTGTATTTAAACGGGTATGTTCATAATGACAGGGAGGTCTCCGTCAATTCTCAGTTCCCTTCCGTCGCCGTCGCCGAGCGACAATGTTTGACGGGATGGAACGGGTCCGAATCGGTCTGAACCAGCTCGATTCTGATAATGTGAACAGTCCAACGTCTCGTCCAGTACACTTCGAGTGTTTGCTTGCAACGAGTGCTGCCTGGTTTTTCTTCGGAAATGGATGAAAAATTAATAGAATTGGTGCGTAAATATGAGAAAATATATGACACGTCAAATGAGAAGTATAGTGACAGTGCCTGGAAAGAAAAATTGTGGGGACAAATAGGTATAAAGAGTTGAAGAAATCAGGTAAGTTCCAACTGCGCATATTGAAGTTACTATCATTCTATTATCACCGAAGTTCTATTAATTAACAAATAACGGAAAATGCATTCCGTAGCAGTTACAAGAATAGAATAGAATAGAACGAATATAAAATTATCTGTTGTTATATTTCACACAGATTGTAAGACTTTTTTTCAGGAAAGCATCCAACTTAGTTGAATATTATAGATTAACCTGACTTTACACTCTTTCACATAAAATTATTTGTTGTTATATTTCACACAGATTGTAAGAAATTTTCACCAATGCAATTAGGGAAATTCCACAGGTCCCAAAGTCATTCAAGATTTGCGACCAAGTTGTCCGGGTAGGGATTGGCATAACTTCGTGTTTTAAGTGTTTTATAATAGATCTGCACACGTCTCGAACAATACTCTGTACAGTTGAGTGTCCCAAGCGAAAGCTGAATGAAATAGTTCGAGAACTATTTCCTGTAGCAAGATACCTGAAAGAAATGTGATGGAATTAGTTTGCAAGGTAACATAATAAGTAAGAAGTATTTTTCGAGGAAAAAAAATATCAATTACGAGAACACATAAATAACGATAAACGTTTGAGCTGAAATTACAGATCCACCACTATAACTGATTTGTAAATTAAATTAGGCAAAATGAGTAACTTATCCGTTTATTCAGAGGTTCGGAGTGTAAGCATAGATGGGCTTCGTTGCGGGACCAGTAGAGAAAGTATTTGAGGAAACTTACTACCAAAAGTGGTCAATAAAAATTCCGAAGTGGAAATATGCTGATGAGATGTCGTTCGTGCACCCTATTTGCGTGAAAGAGACACTATCAGTAATCTGGAATTTGACGAAAAAGGTGAGACGAATGAGGAAGAATTGTTACAAGCAGAGAGTGAACATGATGGTACAGCGGAACAAGAGAAGCAGACTCCAGTCACTGCAAATAATAAGTTAAAAAAAAATTCGAGGGACACTAAAACGCGCTGGGTATCAATCTGAGACGGCATCCCCAGTACCAATGAAATATTCGGTTGAAAGTGATAAGGAAAGACAAGCAGAACCACCTGTTGATCCTACTGACGCATTTTTCAAAAGTACTGCAGCAACAGTAAAAAACGTTTTCTCCTTATCATCAAAACATTTGCAAGTCAAGAATATCTGTGATTGTATCTGAAGTGGATATGACAGAAATTTTACAAGAAACCAAGTCTACGCATTCATCAGAATATTCTTCTGGCTCTCCAGATGAACCTGGGATACAACAAAACCCCGTTTGTGATGCAAATTCTGCTTCAGCCCGGGCGTCAGAATCTGCGCAAGTGAATTCGTCTACATAGTCCAATATGGCTACATATTATCGACAGTTTACTTCTCAATTAAATATGTAATAAATTTTGTATTATATCACGCAGCAGTCTGTGATTTTTTTTTTTTTGTAACTTAAATAAATGTTTTTGAGTAAGATTATATTAACCTGAAGTACACTTACCGTAGACAAGTTGCTAGTTTCTCCATAGGTGATATTGCTTCTCGGAAGGTGGTATTCTTCTTTTCAAATCTTTTTCAACCTTCTGAAGCAGATAATTGAATTGGCGCTTGGACATTCTAAAATACTGATAAAATTTCACTTCGTCATCAGCTAATTCTTTGTACAGGGTCCAGTATTCGCCTTCTGATTTTCTGCTTCTGAAACACTTGTGAACCCACATACGCTTCTTTTTATCACTCACAGAAGCATTTTTCTCTTCTTCGTCTAACATCAATGCTATTGCTGCTGTCTTTTAGAAAATGAATGAGGCTGCATATTTGATGGAGATAAACGCGGGCCTCCTATCACGTGCTCTGCCGGAAAGTGACTGAACACGACGGACAGTGTGAACACAGACCAATCTGACGGAATGAACATGGAACGGTGACGGAACGGAAACGTAACGTATAGTGTGAATCAGCCCTTTAACTCAGTCCAGTGAAAGTTCGCCAGCAGTTGATATGTCAGTCACATAAACGAAAAACATAGCAATCCGGTCGTATTTACGCGGCACCGATAGGACAACTAAATAAGGAATACAGACGCTGACGATGACAATGACAACAGCATCGAGGCACCCGGTAAACGAAAGATGTGGAAGTGTAATTTTCTAGTTACGAACTCGCTGGGGAAGAATGAGATTTGGGAAAATATCAGCTGTACAAGGAAAGATAACACTGACTTGGGTATCAGTGCAAGAGCGGCTCAGGACTAGAAACGCTGGTTGGCTCATGTGAACACCACAAGGAACGTAACGACTGTCACGGAGCAATAAAACTGTTGAACGGTTTCGAAATGCTAATGTATCTAGAATAACTCCGTACCTGGGTACGTTTACGGCCATATTTCCCTACGAAAAGAATGTCAGTATAAGTATTTCATTACACTCACACAATACCCACACGTTGGGTACTCACGAAAACATAAAACTGAAACCCAGAAGGACCCCAAAACAATAGGACCAATCGGAAGGGAGAAGCAAATCATACACTGAAATATTCAAGCCGCCGACACCACAGTGCCACATAACATAAGCAAGAAAAATGGGAACTACAAATGACATTAAGAAACATTAGGATGAAAAAATATCAGGTTTCTGTCTGCTTTACTACTTGCCAACCACTGCCGAACGGGCAAATCCAAAAGGGCGACATTTCAAAATCAGTTCGTCGAACGCGTCATACGAGCCACTTCGTACTTCCTGCAAGCTGCTGTTAGCTACAACATGCACAGTGCTGGCTTCCTACATCATCCGATGTCCTTTTGCATATGCATTATCAACCCAACTTGATTTGTCCAGAACAGAGCGCTCTCCGAATTACGGCACGCCAAACGCAGGTCTGAAAATTTCTCTGCCTCGACCACAGATGGCAATACTATCGGAAAGATTTTTTTCCCCAAGTTAGTACATCTGTCATAAGCATCCATGTGAAATTGCAAGTCATTCTATCAAGTAGTTTGTTTTATACAGCTGTCTGAAGCAGGAGTGTTGTCTGTATCCCTTAAAATGGATAAAAATAAGTATCGTGCGGTTATAAAATTCTTTGTAAAAGAAGGTTCAGCGCCAAATGAAATTCATTCGAAGTTCATAAAAGTTTATTGGGATTCTTCTCCTTCGTTTTCAACAATTAAGAAATGAGCTGCCGAGTTTAAACGTGGCCGTACCAGCCTTGAAGATGATCCATGTGAAGGATGTCCAAAAAGTGCAACAGCACCAGAAATCATTGAACAAGTGCACGATATGGTATTGGATGACCGGCGAATAAAAGTGCGTGAAATTGCTGAGACTATAGGCGTTTCAAAAGAACATGTAAGATATATTTTGCATGAACAATTGGATATGAAACGGCTTTGCGCAAGATGGGCGCCGCGCTTGCTCACAGCAGATCCAAAACGCACTCACACGAAAATCTCTGAACAATGCTTGGAGCGTTTTAACAAAAATAAAACTGATTTTGTGCGTCGATTTATTACTATGGATGAGACTTGGATTCACCATTACACACCAGAATCCAAACAGCAGTCAAAACAGTGGGCAGAAGCCAGTTGTTCAGCGCCAAAGAAGACAAGGTCGGTTCCATTAGCAGGAAAGGTAATGGCATCGGTGTTTTTGGATGCTGAAGGCATTTTGTTTATTGTCTTGAAGAGGGTAAAACAATAACCGGGGAATATTAGTCCAATCTTTTAACCAGACTAGACGAAAAAATCGTGAGAAAAGACCCGGTTTGCAAAAGAAAAAAATCATCTTCCATCAGGACAATGCACCCGCCCACAAAAGTGTTTTGGCAATGGGAAAATTAAGGGATCTGCACTATGAATTGTTGGAACAACCACCCTATTCCCCAGATTTGGCTCCCTCTGACTTCTTTCTCTTCCCAAAACTAAAACTCTTCCTCGCTGGTCAGCGTTTTTCTTAGAATCAAGAAGCGATTGCAGCTGCAGAGAGGTATTTTTCAGATCTTACGAAAAACCACTACAGGGACGGGATAATGGCGCTGGGGCATCGCTGGAATAAATGTATTCTTCTTAAGAGAAATTACGAGTACAGAGTGCGTGGCAATTCAAACTGTGCCAAGCCTATGGCTTTAAGGTTCATTGTTGTTCAACAGGCGACGCCAACAGTCCTGTGTCATGGACCAAGCAGCTTCTGCAGTCGATTTTATTCGCTCAATTCGACGGGACAATCGTAAATTTCGCAAATTTTTAACCAATACCGGATCGGAGAGGTGCGATACTACAATTTAGTGGCTTGACCATGCACAGAACGGAGAAGATTTCTTCCCACCAGAAGATCATTTTACAAGGAAAAAAGAAAATACCTCTCTCTGCAAGCAACAACATTGAATGGGCATGGAAACCTGATTTCAGTGCAGGCTTAACAAAGCACTAGGCTGTAATGTGAAACTGAATGTACATGTACATGCACATTAAAAAGTTTCAGAATAAATGAAGCTTTTTAAAACCCAGATTGTGAAAAAGGACTTTTTCCCCTTTGCATGCTGTAAAAAGAGTCTGAAACTAGAAAATAAATACGCATTTCCAACACATTTTGCTCTAAATACAATTCGTGATTTAAAGTGAAGTGACGATACCGCGTTGGTTAACTCCACGTGCACGATTGTTCCACTACTGTAATACAGAGGAAGTGCCTGCCACCAGCACTCCAGATGGTATTAAATTCAAATGAGACAGTACGATAGCATTCTACGTCTGCCAGATGAACGCTATCGCTACAGCAGAAGCTTTGTTCTGTGGCTACGTTGCAGTATTTGGTGGACAGTAGTCTGTAAGAACATTCCAGTGTGAACGGTGCTGCGTCCGACCGCAGGTCAGATTTGATAAACATTTAAAGTGTTTCGTAACGGTCATTGACAAAGGTAAGGGATGATCCTGAATAAACCTCACAGTATGGTCAGTTGTACACTGTACAGTGTACAGGCAGTAAGCATCATCAAATACCCATATTTTTCATTCATGAACACAAAAATGCTACGGTATTGTAGTTAATTATGGCAGTTCACAACATTTCCATGCTGTATTATGGACAGCTCGGTGCGTTATGTTCAAACCAAATATCATGAAAAATCCATCCACTGACTGAAAGCTACTATGAAGGGATACACACACACACAAAGACACAGTAATTTATAACAGTTTTATTATAAATTATGTGTAAATACTCGTAAAGCGTGTAATCGATACAGAAATATGAAATGAAAATGCAAGATGTATGTTTTCCTAAGCCAACAAAAGAAAGAAACAAGGCTTAAAAAAAAAAGAGGCAAAAAAGCTTGGTTCAGTTTAGTAAACTGTTTAAATTGATTTACTCGGCTGTAAGTACGCGCACACACTGTGAGGTGGTATTTTTATTTTTCTTGTCTGCCAGAAGAAAGGTTAATGCTTCAGAATCGTGAAGCGATCTGATGTGAGGCAAAATAGAAAGAACAAACTTGTGTTCAGACAAGTGACGTTGTTGTGTATAATTAAATATGAGGTGCTGGGAGGAGATGATTCCCAACTTCTCACATCCAACAACCATCACCGTCATTGCTGGCAGCCAAGATGTCAGGCAACACGTACAACAAAACACACAATGTATAAGCTGTAAGTACAATTTCCTCTCCTTATTACTAACATAACTAGGTGCAAGGTCATCTGAGGGCCCATTTAAGACCCCTATCCGCCGTTTTCAGGTACATTCTTCTCAGATACCATGCAGTGTTACTGGACAATTCGTTTCCGACGTTTCGAAAGACAACGTACTGGTCCCATTTTTAAGGGTCAAAATGCATCTCTTCTTGGACACTTCTACCTTTAAAGATGACACCACTACGTTACCTTCAAACGGGGGGAACCAACTGCCCTCTGATGCAGCATCACATCCCGGAAGAACGGGTATCTCAGCGACAACGCTGCGACAAAATAAAAACTCGCAACTGAGAACTGGTTCTGCAGGTATGCAGATGAACACGCTCTGTGCGGTGTCGCAACCATGCGGGTAGCAGTATCCTCCTTTAGAAGCTGAAAGTTGCTCAAAAATCATGGAACCCAAAGGTTCATCACCGTATTCACACCAACACGCCACTGGTCTCTATTCTGAGCTTCATGAATCCACTCCACAGCCTCACAGCCCCGTTCTTTATATTCGTTTTAATATTATCTCACCATCTACGCCCAGATTTCCCAACTGCTCTCCCTTGAAGTCTTCCGACCTAATTTATGTACGCGTAGCTTTCCCCTTCCAGATGTACGCTGCTATAGGCCCAACTGAGCACACAATCTTTTCTTTTGTCACCATAATACAAGGAATATTCTAAGAAGCAAAAATCCTGAAGACATAACTAAGCACTTTCTCACAAACCGTCACATGCTCTCAGCGCAAGGTCCCGTAGGGTCACGTTATGGCGTCTCAACAAGCCCTGCAGTGCCGCACAACTGCAAGAAATTCAGTGCTGTAGCATATGCTGTGACTTCACGTGCGCATCTCTGCCTAGCTCGCGTTCGAACGTAGCCTACTGCCTTTTGCTAACTTAGCAACACCGGAGTTCCTCCACGATTAGGGTTTCACGAAAACAAGGAAAATAAAACATAAGGATAGGTGACGGCTGCTGCTGACCATGACGACGATGCCCGAAAATTATGTTTTTCGAATAACAAAGTCCTGCTCTGATAACTGTAAATCGGACCTACGGATGCATGTAATAACGGCGCTCTTGTCTGTGCCCATCGCCTTTAAACTGACAGCACTGTGTACGTGGTAGTTTCAAAAAGTTCTCGGAATTCGCTGATACAATTATGAGTTCATCCCTGAAGGTAAAATTGTGAATAAAGAAATGCACGTTGCCATCCTTCATCGTTTTAGGGATGCGGTCAGAAGGAAACGCCCTGAAAAATGAAGAACCAACAGTAGGTTTCTCCATCACAATGCTCCAGCACACCGGCTAGTTTTGGTCAAGGGCTTCTTAGCAAAGAAAAATGTGACAACACTGAAGCATCTCTAAAATGGATGTTCGACACGTTTGAATATGGAAGGCCTTCACAATTTCAACCCATCCACCGTCCGCTCAAACCACGGCCTTAAAAATGAGCCTGTCAGCACGCTGATACCTGACGCCACTGTGACTCATCTACTTGTTCACGTGCCTAGTATTCGTCAGTGGTCATAACACACGAACTAGCCTCTGGAACAATCATATCGTCGTCTGCTCATTTCGTAAAAAAGAAACAGGATTAAAAAGTTTGATATCTGTGTACAGGTTCCAGCTGTCACATAAACATTATAGCTACTGTTTTTACTCTTGGCAAAGTTCCTCAAAGCATCAATGACAGAAAAGAGGAACGAGTGGGTTTCGTCGATATTACGAGAGGTCGACCATACGTAGCATGTCCTTCGTATGGAATGCAACGAAACGCAGAGAAACAGTAAAACACACTGGGGGGGGGGGCAAACGGACATCCGAAACTGGACAGACAGCATGTCTGGTATTGAGGGTCTATGTCCTTATCAGAACGAGCGCAACAGCATCCCTCAGACTACGAGGCGTTACACCGCACACAGCATGTCAAACACAGTTGTGACGTAGGCTACTCTTGCGCTATATTATGCTTTCATTTCTCTTGGAATGAAACGAATGCAAAGTGTATTGCACTAACGGCAGTTAATGAGAAACAAGAGCGTAAGATGTCTGCCTGTTGCAGTAATAAACACACGTCAAGTAGCTTGTTCGGAATTGTTCAAGCAAGTCGTTTACAGTCTCTTCTTTATTCTGGCAATAAAATTTACGACGCTGGCGTGCGGACCACATAATTTCTTGGGTACATTTGATGTGTTTAATTTCCGAGAACAGATAATCACAAAATACATTATCACATAAGATGACGTCACATTTCATTTTAGTCTGAAGTTATTCTTCGTTAAGAGTAATATTTATGAAATTTACAAAAGAAAGGCACATAAACGATAACAACAAAACTAGCACTCTACAGTGCACCAAACTTCGAACATCTGAATTAAATTGGATTCCAAAACGAAATGAATAAAGGAAGGCCCACATAAATACGTTACATCACACAGAGATACTGTTTTATCGTATTACTAATATCGAACGATTAGCCGCTAACATCATTGGGTTAGCAAACGCATGACGTATAAAAAGCTGCAAAGAAGCAGATCTCATGTCACCAAGTCAACGAAAGTGTCCCTTGAAACTTACACGCCCAGTAAGGCACGGAGAGTTTGCTGCGATGTGCCGAACACATTACCATTGGCGCACGCGCGCGCGCGCGCGCGCGCGCACACACACACACACACACACACACACACACACACACACACACCAAATATTCTGAACCGCACGCCTGTCGATTACCGCCAGGCAGATATCGCCACGAAAATGCCGAAATTCACCTTGATACAGGCCACAACCTTCGCCTGTCAAATCCCTGTAAGCCCACGGCACACGATAAATTTACCATCTTGCTACACACTGAGCGACTGCAGTCACAAACAACGAATGAACTGCTGATGGGTTGATACGGCGTCGGCAGCGGCGTCGGCAGCAGCAGCCGCTTGCTAATCATCGCCTAAAGTCTCGCGTCTTCACCTAATCAGGCCAAAACCGATGTATTTTACAGACAGCCGAAACAACTTGGGGGTTAGTGCAAGTTAAAAATTAAGTGAAATAAATTGACAGTTCGAAATGTGGGCTCGTGTGCTTCCTCCGTCAAAAAGTTCTGAGCACGTTCTAGATAGCACACACCTTTTCACTCCGCAGTGGATGTTCACGGGTGGGGGGCGGAAGGTGATCAGCACACGGTCACGAACACACACCCACGGAATCAAGCAATACACTGAAAGACACGACAGCCACATGGGACAAGCAATGCTGCCCCAACAGTCCTTTCGTACCAGCAAGCGATTACAACAGGCCAGCGACCGATTCTGTCTCAATGCCAACTCACTGACAGATAAGGCACAAAGGCAGTGGGCTGGGATGGCGTTATTTGGTATAGCGACTCGCTACGGGATGGACGGTCCGGGAATAGAATCCCGTCCAGACCGGCCCTGGGGCCCACCAAGCATCCTGTACTATGGGTACCGGGACTTTTCCGTGGGTAAAGCGGCCGGGGCGTGGTGTTGACCAACGAGCCCATATAGTCCTCAGGTTAAAGAAAGTGCGGAGCTATAGGCCTAACTCAGCTCCCCACCTGAGCCTTCATAACCTGTCATAGCGTGATATTTACCTTTACCTTAAGGTACAAACAGATTTTTAACATAACACTGTTAACTGGAGTACCGCACTTACTGTGTTGCACCTAGTGACCAGTGACTAGTGACTGGTGACTAACACTGACTCACGCAGTTAAAACGTAAACAAGACAGGAAATAAACGCAAACGTAACATTAGGGCGCGTTCGCGTAAGCACTGTTGCCGTAGGAAAGCAGTAAATATTACATATTCTGGCCGATCCCAGTGGCCGTGCGGTCTAAAGCGTGGGTCGGCGGACACTCGATCGCTGAGATTGTGGATTCGAATTCCACCCGGGGCATGGATGTCTGTCTCATGTGAGTGTTGTGTGTTGTCAAGGTCTCTGCGACGGGTAATCACTGGTACAGAGGTGTCCTACCGAGTGGGGTGTGCCTGAGTTAGATCGTGAATCGTCGGTAACAAGGAGGCCCTGGCGCTCTAGGGGCTCTTGCGCCATGAAAAAAGAAGCATAGTCTGAATGTGTGTCTGCAGCCTGTTACCCGGCATGCAAAGTGCATGCGCCGTATTATGTCATATGTGTCCTGTCCCGCTCTACCGTATTTTCACATCTCATAAACGGCACCATTTTCGGTAAAAAAAACGCTGTTTAACATAAAAAGCGTGTTCTTTCTCTACACTTTTTGTTTGAAACATTTCCCATTCTAAGAAGAATTCAGTAACATATCATCAATGTACGTAAGTGTGCATGCACAGCACCCGCTATTATTGTCAGATTTTAATGAAATTTGGGCGTTCTCGACAGTTTGTCGGAAAATACTCTAATATCAAATTTAATGAAAATCCGCCCAGTGGGAAGCACGTTGTTTCATGCGGACGGACGGATATGACGACGCTAACAGTGGCTTTTTAGGAATTTTGCGAACACGCCTAAAAAGGGACAGATTACTACAGTTCTGTAAGTCGACGTACGCTAACTGCTAAATTCTGATCGGTCAATTTTTCAAGCACAACCGCGGACAGGAAGCAAATGGACGACCGAAAAGCGCGCTGCTGCGTCCAGAAGTGGAGAACAGAGCAACATGCACATATGCGGCAGAGTTATCAAGATTATTGGGGGG
>Ga0268261_10004066_pt1 | contig 10894 bp, 10 predicted proteins | sample TergutNc150P1_FD_190353 | JGI IMG/M metagenome (GOLD analysis project Ga0268261, IMG submission 190353) | Nasutitermes corniger P1 segment gut microbial community from laboratory colony in Florida, USA - Nc150 P1 (SPAdes) (version 2) | ecosystem: Host-associated > Arthropoda: Insects >...
GTCTGTTGTGAGTGTCGTGTGTTGTCAGGTAGAGGTCTCTGCAACGAGCTGATCACTCGTCCAGAGGAGTCCTACCGACTGTGCTGCGTCGTTGTGTGTGATCTACAAACATCAAGAATGGGTGCTCCATATATATATGACATTAGTCGCCTAAGGGTTAACCCTGAAGAATAAGGCAAAAGATCCTTCAAAACATCAGTAACTATTTATCAGTCAACATGTAACATCCCAGAACACTTATACCTTCAGCAACACTGCTGTGCAAACCTCAAATACTGCAATTTAAAAGACAAGAATCCTTAATGATAAAAATAAAATCTGCTCATAAAGGGTAAGTTTTAGTATCACTAACCTTTATTAGATCAACTGCTACATGGACCTGCCCATAGAAAATGCTGCGATGAAGAGCAGTGTAACCAGACTCCATGTCACGCATATCAATAACAGCATCTGCTCGTCTAACCAACCAGCGGACGACAGCTCCATGACCACATGATGCTGCAAGATGCAGCACAGTGCGTCCTAAGGAATCAGCTGCACGCCCACACGTACCACACAGCCATCGCATGTATGCTGCCAACAGGGGCTGCCCTGCCCTCATAGTAGCAGCTGCTGCCAACTGACCCCCATGTTGCACCGATGTGCATCTCCCCACAACACACTCACATTCAACTGCACTCATCTTTCCTCGCTTGCCTTACATAACACCAAGCACCTCTTCAGTTTTCTCTTTTCTTTCCAACCAAGCAAACCAGTCAAAGAAATCTTGAGAAATTTGTTGTCAATCAGGCCTTAGTCTTGCTGATTCACTTTCACCACAGGAGTCTTCCTCAAACAGCTAGTGCTAAAATCTATTCCAGTCTTGTATTCTGCTATGTCTTGCCACGCATTGTGCAATGATTCTGTTTCAAGTGAATGTTCAGATTCCTCTTCTATTTTGTTAGTCCTTTTTTAACTTTATCTGTCAAAGGTACAATGGTGGATCACTTCACACCACCCATCAAACTTAGCTCCCATGACAACAGGTAGACATATTATTAAGCATATGGAGGAAGTATATAGCATGTGGAAATGTCACAACCAAATTCATGTTATTATCTAACTGCAGATGTAATAAACCGTGGGAAGTTTTACCTTAAAAGAATAAATACTTTTTTTTTCCTGTCACCTGTGTATGCTACTAAACAGATATTTATATAAAAAATAGAATATACAACACTCTATAAATTTCTATATACATATGTATATACAAATCAGATTGGTGCATTGGTATAGGTACCCCTCAAAAATCAGTCTTTCACATGCCATGAAATCAGTATCCAAGGCATCAAACACTTTCAAAAATTTGACAATTTGATGATAATCTATTTGACTAGGTACTGTTTGAATTGTTTCATACAACAATGTTCAGGACACTGTTAGATACAATGCTGGTGCACCAATTACAGATGGTATGAACTTTTCCATGTACAGTCCCCTTGGCACATTTACTGTCCAGCACTTGGCATTGCAAGTTGCCTCCTCACTCCCCTTACCCCAAGCGGGGCAAGGGATATGAAGTTTGCTTAGGCCGCCATAATAGAAAATGCTCTAGCCTGAAAAACAAAAAGTTGTGAAAGTAAATTACATAGCTTATCTTTGCAAGCAGCTAATTACAGATGCTGGAAATGGATGAGAATCAAGTAACCAGCATGCATGCTTTACCAGAATTTATATAATCCAATTCAATCTTGAATTGGTACATTTTAAAATAGGCATACTCATCATACTGTATGCAAGAGATATGTTTAAATGTAGATATTTTGCAAAGTTTACGTTGGTCAGTTAATTTTCAAACACATTCACTTACAAGAGGGTTTTATATTTCCCAGTGTATATATGTCTACAATTAGTACTTTACAAAATATGTACATATTGTTATCTCAATTAAGATACTACTTTTCTGAATATAGATGTTTCCTCAGACACAAGTATAAAAGCTTCAGGGACTGTCGCAAGTAATTTTTCGTTTAAATTTGGTTGTCTATGTCATTGTACGCCCGATCCATGAACCAACTCAAAATAGCAGTTCTTGAAAACTGACAGTTGGTCAGTATTCATCAGCTGAATTCGTGGAGAAAAGAACATCATGAGGCAATAACAGCTGGTCGGCCACTCAAGAAATTCATTGGAATAATAGGCGGCGGGGGAGAGAATTTGTAAAGTTATACATTAATTTTGAGTTTATTCATCCCCGCTGTGCTATAGAAAATTTATGTAAGGAAAGGTTGTACAGGCACACCTGTGCCTGTACAACCTTTCCTTACATAAATTATATATTAATTGCTATAAAAATAAATATGTTTAAGTAAAATCAATTCCAAAATGCAGAAGAGTAGCAGTAGCGTCCTGCATAATCAACGCTCACCAACTAATACCATTACTTCACGGACAATTATTGGCGTTATTATTAGTATGCCAGTCATACGTCCCTTCTAAAATACTGACATCTATTACATCGACCTTAAACAGAAGACACAGGCACATGCTTGGAAGAGAATTACAATATGTATTTTTTGTAATTTCGATGAGTCGATGAATCATATAATACTGCAACGAAAATCCGTGTCGCGGCGGTAAATGCCGAACAGCTAGCATATGATGCATGCCTACTGACTTAAGCCTAAAATTGGTACTGTCAAGAGGGCAACCGAACCCGACGGGCGGGCGCTACTGGCAGAACACTAGCATTTATTTTTACCTTAACTACTGACGAAACAACCTTGCGACACCGACGGAAGAAGGGACAGCGTCACAACCAAAACCACAACTAAGAGCACACATTTTTTCGCATGTCACCATTATAAACGTTCGTAAACACTTTCACACATCAGCCCCTAACGTCTGTCACGTACAGCGCTAGCAAAATGCACCTTTGTGGCGGACTCGGAACTAGCTGGTTATATCGATAATTGCAAGAACGTATCACCAGCACTGCAAAGATCAATTTCTGCAGGACGAGAGAATTCTAATACAGAGTATTGCCAGCACTGTTAGCGGTCCACCAAAAATAGGCATGTGGATGAGCAGCACGGGAGTGCAAGAGTTGCTCGAAAGAGCGGGATGAAAGAGAATAGCAAAATAAAAAGAAGCAGACGACAGTAGTTGTAGTGGATGTAATGTACTGTGCAGTAAAATGTACATATATATGTCAGAAATATGTGTGACAGATGTAACACAGTCAAGACACTTTGAATAACTGCAGTGTTCGTGTTTACCGCTGGAACCATCGGGGCGAACGTAAATTTTTCAGGAATATTTGAAAGGAGAGGGTTAAAAATGGAAATAACGACAGTAGATGAGATATTTAAGGAGCTGTGCGATTGTCTCCGAGTTAACCGTAGGGTGGAAAGAGTGTCTGAATTGTTTGCGAAGCAGACAAATGATTCAGATCGCGTTGAAATTGCAACACAACTTTTGAAAGAATATAATATGTTGCTAACATGTAAGAGATTTCTCAGAGAAGATGGAAAATCCGTGACAAAGTCCATTGACTTAAGAAATTCGGGGAACAAAGCATTCCAGAAGAAGGATGACAGGGCAGCATTGATGTTATACACACAAAGTATTGCCACTGCACCGTTTCCAAGTGCGTCAGAAGTGTCTAAGAAAGAAATGCACACAGAGTTGACAGAAAGTGAGAATAATTCCACATCAGAGGCATTAGCTCTAGCATTAGCAAACAGATCTGCAGTTTTGTTTTCGATGGGTGATTATGAAGCTTGTCTTAGTGATGTTAGACAAGCACTGAAATATAATTACCCTAATAAATTATTGTATAAGTTGTTTGAAAGGCGAGGAAGGTGTTTGCAGGCCTTAGGAAGGATAGAAGAGGCTGTGGAGAATCTGTGTGTAAGTATAGATGTATGAGGTTTTGATAGTGTAGCTCAAACAAATGTAAATAAATTGCAGAGGTAAGATAACTGACGTTAAATTGTTAATGGCTGCTTTATAAATGTAATTTAAGCAATTTGCTTTATCTTCTAGGATGCACTAAAATGGCTTTCTTCCGCCTCAGGTCTGACGGAACAGAGAAAGCAAATTGTTGGAACAGAACTGAGGAATCTTGTGCAGCGCTTAAAAATTTATAAAGCAGATGAAGTATCATCCCCTCTCCAAATTGAGCAACCAGTACTGCCAAAGTGCAGCTGCAACAATAACCATGAACTGCTGAGTGCTTCAGATTGTGTGGAACTGAAATATATGCCAGAAATGGGTCGTTACATTTCAGCAACAAGAGATATACAGCCAGGTAAGATCATTCATTTAGCACATTGTACAAGTACAAAGGAGTTTTAAAGAATGTGGTCACAGTTAGTTCAATGCTGAAAACTTCATTCTGAATTTCTTTATGCATGTTACATGGGTGGCAGATGGTACACATCAGGGCACCATGTCACCATTGACATACATGTACTGTCTCACCATGGCACCAAGACTTATAACTTGAGGTAGGACAAATAAATGTCAAGTGTCCGTATCCAGGCAGTGACAGCTTGCTTTATGTTGGCATCTGTTGTAAATTACAAGCCAGAAGCTTCATATCGGGTCCAAAGAGATGGAAATGACTGGGCATGTAGAATTGTAGGGAGCATGGTTTACCATTTTCACCATTTTTACTGAATATTATATTATAAAATGTGATTTACCCCACAAATACATTCACCCACTAACATTGCCATTCATAATTTTTCAATTTACAATGCTTTATGTCTGTTAGCTATCTATATATAGAGTTATAAACAAAGTAACCAAGAGTCAGGGTTATATACAGGTATAGCAGTTTCAAACAGTGAGCAAAACATTATACACATTCTTTCAGACATGGTGGTAGTTGCTCAAATCATGGAACTCCTTGCCTTTTCTGAAGCCCAAAGATGGAGTACCATGTCCACTGGAGCCCACCTGTCATCTGTATTCTGAGCCAAATGAGTGTTGTCCACATTGTCCCTGCCTGTTTCTTTCACAGCCATTTTAATATTGTCTTCCCATCAAAAGGAGCCTGGATAGCTCAGTCAGTCTTCTGAGCAGACTGTGGGCAGGACAACTGAGAAATCGTGTTCAGTTTTTTACAGGGGAAGGAGATTTTTCTGTTCCTGACAGCGTTCAGACTGGCTCTGGGACACACCATAACTCCTGTGTAGTGGGTATAAGGGCTCCTTTCATGGGATAAATTATCTATATCATGAAGCTGACCATTCATATATCTCTGGCGCTGAGATTTGGAACACATGGTGCTGTACCTTCAATCCCCTGTACTTAACAGCATGGTGCATAATTAACTACACACAAAGTAAACTTTGTCTCTGCCTCCCTGTGTGCTTAGGTCTTTGAAGTGGTCTCTTCATTCAGGCTTTCCAGCCAGAATTCTATATACACTTCTCATCTCCTCATACATACTAGCGCTACATTTGTGGCTGCATATAATGTGTCATAATTCCCACCTTTGTTGCTACAAGTGATAAGATATACCCTATAATTAGAAAGATGTTTTTGTTGATTTAATAGCTTACTTAAATTTGGTGTTAAGGTGCAGGGTGATTTTGGGGGACATTTTTCTGGGAGAGAAGTACATTTTATACATACATTTATTACATATCAATAAGGCAGACACAATAGTTTATGTAGAAGACAGTGAAGAATGTTTAACAAATTTCGATAGATTACGTAAAGATTCCAGCAGTGAGAAGTGTCTTGATCTGGAAACAAAAATTCAAGAGGCCGTAAAAGACCTAAGTTCTGCACAGTTAATTATAGAATTGCTTAGAAATGTATATAAGCTGAGCATGTCTCTAGAACAAGGTAGTATCAATCGTACCACATAGCAGGTGAGACTAGATCAGGAAGAAAGTGATAATTGGAAAGTGATGACTTCTGGACATAGTAAAGGACAAATAAGAGGAAATATAGAAGCAAAAGAAAAATATTTAACTCTCCAAGTTAAGCAATATTGTGTATCAGCCACTTGAGGTGTACAACGAAACTCATAGAAATGATATAGAAACAGATACTGCAACAGAGTATGAACTAACAGATACAAGTAGAAACTATAATGATAAATTGAACAACTCAGGAAAATATAACACAACAGCAAAGGAAAGTCCAGCAGATTCATCCAAGAAGCCAAAAGCACAACATAACTCACAAAATTCAAAGAAAAACCAATAACGTCAAGGCATGGAGGAAGAGAAATTGAGTTATCCCATCCTAACCATAATTAATGGGCAAATACTATGTAAGGAAAAAGGAAGGTCTACAACATCAAGAAAAGTTCTACAAGATGTCAGCAAGATGAAATCCGTGAATGTGTGTAGGAAGGGTACAAAGAAAAGTGATATGGATACAGTGTTGTGTAATAGAAATCTATGTAAAAAAACAAGGTAAACATAAAATTTTGATTTTAGGAGACAATGACACAAGAACTCTGGCAGGAAGGTTAAGAGACATTTTAACTGACAAGTTGAGATTATAGGTTATACCAAGCCAAGTAGTAATATTGTAGCACTAGTATCTAATACATATCAAAACATTGAGAATCTAACTAATAAGGATGTCTTAATATTTATGGGTGGAACTTCAAAACAGGAATGTTTTACTAAACAGGGATTGCACTTAAATGGTCTTGGGAAGGAAGTAATTTGCAAACACATTTCCACTATTTTATGATAAACTGTTTCAAACTGAGAGGGTTTTACCTATCTGTATTTACTGGGAAACCAACCAAACTATTAGGAGAGCTTTTCAGACACTAATACACTGTAATGATCTTAAAAAGACAAATAGGAAGGATAATATTGACAGTGAAGTGAACAATGGAAAAATGGTTAAGGAAACAATAGTAATAGATGATGGCACCAAAGTTAGGAGATCAGCTAGGCAATGCAAGTTCCCAGTAACAAAAATGATTATTTTGTATGCTCTACTATACTATAAGGGAGGAAATAAACAGTCACTTCATCTACTTATGTGAATGTTTGAAATTTTTATTCACTGCTGAGTCAAATTCAGTTTGACACTTGTGTCTGCTGTTCATTGCAGGAGAGGTCTTGGTTGTCGAGAAGCCTTTTGCATCAGTGCTTCTGCCCGATTGTTACTGGTCACATTGTTACAACTGTCTCAAACACTGCCACAGCCTCCTGCCATGCAGTCACTGTTCCACGGTACATATTCTATAATGTTTGTGTACAGAAGACAGTAGTTAAAAGAGTCAAAGTTGGCAGCTCTCTTATGTTTTCATGTGGTACCCTTATTTTGTGAAGTGATCACGTGTCTGGAATGTGTAATTACGTAAAACGGCTCATTACAAAATTGACTGAAGTATATTAAGTGGGTAACATGACATAATCCTATGGTCATCATGAGATTTTGAACTGAGAAAACAGGTTTCATGTATGAATGTTGGCTTTGGGTATGTTGTATAAAAAAGAATTTCTCAGAAAAGTTACAACTTTTAAGCAAGAAACTTTGAAGTAAGAGAATTAGGTAAATAGTATGACACAATGAGGATGACTGTGTTTTGGCATGTGAGACCATGCAGTTTGGTAGATGTGTAGAGGAACCTTTTGCCTTTGTCATGAGCATAGGTACTCTTATGATGACAGAGGGTTATGATCTTCTGCATGTGACAACATGTAGTCTGGTAGATAGGTACCAAAATTTCAGAGGAACCTGCTGTCTCATCTTCAAGGTAGATGGAAGCAACAGGCTTGTGCACAGAGTGGTTCCTGTTTACCACATTACGTGTTATCACATTCTGGAAGCCCATAATCCTGATATTCTTTGTTTTGAGATTCCCCAATCTCATGTAAAATTTTTTGTTTCTCACACAGGTTATGTATTGCAGTGAGGAATGCCTTGCTTCATCTTGGAATAATAACCATTGCATAGATTGCCCACTGTTGGATATTTTGCAGAAACTTGAAATAGGCAAAATGAGTTTCCTAGCACTAAGAATCATAATACAGGTCTGTAAAGATCAACACCTTTGCAGCCTGATAGCATCCTTAGAAGATGATAATAAATGCAGTGATAGGATTAAGGGTTTTAGTAATGATGGTACTTACAGTTCCTCAGACTATAGTCCCATCTATTGGTTAGTGGGAAATACAGAGAAACGGGCAGTTGGTGATTTATTCAGGCGAGCTGTTACAGCTGCTTGTGTCCTCAACTGTTTGGAGACCATGACAGATTTCTTCCCCACTGATAGAAACTCTCCTCCGTATGACATCACACGCCAGAAACTGCTTGTTGGAGGTTTGTTGTTGCGACATATTCAGAACTTGCCTTGCAATGCCCATGAGGTGTCAGAGTTGGTTGCAACTGAAAGTGGGAATACCAAGGAAGGTGTTCCCATGTGGAAAGGCATTGAGATTGGTGCTGCAGCTTATACACTGCTGAGTCTGGTAAACCATTCATGCGACCCAAATGTTGTCCGACATAGCTACCATGGCGACACAGCTGTGCTTCGAGCAATCCGTCCAATTGCAAAAGGAGAACAGGTGAGAAAATTGCCAACAATTGAAATGTGGCATGCCTGATGTTGCTTAGTTTGAATTATTCAGTTAATCCTGGAAAACAGTATTTGTTAAAGGTTTTATATCTTGCCTTTAAAGTTGTTTGATAAACATCCATTTCTTAAATTCAGAACACAACCGTTTAGGGACTGAACTGTTTTACTGCCCACAGCACATCACAGAGAGTTTCTCTTTCCCTCCCTCTTGCCTCACCTATGCACACGCATGTGCGTGCACACACCTCACACCTCCCGACATACTGTGCAAACAATTTGAGATATAAAAATAGATGGCAGAAATACCAAGCCAATTCTCTTTCAGATATATATATGTAATTTTATTGTACTGCACACTTGTGAAGCAAAATGATATATTCATGGGCCATAGCTCTCAAAACACTCTTGTGTATATGAGTGTATATGTCATCTTTCAGAAGCTTTAAAACCAAGAAGAATGATGTGTTGGAAGAAACTGGGATCTTCACATTAGTTTTATGTTGAGTAGGGTTACAGATAGCCTTAACAGTCTGGACATGAATGTGACTGGAAATGAAATACACTGAGATTCCCATAACATTTTCATTATGTTCACCCACCACCATGATACCTCCATAACAGTTATGGGGAACACTGCTAACTGTAATGGCATGAAACATTTAATGTAGGGCCAGTGGTCATTGTTGTTGTATCAGTAGCAGTCTTCAGAATAGGACCATTTAAAATTCAGTTCTCTCTTGACTGAAGTATCTTCTGGTTTCATTTGGTATGTGTGTGCAAACCTTCACGTAATTTCTATTCAGGATTGTTGTCCCATCTTGTTCATTACCATGTAGTATGTACAGTCATCACATAATATAATAATAAAGTAACCCATCCATTTATTTCTTACTGAGTGCCTGTATAAGTACAGTATTACAGGTTGTATAACTGCACAGGTCCTGGACAACTATGGCTACCACTATGCACTACATGACAAAACAGAGCGGAGATCTCGCCTAGAGACACAGTACCACTTCACCTGTGAGTGCAGTGCATGTACTGAGGACTGGCCAAACTATAGCTTGCTTCCCAACAACAACCCAACATACTTGTGCACCAGGTATTTATCTTGTAAAGTTGTGAGCCATGAGCATGAAACTACAGCTGTTAGTGACTAGCTATACTTTACCATTCAAGGAGGGAGATTCTTATGCATTCAGAAGTTACTCTTGCTAGTACATCCACATGTATTTATGCATGCTCATCCTGTTGTGAAGATAAGAGAAGTTTGCTGGCATCTTAACTCTGACAAAAGAACACGGAGACAGAAGTTTCTGTGTTTGTGTCGAAATGTATACGCACATTAATCTGTCCACAGAAATATACATTATTGCTTATGCTGTATGACCTATTGTGATTTTTATAATCTGTACAGGTGCAGACATATTTTGCCAAGCCCAGCTGTTGATCCATCAGGAAATAAGGTTGTGATCTGTAACAATTGTAATGAATCCCACAGCATGACAGAAATTATCAGTAACATTGAGAAATCTTCAGAAGAATTTGCTCAAAATCTTGAACATGTTTTGGCAGGGAAAGGTTGCCACTGGGAGGAGCTTGCTCAGAAGTTGGTTTGTCATATGCAGTTGCTTGACAGGTTCATACAGCGACCTTGGAAAGAATACAATGACTGTCAAGAAGCCATTAAACAGTGTTATGCCATGACAGCCAATTGTTACCCATACAAATTAAATGCTATTAGTTCTGGCTAGGAGAAGCTATGTGCAATTTTATGTCACATTTTCAGAGAGCAACATTACAGTTTTGCTGCAAACATGACACTGGGTACACAGAGTGTGGAAGTAGGTGGGACTGGGTGATGATATATGATCCTGAGCTTTCAGGTTAATCCTCGTTACATGCAACATTGATTTTATCATATATCTTCCCATCCTGTACCTTTGACATGTCAAAACTTGTAGATTGTGGGCAGTATAAAATTCCCATCATGCCTTGTAGTTCATTGTAGGTCCCATCCATTGGCTGTCATTGCCCTGTTGTTAGGAACATTCGTATCTCATCCAGTAGGTATTTTTACATTAACCCTTAAAAGCCTGAATTAAATCCCATCTGCTATTTGCTGGCATTATTAGGAGCTCACCATTTTCTCCACGTTAGCAGGATAAGGGTTAAATTATTAACCTTTAGGCTACTAATGTCATATATATATGGAGCAACCATTCTTGATGTTTCTAGATCACACACGACGACGCAGCACAGTCGGTAGGACTCCTCTGGACGAGTGATCAGCTCGTCGCAGAGACCTCTACCTGACAACACACGACACTCACAACAGACAAATAT
>Ga0268261_10004067_pt1 | contig 10891 bp, 8 predicted proteins | sample TergutNc150P1_FD_190353 | JGI IMG/M metagenome (GOLD analysis project Ga0268261, IMG submission 190353) | Nasutitermes corniger P1 segment gut microbial community from laboratory colony in Florida, USA - Nc150 P1 (SPAdes) (version 2) | ecosystem: Host-associated > Arthropoda: Insects > Digestive...
TATATGACATTAGTCGCCTAAGGGTTAATAATTTAACCCTTATCCTGCTAACGTGGGGAAAATGGTGAGCTCCTAATAATGCCAGCAAATAGCAGATGAGATTTAATTCGGGTTTTAAAGGGTTAATGACATTGATATTTGAGTTTGCAGCAATGCCATTTTTATTCTAGATTTTAAATTTTGATTAATATCAAATTGTCTGCATCTAGAAGCTTCTATATTTAATTCCACTTCTCTGAATTATGTGAAGTGCTTGTGATTAATGGGTTACCTATCATGATTGAGAGTCCTGAAGTGTTCTGTTATCAGCATATTTTGGTTGCTGTGTTTCTGCTTGTGGACTTGGTTTCATGCAGTTTTTTGTACAACATGTAGTTTTGCTGCATAAAGGTGAATTGCGATACAGGCATTGAATTTTGCAAATATGTTTATCATGAATTTCTTTCTGATAAGTAAATAAGTAGTTGACAAGAAACTCATTCAGTACTGTATCTCACCATGATTGAATACAAATCAGAAAATGCTAGTTTGTGGCATGCTACAAGAACACATATGTAATGATAATTGAACTGTCTTTCTTTACCAGGGTCCAACTTTTCCAGTCATCAGTACCTGCCAATTTCTACACATGCATTGTTTTTGGGTGTATTTTCATGAACAGATTCCTCATTCTCAGGATAATTTCAATTGGAAAAGATATTTTGATATTTCACTGTGTAATGTTACTGTTGTCAGAACTCATGAAACCATCTGACAGTAAATTCATAACTTCGGTTCTGGTGTTCTGTGCAACACTGGGTCAGTACAGATTCTTAGCCATTCATCTGCTAACCTGCATACATACTACTCTTCATAATGTCACTTGTTCTGCAAATGCATTTTGAATATATTGGCATTTGTTGTAATATTGCACACACCAAGATACCCTTGCTGCATTGTATAATTTATATGCAGCCTTGGAGACAAATTGATATTGATATTGATATATTAACTGCAATTGGGTTGACACCCGGTGGCAGTAGTACAGTACACATTTACACACAAACAGTACATAGAACAACACAATTAACAACTTTGGTTGGAAGGCTTTCTGGGATTTGAACCCAGAGTGGTTGAACTAAAATTATGATGAACTAACCGCATAAAAATTATCGCCTAATTGGGAAGTGTGCAGGGTGCCCCGTCTGTGCGAGTTATACCCTGGCATTTGCCTTACAACAGACGATAAAGCACGGAAAAACCTCAGTCAGGGTAGCCGAAGAGTGCCAGTTGGCACAATGAAAACAGAATATACAGAACAGAACATGCTTAACAATAAGAATATATAAATATAACAATAAAAATACATAATTTACAAAATTAAACAAAAGCATACAAAACATACAATCATATATACAATGATATACAAAAGGAACCAAAAGAACATGAAAGAATGTGATAAATGAAAAAGCCATATAAGCAGCGAACTTCATATGATCTATATATCTTATAATAATATTAGGCACCCTGTTACTACAACCTTCACTACACTTCACCCAACTATACTTAACTCCACTTCACTACACCAGTCGGCACTTCACTCCCTCTCATTTAAACTTCACCCAGCTACACTTCACTACCCTTTCATTTGGCTTAACTCCACTGAAATTTCCTACTGCCCCATTTCACCTCACATCACTACGCTTCACCTCACTTCACTTCACTGCACTTTTAGACTATTTTCGCCACCCTTCTATTCCTTTCATTTCACCCCGTTTATAATTGCTTTCCTAACTCTGTTTCTGAAAATCTTAGGTTTACAAGGGAGAGTCCCTAACGCTTCTGCAGGCAGTTGGTTCCAGTTTTTAATGGTCCTATATACAAAGGAATACTTCCCAATATGAAGAATATTAAAGTGTATTGAGGTTGGTCTGGGAAGCATCCCTTTTGTAAAAATAATATTTGGAATTTTAAGTTACCTTAACATATACCAGTTGGGAGCGGCCCCATGTGCTTTATGGTCAGCTGTTGGACTGGATTAGATGGCTTGTTGCGTGGCAGCCTTTAATTCTTTTCCTTGTGCAGGGTATAAACTGGGCACTGGGACTAGAATGAATATTATGGCTGTGAATTTTCCAATATGTATTTAAGTCATCATCGATTACAGTTTCCTATGTGTGTTGAGTGATGATGTGTGTGATTATTCAGGGTTATATCTTGTTTCCTAGGGTCATGAAATTGTTAGCCTGTAAGAGTACGAAAGATTTGCAATTGAATGATAGCGAGTATTTTTAAAATTTTGTATCAACACTTTTGCAATGTAAAGTACTGCAATTGTGAGTTTAAGGTACAGAGCATGTAAACTGTGAACAGACAGTCAGTTTTTAAATGATGCCTGTTTTCTGACATATTTCGCTGCTCCTAGTGAAGTGTAGTTACAAGTTCAAAACAAATAAAGGGCTGTGTCTATTGCAATGGAAAGGAGATCACCAGGGAACATAAATGTTTATTTATTTGATTCCATTGCTTTTGATTAATTTATGATTTGAATTGTTATTTTTATGTAAACCATGTGGACTGACCATCTTTTATTCTTTTTGTGAGCATGACTGTATTTATTACACATAAAAGCTTATCACTACCAGATGTGTAATTGCTTGATTATCTTTGCTTGCAGCAAGTATTAGATTGTGATAACACCAGCTGCTGCACATTCCATTTTTTATAATGAAGTTTATCCACATTGGGCAGTTTGCCGTTGTGATTTTTTCGGTGCAAAAGTGGCTGTAACACAGATTTGATCATCTGTCCTTCTGTAAATGAATACTAAGTTGTATTTCAGTGAGGGGGTTTTGATCTCTAGTCACTACTTGTATGGCGTTGAAGGATTCATTACTTATATTAGGGGAGTGTGTATTTTTCTAGTAGGAGTGGAAGACCAGAAGCTCGTTTTACTCAGCTACATAGAAGATGCAAGTTTAACGTCTGTGCAACAAATAAGTACAGTTCCAAGAAGAGTAAGAATAAGAGAATGGACACTGGAGTCGTGGATGGTGATTTTGTATGTGGCATTAATGAATACTACAGTACAATTAAATTAGTGACAGAATTGTCACTGTGTAAGAAATTTCTGACAGAGTGGCATTTCAGGGAATATAAGATGTGACACCTTTGCTATCATTTAAAATATTGTTCTTTATACATATGATTACAAACCCTATATAACACTGTATATGTATAGAGCATATGGAACTTTTCTAAACGTTATTTTTAAATATCTTCACAATTTCCTTAACCTTTAAGAACCATGCGTCCTATATATAGGACGAGCGTACCACTACCCTCCAGATGTTGCATTTTATATATATTTTTTTCGACAAATATAAGTACTGAGTATCTTAAACATGCTGCACACTCTCCATTTTTCTCTTCAAAATGCCGTTTATTTCACAATGCTACCTGCTTTGGTTCCTGTATTATTCACATTTTACATACGGGTGTGCTAAAATATAAATGTAAAACTCCGGTGCCAAAAGGTTAAAATACAGTTGTAATATATTAAAATTACATATTGAATATTGTTACTTTTGTATATGTTTACAGTCATTTCCTGTATAATATGTTATGCTGTTCTTGGTTTTTATGTAACTGTTTTCTAATGTCAAGAACAAAACACCCTGTAACAGTATTAGGAGAGAGTTGACATATAATGCTTAGTGCATCAAAATATATGCAGATAGAAGTGAGTCATCCCTGCACATACTGTGACAGTGACTCACATCTGTCAAGAGATATATCGAATTAAGGTACATAACTTTCTGTAAATATTTTTTCTCTGTGAATAGTTACTGTGATAAGGAAAAAAGTCTGTTTGATCCTTGAAATTCTACTTGACCAAGGTGACCACTGTAAATCAGATATTTAGAATGTATATCATGAAATTTTATCAAACTAAGATCAGTTCTTTTTTGAATCAGATACAGACAGCAGAGACTTGACACATTTGTGTTAAAGCAAGTTTAAATAATATCAGTATCTGTGTGAGTTCATTCCCCACCTTTGTGTGAATGTGTGTGTGTGTGCGCATGTGTGTGTGTATGGGGGGAGGGGGGTACAGAGCAAGAAATCCACCTGCTCCAATCATGGCGACTAAGACATAGACCATTTTTGGATTGGTTAACTTCTTGAAGTTTGATATATTTATCAGGCGGCTTTTCTGTGCTGGTTGATTTCGGGCTCCCAAAAATGTTTAGTGTAGTCTTTTGGGTTACAACAGTGCATTGTATAACAGATTGTTACCAGCCTTTCAGAGGGTCCTCTTGCCAATTACCTGCTTGCTGTCTCCATTAATCATGATAAAGTGCGGGGGAAGACAAGCCGTTGGAATTTGTGGTGACAGTTGAAATGCTGTTCTGGTTTCCAGTCAGTACTGCCAAACCAACTGCAGATGCTGACAAAAGTGTCGAGGTCTGTCTGTGTTTTATTAGCTACCCAGGACTTACAGCAGGAGGGATGGTTGATAATCTACACGATCTCTATATTTTATGATTTCAGGGCCCATACAGTGATAAAGCAGTCTATGTGTAGTGAATCAGGAGAAGGAAATTACACCCACCTTTTGTTGTATAATGCAAATAATAAACCAGCTAAAGAGTGTTTTACCAAAAGTGAGGGTACAAAGTAAGAAGTAAAAATTGACAAGTTGCAGAAAGCACAAATACATAAAACAAGGGTTGGACATATTTGCTGCCTGTTTTTCTTGTGCATTGTATGTAACCTACCTTAGTTCGAAGTATGGTCTCACAAGTGCCAACCTTTTGCTTCAGACAGTCCCAAAATCTTTAAGGAACATGACAAAGTTGTCTTGGAATAACAAGAATTTCTTGCCAAATATTCCTTTCAGTTCTTTTACTTATAGCAAGAGAGGGTTGGTCACATACATTTTATCTTCAGTGTGCCCCACACATAGTTAGTGTCACAAAGATTAAATTAAATTGACTGAGTGGTCAGGCCACAATCTTTTACTTACCGCATATTCACCTGAAAATTCAGCTATCACATTTACAAAATTATCGGCACTGTGGGCTTTAGCACTGTCCTGCATGAATTCCGTGGAATGTTGGTTTGTGTTCTGAATCAGTTAATGAAAGGTCAGAATCTTTCATAACGTGGAATTTATTGTCCTGTCAGCAAGAATTAACTCTCTTATTCATTGAGCACTAATTGCATACCACGCTCTGATCATCAAATTGTGCAAAGCCACTTCATGAACAACATGATAATTTTTCTGAGGACCATTTTCTGTTATTTTGAATGTTTAAATACCCACTTAATGAAACCGTGCTTAGTCAAAATAAAACAAACTGTGGGGCACAAACACCATTATTCCTTTGAAGTCTAACATTTATGGAGATGATTTATAAAATTTCAGTTTATACCTGACAGGGAATACAAACTCCATGCCCATCAGGAAGCCTACTTGGTTGATGCTGTAAGGTAAATAAGGTGTATGTATTGTGAGATTCATACAAGGCCTATAAATTCACTGTTGCAAAATGAAGAATTTCTTAATTTTACAACAGGTGGTGTATGTAGTTGCCACCAGGCTTTAAACCTTTAAAACACACAATCGTGAAACCACCTACAATAGAACCCTATGTACTTCTGTGGTTTTTAGGATCATAACTTCAGCCATTTTGTTGTGATGTGCACTGTACTTCTTTCTTTCAAGATATGAGACATGACAACTCTTGTGGGCTTGCTTGTTACCAAGCATCAAACCATAAAGGATGCCTGTAAACTTATTTTAGACATCCCTTTGTGACACTTAGAAAGAAGGTAATATATAAGCCACCAATTACAGCATACTTTATAATTTTTATAATTCCAAGCATACAGCATGTTTCACCTGCAAAGTACAATCATCAGGCATCGGCAATAAAAATACTTTTAGAGAAAATTATGTGTCTAAAAATGATATTTGTATTGACAACGAGGTATCATTCAGTTAAATAGGAAGTTTCAAGTTTTTATGAAGTTTTTAAATATCTTGACATAATTTAACCAAAACATCTGCAACATACACAAGCTGTGGGAGTTTTCCTTTTATTGGTCTGCCTTTTTGAAGTTTTCTTTGTTCTGTCACTGATCTGGTTTCATGAAACGCGGCTGCTCTTCTATTCTAATGTATTCTTTTGGGAGGCATTGCACATACAGAACATTTTCTATGAAACTGATATTTCCGTTGTGACTTGTGCATTAAGAACATTCTGTATGTAAACTTATTATTTACTTAGTGCTGTATTTCATGTTATTTCACAACACAGTACATTCTTGTTGGAAGCATACAGGAAGTCACTGTTCTAAGAATGACTGCACTGATCTGACAAGTCAGTATGGTATTTATGGTTGGTTTTCCATGTGGAAGCCAGCCACAATACAAAGCCATTGGTCTCATGATTAAACTGCAAATGTGATGGTAGGCACTATTAAAGTACTTTATTATGTCTAGGCATACAAATTGGGCTATTTTACTTCAGGATTGTGTGTAGTGGGCCAAATACTTTCAAAAAACATAAGTCTAAAACCCATTTTTTTGACCATGTGCAAACTTTTTTTATGTATCTAGAAAACCTGAGAGCATGAGTGTCATTCCTTGCCCTTGTGAAGTGACCAAAAGACTGGCTTTAAATGCGGAACACATCATAATTGTGTGAAGAAACATTCTGTCACCAGAAAAGGCAAAACTCCCCATTTTCATAGAGAAAACTTGCATTTCATAGAGCAATAATTATGATGTATGCCATGTGCATGCTCTTTGTTGTATAAATAAAGAATTGACCTAGTTTGTTTCAGTCATGGTACAGTTATGTCATTAGAAGGCACCTTTTATTTCTAATGGAAACCAGTTACTGGTACAGCATTTCATTCAGTGTTTTGGTTTCAAACTGCAGTTTCTGAATGAATAGAGTGTATACAGTATAGACACGTGCATATTAAAGTTGCTTCTTTTGGGTGTGCACATATGACAACTTGGTAATGGATGAAGGAGATTTTGATGAAGCTTTATACATATATTTTATGAGAAGATTATTTTAACCAGTTGTATTTGAATTTACATTTAATGACCACCTGGTCTTCACAGACCAAAATGAAGTTTTACGTGTGTCTCTAAATATCAAAGCGAAAGTGTTTTAAAAAAGGTTAGAGAAAAATATATGCAATATATACTGCCCATAAGTCTTTCAGCTTTCTAGATGAGGGAAAGAGAAGTAAGCTAACGTTCTGTTGTTATGCTGTGCGTTCATTTGTCTGTTTAATTTTATGTTTACAGTAGATGTTTGATGTTACTGATTAAACGGTAAATGTTAAAACTGTCCAAATATCGGTATGAATTTAATGGCATCGAAAGCCTGTGGTTTCCTCCATTTTAACTGAAGGGAGTTAAAAATAATTTTAAAACGCTCATGCTCACACAATTACAAAGGAACAAATTCAAACTTCGTGAAGGGTAAACATTCTTGATCGCATCACGTCATAGACAAAGAAATCCAGTCCAAAACTACTTATATAAATTTTAATTAACGTTGCGAAAGGCACCACAGGACACGCTTTTTCACTATTACGTGCACTGCACTTTGCTGGGAAGTCCTTAACAGCGCGATTTCTATCATACGCCAGGTTGCTACCCATAAAAGAGGGATTTCAGTGTCCATCAATTTTAATGCGTCGAACTGTTTGTCGGTATAATAGAATTCTCGTATCGCTTTTGTATACTGTAAGCATGCTGCATGCATGTTCTGAAAGATTACAGTGACTCCCCGACTTTTGTAAGTTCGGCTTGACGTAAATTTTCGTTGGCCGGTGTAAAGTTAAAAAAAAATCGTCGTAACGTATTTTGCACCCCGTAGGAAATAACCGGAGAACCCGATTAGGACGGCAAAAATACGTAGACGGCGTTGTCTTAATCTTTTTATTGTACACTTTGAAGCACGCTTTTGTAATTTTTCCTACGCGTGAGATAAAATTATTGAATTGAATTTAGGAAAAAATCCCACTTACGTTAAATTCTATTTGCGTAAAGTTCCGCGGAACGCAACCCTGTCGTAAGATGGGGAGTGACTATACTTTTTTAGAGGCCTGCGAGTGGAGGGTAATGTTAAATGTAATGTTAAAGATTTTATTGTATTTTATCATTACCGCTGTATGAACGTCAAATCTCGCATTATGTATGCCTTGTATGCGGACTGGAATTCCATTACAAGTTTTAGCACCAGCGTACTCCACATAGCATACAATCTGTACGTTTCATTTCTGTAATTTGTACAAGCAACGAAGGAAGAATCGCGAAAAGTTAAGTACAATTACTTTCATATGTGACGTGATATTACACATCTTTTTCAATATTCCTTAGTTTCTGAACGCTTACAAACACGTTGAAGGTTGGTGACAGTATTCCGTGATTACTAGACGAATTCCTGAATGTACAACATGGCAGTCATTTGTTTGAAGCTCGGGGTAAATCGTGGTTTGTCGGCAAGGTTCCGTAAGTTAGCCACGCCCAGCAATGCCTGTAGTAGATGATGCTGAGTGTTGATGGTGGAATGTTCTGCGTAATATGAGTGTTCGTCATATTGTTTGAAAGATAAAATCGGTATCTACCACTGATTTAATGAAACCCGAATTTGATACCGCCTAAAAATTGGTTGTAGTGCAAGTGTCTGCAGTCTTTACGTTGTGAATAGTGTGACCGACAACACCGGAGTACATATACTGTATCTCCCCAACACCAGGGCATCGAGTGCTGGGAAGGAGTGTTATTATCAAAGGTAAAAAGTGACAATGTGACGTTTCTTTCCATAATTTTGTCACGCTGAGTGAATCGTACATATTCAGAGATATGTGTCACGGCCACCTTTACTTTCTGTGTTAAACCGTGTAAGCCTTGTTTCAAGTGTGCCAAATGTCTCGTGAGATGCCTAATCAGCTACAGGTATCAGCGGGCGTTCCCAATTCATTAATTGTCAGTCATTGACACTCTTTCTTGATTTTTGGTTAGAAGCTGTGCTGCTGAGTTGGGTACAGGTAATGAAATATTATTATGTATGTTACACGTTCCGAAATATTTCAGTGCCCATTTCTTCGGAAACCATTGGTAGTTTTTTTTTTTTAAATTAAGTAATAAAAGTGATATGTAAAAGTTTACGGAGGGCTGTGTGCTGTGTGCTGTAGCTCAGGCGGGTAGTCACCAGCTTGTTTCCATGGAAGCCTGGTTAGTGACAGCTTTCTGTGTGGTCAGAGTGCACGGAGACAGGTTCTCAGAGCGTTTTTTTTTTAACGTTGTCAGTCATAGTTCCACACTTGCGCCGTATTCGGTTGTCAGTTATGTGGGGGTGGTAATTAGAGGCTGCGCTTATTTAGAGACTTAATTTCATCCTTCCTCAAGAATGAGAAATAGTTTCGGGAGAAACTTTAAATATAATTTGACAGCAAAACCTGTGTCAGCATCGTAGTGTAACACATGAATTTGTGCAGGGTGATGTTCAAGGAGAAACACATATTTGCTTTCATATTTAAGACTGGAATTAGGTATTTGGCATTTTAAAGTGCTGCCCTGGAATGTTTGTTGCATATTTTCTCCAGACAGCAATGGTGCTGGTATTCCGCTGTAGAAATTGGAAGATAATTTTATAACAATTTATCCCTGTTGTGATCACATACTTGATTTACTGCCTACCAGTGCTTTTTAAACACTTTTTTTATATATACTTGTTATCTCTGTACTATATATTTTTGTAAATAATTTTTGTGTACTTTTTACTGATAATTTTTTAATTTATTCCTGTGATGTACTTTATAAAGGAAGAGATCCTTTTCCTGACTATAGTCATATGTTTTATTGAATGGTTCTTAAAAGAGATGGCCTGAGGATGGCATGTGTTCAGCCATAACTTGTCACCTAATTGTCTTATATATGGTGAGTATGACTGTACATTGGGAAATATATATATTTAATGGAATGATATTTTTTAAAGCAGTTTGAAAGTATAAACAGAAAAGTTTTGAACACTTATGTGGAAGTATGCTATGGTGGATGAAACCAAATCATGATGTTTTATCCTTCATGTAGTAGAATTGAGCCACATTTATTATAGTTATTCTGTTTGACACTGCAAGTTCATTATCACACTCAGTATGCCACTGGATTCATTACTGAAGATTGCAGGTTAAATATTTTGTGTCATATATAGTCAGTGTAACTAACTCCATTTTAGTTGTGTGTGTATATCTCCAATCATTTATTGCCTGTAAAGTGCTATGTGTTCATTTCTATTGATTGCAGTTGATGTTTGATAAATACTGTGTATCAGTTGTTTGTAGGAAGCTTACCATTAAAAGTAATACAGAAATGAATTTCTTGGTGGTGGAGTGGGTAATGACCTTCTCAATGCAAAATCCTACATCAGTGGGCCTTTAAAGATACAAACTTGGAAGATCGTATTTGTGTTAATTTGTAACAACGTGGTGACAGTGCAGACTGTTCCTGTTTAGTGTTCCACAATTTTGAATTACTGTGGCTAGGAACATTATGTTAGGGATGTTGAAGAATGTAGATGCAAATAGACAGGTATATTTTTAGCAGTATGGGTGTTTGTGGTAAGTTTTTGATATGTGTTGACAGCAACTTTTGGTAGGTCACTTCTTTTAATTTACCCATCATTTAACCCTTAGGCAACTAATGTCATATATATATATATATATATATATATATGGAACACCCATTCTTGATGTTTCTAGATCACACACAACGACTCAGCACAGACGGTAGGACTCCTCTGGACGAGTGATCAGCTCGTCGCAGAGACCTCTACCTGACAACACACGACACTCACAACAGACAAATATCCATGCC
>Ga0268261_10004068_pt1 | contig 10891 bp, 11 predicted proteins | sample TergutNc150P1_FD_190353 | JGI IMG/M metagenome (GOLD analysis project Ga0268261, IMG submission 190353) | Nasutitermes corniger P1 segment gut microbial community from laboratory colony in Florida, USA - Nc150 P1 (SPAdes) (version 2) | ecosystem: Host-associated > Arthropoda: Insects >...
GTATATGTCTTAGGCTAGACTTATACATGTCACACGGTAATAAAATACAACCGGTACGCGTAGAAAATGATATGCATAACGTGTGACATGTATAAGTCTAGCCTAAGACATATACATGATCCGGTACTTCTACCGTTAAAGGTAGAAGTTTTTATTTGTAAGAACACAGACAAGATCAATTACGTAGCATTACGATCAAAAGAATCAACATTATTACAAACATCAGATAGACGAGCAAAGAAAAGGCAAAAAAGATACCGCCACACATGTACAGAATATACCGATAATTAAGATGTCACTCATTCAGGAGACTAACCCATTCTCATTTATTTTAGCAGACTGCCTCACTTTCACAAAGAAACAATTATTTAAACACTTGGGTCATAAGAAGAGGCTCTTTCCTGTTTTCGTGACATGGCAGCACCGTGATATGCTTCGCTGTTCCCTTTTTCCCTACAGGCACCTGCTACGCAAAACAGCTGACACTCCTGTTACACAGCCTGTAGTTGTCTTGGCATGCCACGTGACGTCACAGCGATGCGAGGGGAACTGGTGACGTGGTGGGAGATGATGGAAATTGGGTACTGTGCGCGGCCACGTTATTTGGTAACAACCCTAGAGTTGAGGCAGAAGAAAAGGTTGAGCATCAAACATGTAACACAACATAGCATAACCAGATGGCAGCGCTCTGTTGGTTGAGACTGGCGCTTTGTTTATTGTAATAACACGGACAAGTGGCTGTTACTAAAGACGTACACTTGGTGTGTGTTTCAGGCGTGCATCTGCATCGTCTGGCTCGCTGTGCTACGCCCTCTGCGCACTGTGCCGCAGTGTGACCACTACGGCACCTGCAGGACCAGCTACCCATTTCTACCAGCCCCACCCGGCAGGGTGCCATCCTGCGCCAAGCCTGGTTATACGTTTTGCGAGAAGATCGATCATTATCCAACGTGAGTGCCGAACGGTAAAGTTATGAACCACATCACGACATGTATAAGGAGAGGAGGTATAAATCCATGCATTCTTAACCTTGACATTACACGCAGGCACGTGATCAGTTTCACGCCCCAACCCTTTTACAACAGGTTAGGTTAGGTTAGGTTAGGTTAGGTTAGGTTAGGTTAGGTTAGGTTAGGCACGCACTGAGCAGCAAGCTGCGTGCGCCCCGCAGTTTGTCTAGACGGGGTGGGGATGAGAGAAATCTCCACCACTCTCGGGAACCGGACCCCGATTCTCAGATCATGGTCTGTTAAATGGCAGAGAGAGGAACGTGAGGACAGCTGGAGAGCTGAACAACATCCAGAGTATGAATGGAGAAGGAACCTAAAGGAGGATCTTGGTCTTCCCCAGTCCCTACCTTTAAAGAATAAATACGGTCGTCATTTAATCTTAAGATTTACGCAAAGTTTAATTAAAAATCAAGTAGCTAAAACAATGAGTGTCAAACAATGAGTGTCAAACGGGAGTTTTGAATTGGCAAGAGGTGCAAGAACAAGTTGTGTTCGGAGACAGTAGCTGGCACTGCGCACTGCTGGTTGTGTGGCGGGACAGTCCGACAGGCAGTTAGGCTTCCTACCAGTCTAGACGACGGCGTATCTTAACGCAGAATATGTAGTAGAGGATTCGTGGAATGACCGCTGAACTTCCGTTCAGCGTGGCTTGTCAGTCCACCTGCTATCAAAAACGTAAGAACTGCATACAGACCCACATTACCTCGCCTTATGTATGGGTGTGACACTTGGTCTCTAGCATAGACCGTTGTGCTGAAGGGAGTAAGTGTCAGGAGGGTGGAGAAAACGCGTAATGAGGAGCTGCATGGTTTGTATTGCTTACTGAATGTTGTAGGGTGGTCGAATGTAGGAGGATGAGGTGGACATACATATGGTTTATTTCAGTCGAAAAGCCTGGAGGAAAGGGACCATTTTAAAGACCTAGACCTAGATAGACAATATCCAAATGTCTGTTAAGAGTTATGTGTAAGAATGTGGAATGTATTTATCTGGAGGGCTTGCAGCACTTGCTTGCCTACAGACTGCAGAGTGGCTAGTTACGGTACAGCTGTCGCCATTCATGCCATGAAGACACAACGTGTGGGAGTTGAGGAATAGTTCCATTCATTTTTAGCCTTGGAAGCTGCAGGCGAGTGCTCAGATTCACGCTCCGATCGCTTTAACTCGGGGAAGGAGCCTTCGGTATCCCTTGATAGGAGGCTGGGTGAGCACCGGAGCCGGTCTGGACGCTTTGGAGAAACGTCTGTTGCCGGGAATCGAACCACAGTTCATCGGACGTCCAGCTGTTCCTAGTCAGTACACCAACTGAGCCGTCGCTGACAACATCGCACGCTTCCAGCAACATGCCTCACATCACCACATCGCGCCAATTCAGCAGTACGACGCCGCATGTTTCGGACAGACAGCACGTGTTCAGAACATACAATGTTTCTAGGAAGCGGAGTCCTGCTTGAGAAGCTAACAGTTCCACAGCTAGTCAAGAAATTTCCTGCATTTATGGAACTCGAAGGTGCATCGCCGTGTCCACAACAGCCAGATGAACCTAGTCCACGCCTTCTTCTCCACTGTAATATTATCGTCCCATCTATGCCTAAGTCTTCGAAATGCTGTCTTTCCTTCAGCCTTCTTTCCCAAACAAAATCCGCAGACATTTCCCCCCTCCTCACACTGCTGCATGTCCCGGTCATCTGTCTCCTTAATTTCGTCGTCCCAACGACATCAGTTCTGGTTGTACAGATCTGCACTAGAATGAAGAAAATCGTTACGTTCGAAAGAGGAAAACCAAGCTGGGATTTGGAGAAGTTATATGCTAAACGACAGCAGGTGCAAGATACTCCAGAAGTTATATGCTGAACAATAGAAGGCGCAAGATTACCCAGAAGTTATATGCTGAACGACCGAAGGTGCAAGATACTCCAGAAGTTATATGCTGAACAATAGAAGGCGCAAGATTACCCAGAAGTTATATGCTGAACGACCGAAGGTGCAAGATTCTCCAGAAGTTATATGTTGAACACCAGAAGGCGCAAGATAACGCAGATGTTATATGCTTAACGACAGAAGGTGCAAGATACTCCAGTAGTTATATGCTGAACGACAGAAGGTGCAGGATACTCCAGAAGTTATATGCTGAACGACAGAAGATGCAAGATACTCCAGAATTTATATGCTGAACAACCGAAGGTGAAAGATACTGCAGAAGGTATATGCTGAACGACAGAAGGTGCAAGATACTCCAGAATTTATATGCTGAACAACCAAAGGTGCAAGATACTTCACAAGGTATATGCTGAACGACAGAAGGTGCAAGATACTCCAGAAGGTATATGCTGAACGACAGAAGGTGCAAGATACTCCAGAAGGTATATGCTGAACGACAGAAGGTGCAAGATACTCCAGAAGGTGTATGCTGAACGACAGAAGGTACAAGATACTCCAGAAGGTATATGCTGAACGACAGAAGGTGCAAGATACTCCAGAAGGTGTATGCTGAACGACAGAAGGTACAGGATACTCCAGAAGGTATATGCTGAACGACAGAAGGTGAAAGATACTCCAGAAGGTATATGCTGAACGACAGAAGGTGAAAGATACTCCAGAAGGTGTATGCTGAACGACAGAAGGTACAAGATACTCCAGAAGGTATATGCTAAACGACAGAAGGTACAAGATACTCCAGAAGGTATATGCTGAACGACAGAAGGTGCAAGATACTCCAGAAGGTGTCTGCTGAACGACAGAAGGTGCAAGACGCTCCAGAAGGTATATGCTGAACGACAGAAGGTGCAAGATACTCCAGAAGGTGTCTGCTGAACGACAGAAGGTGCAAGATGCTCCAGAAGGTATATGCTGAACGACAGAAGGTGCAAGATACTCCAGAAGGTGTATGCTGAATGACAGAAGGTGCAAGATACTCCATAAGGAAAAATCGGTGCAGTAGAATGTGAAAGTATGAATGTGGACGTACAGTGGATCAGTATCAAGAAATGTGTGTGAGGTACTTTGAGTGATTTGCTTGGGAAAGTCGACAGGAAATCAAGAAAGCCATGGATTACACAGGAAATCAATAAAATAGAGGAATTAAGGAGGCGGAAGAAAGTCAACAACTTTAAAGGAAGGAAGAACTACAGAAGTCTAAGGGACGAACTGAAAAGAGCTACAGAGGAGGCCAAAAATGAATATACTGACGGGATGTGTGACGGGATCGTGGCCTTTCAAAGAACAGAACGTCATGACTTAATGTACGTATATGAAGACGAAGGAACTGGGTGGGAAAGAACACCGTGGGATGCAGAACATTGGCATCGACACCTCTGAAGGGAATACAATAGCAGATCAGAGACAAGTAATGAAACTTAGGGAGAATTATTTTACGGAGCTGTACGATCGATCAAATGGACTAGAACACCTGAAAGTCGAACCCAAGAGGAAGTAGATGCAGACGAGAGAGGTCCTTGCACTTTACACAGTGAAGTGGAGAAATGAGAAGGCTACAAGAGGTGATGTACATGTGACTAGCCTCAGGCTAATGACAACGGATCAACACGATATAATATGAAACTGGAGAGTGGCCCAAGGATTTCATTGAAGATACAAAAGCTACAAAATGCAGCGACCTTCGCACTGTGCATGCGGCACGGGTGGTGGCGAGGATGCTTAGAAAAAGGATTGAAAAGAAAAATGAGGGTGTACTTGGAGAAGATCATTTTGAATTTAGAAGAGGAAAAGGAACTGGGGATGCAATATGGATGCTGAGAATAATACCAGAACGAACTTTGGACATAGACGGGGAAGTGTGTGCGTGCTTCATAGACTGACAGAACGCATATGGCCGAATTAATTCGGATCCTAAGGAAAACTGGCATTGACTGGCGTGGAAGCTGATTTATCAACAAACTGTTCTTGGTTCAAAGTGCTACAGTGCGACTGGACAGTGTGAAGATTAGGAGTTAGAGCAGGTGCTGTTTGTCACCGATTCTATCCAAATTTCACAGCTAGTGCCTTACTAAAGATCTTGAAGGGTTCAGAGACTTCGAAATAGGACAAGAAAAATGCACAATGATACATGCAGATGATCTTTTGCTGCTGGCTAAGGAAGAAACGGCATTGCAGGGTGCGACTGACAGACTAACTGAAAATGGGGGATGTTCTGGAATGGATCTGAAGGGGGGAAAGTAAAGTTTGATAATCCCAACACAAACGTCCACAATACAGTTTATGACAGGTCAAAAACAACGGGAGAAAGTGAAATATTTTAACTATTTGGGTTACGCGATGCAAGATGTACACGTGGAATGTAACCCAGAACTGTCAATGCAAAAGCAGCATTCAACAAGAAGAAGATTCTTGTCAACTGCCAATTTGGTTGAAATGTAAGGGAAATGTAAATGAAATGCTATGTTTGGAGCATAGCTTTGTGTGATGACGACACTTTGACACTTCTGGAAGTACGTCAGAAATACCTTGGAGGTTTTGAAATGTGCTGGACCGATCATGTGGGAAACGAAGAGGTATACGTACATACAATCAAAGAGAAAAGGAATATCCTGCATACAGTAAAAATAAGGCTAACTCTATTGGTCACGTTTTGTGTACAAACTGCCTTCTAAAATATGTTATAGAAGGAAAAATTAAAAGGAAGGATAGAAGTGGCAGGAAAACAAAGAAGAAGCGGTAAGCAGCTACTAGACGACCTTACGGAAACGACAGAATACTGGAAACTGGAAGCTGAAGCACTAGATCACACTCTGTGGAGAACTCGCTTTGGAAGCGGCTGCGGCCTTGTCGCCAGACAGACTACGAAAGGATTTACTAATATCACGAGAGAAGTACAAATCACGAAGCGCCTCAGCGTACAGTTGTCTACATCCTCGTGTCACTTCCTCCCTCTTGGACCCAAATATCTTGTTCAGCGCCTAATTTTGAAACACCCTCAGCCTCTGGTCTTCCTTCAGTGAGGTTAGACCAAGTTCCAAACCCACACAAAACAGTCTACGTTTGTATCCCGTCAGAAGTGTACTTCCCACGTTTCGGTACCGCCAGCACGTGTTCACGTCACGTACCACGTGGCACAGCTATACGCTGCCTTCTGCTAATCTTGTTAATTTCCACGGCTCCAGTGACCGGGCAGACTTTTACCCACCCGGCACTGTTCCTCGCCCAGCCTCCTATCCAATCGTCTTTTCCTTAGGTACAAAGCGGCCGAGGCGTGAAGCTGACAACTCACCTCCGTTTAACGGCGAGGCTAAAATGGGTGGAGCCACTTCCCGACATCAAATCTCGGAAGGGTCAACACTTAATGCCAGCTTGCTGCGTGACCCAGATTGGCGGGTCAGTGTCTCCGTGTGAGAGTGTGAGAGTGTGTGAGTGTTATCAGCTTTCATCTCGTGAAAACTGCGATCTGCTTTCGCCTTTGCATTCCACACGGAACCAAGGTCGGTCGGCCACCGCGACCCGGGTAGGTGGCACCACCGTCGGTTGCCGTTGTGGGTTTAGTCTGTGGAGAGCGGCAATGGGACGACCCATATCGGCGAATGGTGCGATAATTGATGTGTGGCAAACTGGAAGGGCTCGGACGGAGCGGTCGTGACGTGAAGCAAGTATCATTCCGCGAATCCACAAATATTAGGCACTAGCGCCAAATTTATTTGGCACGGCTACCTGTGCACCCCTGGGCTGAGCCACTGTCAGCGTCGTATAATCAGCCACGAGCAAAGAACACGTATAAGCCGCCAGGCAGCTGACTGAAGAACGGTGACGTTGACGGACGGTCCATGACGCTGTAAGGCAGCTGAACTGATACTGCAATTGTGCGCTGGAGAGAGAGAGAGAGAGAGAGAGAGAGAGAGAGAGAGAGAGAGAGAGAGAGAGAGAGGGGGCGTGTAACACGTGGTTATTTCTGTGACAGGCGGCTTGTAGACCACAGCGCGTCGGAGTGAGGTGTTTTGTACTCGACGCCTCACGTTCGTGTAACTTTCTATCCAGTGCCCGCCAATATCCGACAGAGCACGGCTTTGTGCGCTTCGCCCTCTTGTCCTCCTGATCAGACTAGTAATCCGACGAAGATGAGTGTGGAGCATCGGTGGAATGATGCTGACAGGGGAAAACTGAAGAAATGGGAGAGAAACCTGTCACATTGCCACTGTGTCCACCACGTATCTCACATGGACTCGCCCGGGATCGAAACCTGGACTCTCCCGGGAGAGGCCGGCAACTGACACGGCCTTGAAGAGCACACTTCGTCTAAATAACGTCTGGAACTTCAGCTCCTGCATCAGAGAGTTCGCAGCACTTCTCTGTGTCGGAGAGTAACCGGATAGTTGTGTGGGGAAACAGTTGTTGGATGTCAGAGATTTTCTTTTCTCCCAGTGCCCAGGCCGGCTACAGGGCCTTCCGAGCCAAATATTAAATGGATATCAGGGGCTCTGTCCTAGGGGGTAAAGCAGGTTCAAAATGCATGGAAGTGTACCTCCACCCCTCCATTTGCTCTCATGGTGATCTTAAGTTTCCTGCACATCGTCAATAGCTTGTGAGCTGTTGAGGACTGAAACGTGCTGGCTGGAACATCGCTGCCTAACAAAAGCTAAGCAACACTGTATTTGATGGCTGCTCACCAGTCTGCCACTGCGGACTATCCTAACCCACATAAATCACGTCCAGTCGTAAGATGTACTTTAATGTTATCCTACCCTCTACAGCGACGTCCTCCAAGAGCTATCTTTCCTTCAGGTTTTCTGAACACGTCTGTACCTGCATTTCTAATGTGGACCCTGCGTGCTAGATGTCCAGTGTCATAGTCCTAATATCCGGTAAGTAGAGTAACAGTAAGTTGTCTGTCCCCTGCACGCCATGAAGACGTATTGGGGGCCTATATTTACGTATAGCTGCAGTGGTTCTTAATCTAGAGGGACGTGCTCAGCTTCAAGTCCCGGCCGTCTTACCCCCGATATCGGCCCAACAGCCAGTTTGAACGTTTTGGAAAAGAGATAAATCACTTGCCCCTTGCAGGGATTCGAACCCCGCTTCATCCAGCCCGTAGCGTGGCCGGAGTGAAGAGAGACGCAGCGGCCGTGTATGTGCTTTAGCGTTCTGTGTTTGTGTTGTTGTCATAAGACATACAAACAGCAGGCGCGAGTGTGTAAATGTGTGAGCATTCCAACTAATTCAGTCATTTGCACATGAATCTGACAGTTGTGTACCCCGCCGTAGGCTGTCAAGGACACTGAAGACTAACCACATAACAATAGACGGACGGACTCAAATTAGGGGCGTCGGTGGCCTTTGTTAACAAGTGACAAACATCTTTGTTCTGACATCATTTACCCGTGACGCCATGGCCGTCATGACGCGTCCTTACGAACCTGTCTGACCGTCAACTTAATATGAAGGTCGAACCCACTACTTCGGTGTTGCGTCTGCGGGGTTTTACGGGCAAACGTACTGTGACGTCATAGGTTCTGCTATGATGTGCCGTGGTGACCTTGGGGGAGTACTTCCTGATGTTTCGAGGAATCGTAGTGCCTCCATCTTCAGGGTCAAGCAGTACAAAAGAATCCTTCTGGAACCGCTTGCCATATCGCTGCATCCCAGAATGTAACGCCTAACGACAGGATGCGATCAATTCGTTATTCGACATAACCTAACATTCCAATGTGTTTTGATGATTGGTTGACCGTGCATCGTAGTATAACATTGGTTGATTTCCAACTTCATGCACAAATTCTTATTTATTTATATATAATACATTTATTAAAATCCTCTACATGTTTCGAGCATTACCCTGCTCATCTTCAGGAGGTCTACGTCGCAATTGTATATATGCAGCCTCTGGTACCGTCACTGTCTGCAGGTGACTGTCTTGTGCACCGGTTGAGAAAGAACTCAATAAAAGTTCTTTCTCAACCACCTGCACACAGTGACGATACCAGAGGCTGCATATATACAATTGCGACGTAGACCTCCTGAAGATGAGCAGGGTAATGCTCGAAACACGTGGAGGATTTTAATAAATGTATTATATATAAATAAATAAGAATTTTGTGCATCAAGTTGGAAATCAACCAATGTTATTCCAATGTGTGTAGCCTGCAATACTGACAGCATCGTTAAACAAGTCAGCACATAAGATACAGCAGACGTACGACACATTGCTGGTGTCTTCGTAATATTACAGCTCCCTGACGATGGCCACAGTCTGTAGCCGAAACATGTGGCGGCGCAGAAACTAAGCACACATCAGTCTGATACAAACTGCTGTGTGTCTGTCTGTCTGTCTGTCTAATGTCACATTTATTTGCACTCAAACACTTCCGGTGTTCGGCGCGCGCTGAGTCGAGCGACCCCAGAAAGAAAGATTCCGCGTCTGTTCTAGGAAAGAGGACGCTTTAAATTCTGCCATGTTGCTTGGTCTTTAAAAGCCGCCAAGTCTGTATTTGGCACTGAACACACGCAGCAGCTGCCGGTCGCTAACAAAGTCAACATATTCTACAGCTGGTATGAGACCCACAGTACGCTGCTGCTGATCACTATCCTGAGCCAGATTAATCCAGTCCGCGCTCCCACTTCAGTGTCATCCTACCACCTAGAGCTACGTCTTCAAAGTGGTAACTTTCGTTCAATTGTTCGGGCCGAAAGACGTTAAGACACATGCCTTTCTCGCAATTGCGTGCGTGCAACATGAGTGGCCCATCTCATCTTCCTTGATTTGCTCATCCTATTTAGTACGAAATGTTAAATCGTACCAATTGCTGCAGTGCAGACAGCTTCGCTGCACGTACCCACAAACAATTAAGCAAAGAAACTAAAACCTGTCCTGGGCTTAATTGAGCACCATGCCATGAAGGCGTATGGGGGAGTGGAGGTACAGCTCCACTCAGTGATAACCTCGGTACGAGATGGCGGTGAGTGGTTGGCTTCACTCCCGGGCTGCTTCCAGAGTCCAGTTTGTTCCCAGACCCTATTGCCCAGTCAGGATCTGCAGCACAGACCCTCTGCAGCCTGTCCCGGTCACCAGTAACAGCCAGCGGTTCTGTGTTGCAGGCACCTGATCCGCTACCTGATCGAGAGGTGGGGCTACGACTACAGCACGTTGCTGAGCGACGAGTCGCGCGACGACTTCAACTACAGGTAAGGTTCAGTCCGTCAGTTCAACGTTAAGGTGGACCTAAGTAATGGGATCCTGGTTTGTCTTACAGACTGACAGTTAAAACTATTCCATTGTGATACTGCTTCATTTTGTGGTGTTCAGGGCTCTGTCGTCCTGAAGATGGATGCTGTATGTTCTTCCGAAACACTTCCCACCTATCAGACAATTTGGTGCCACAACCCAAGTTCCCGCCAATGTAAAACCCCAGTGTGCACACTTGCTGTTTCTTTCATCACAGGACACCTGTCACGTACGGACCAGCGCCTCATCCAGGCTACTCATATGGGCCCCCAAAGGTGCCACCACTCTCATACTATCCAGGAGTGCAGTTTGTTGGGAATGTCAGTAGTGGCGGATACCCCGACAGACGCTACAAGCTGCCCCCACAGTTCCTGGGTGCAGACCCGTACCTGTACACGACGCTGCTTCAGCCGGCAACACAGTACAACCCTGATGACTGGTGGGAGAGGCAAGCAACTCACAATACAGCGGCAGGTCGTAAATGGGAACGCCGCACTGTACTGGCTGTAACTGTAACTGCTGTTGGAGCCAGCCTGATATTAGTCAGACATACTGCAACACAAGTGTAATGTGACGGTCTGGTCAGACCGGTCATTAACCCTTAGGCGACTAATGTCATATATATATATGGAGCACCCATTCTTGATGTTTCTAGATCACACACAACGACGCAGCACAGTCGGTAGGACTCCTCTGGACGAGTGATCAGCTCGTC
>Ga0268261_10004069_pt1 | contig 10890 bp, 3 predicted proteins | sample TergutNc150P1_FD_190353 | JGI IMG/M metagenome (GOLD analysis project Ga0268261, IMG submission 190353) | Nasutitermes corniger P1 segment gut microbial community from laboratory colony in Florida, USA - Nc150 P1 (SPAdes) (version 2) | ecosystem: Host-associated > Arthropoda: Insects > Digestive...
GTTAATGATTTAACCCTTATCCTGCTAATGTGGAGAAAATGGTGAGCTAATAATGCCAGCAAATAGCAGATGGGATTTAATTTGGCGTTTAAAGGGTTAAATGACTGTTTTCCATCAACACTGTTCTTTCATCAAGTATTGACAGGAATCAATGAACACAACACTCCTTGTGCGGAACCAGGGGCTACTGTGTCTCCCGTTAATCACAGTGGCAAGTTAAGCTTGCAGCTTTTGTAATGATGTAGCTGAGCAGTACTGTTACTCCAATTTACAATTTTCAACAAATGTGGCTAACATACACAGCAGTGTATCTTAAAGAACATAAGTCACACAGAGGAACTGATCTTGGTTTCCATGTATTCAGTTAAAGTATTGTTCTTTCAGTTGATTTTCAAACTCAGTACAATTTTAATGAAGATTACAGAAATATTGTCCAGGTCTCCATAACATAACCATGAAAACTTCCAAACCTATCTGTATACTATAATCCATGAGACAGCGGTGCTTTGGCCCTTTTCTCAGATATATTTAATGGACAAATTGACCATATGCAGTCAACACTGGAAATGCTGTTAATCTTTACCTACTAATTTTAGAGCACCTTCTTCCAACTTGTCCAGCATATTATGGTAGTCAGGGCCAGGTAAAGCTAAAGTTCACCTCAGAACAGGCCATGAAGTCCCATGCAGGAAGCAGAGGTATAGCTCTACTCTTTCTTTATCCTCAGTGCTAAATGAGGTTGGGTGGTCAACATTACCCCATGGCTGCTTTACGCCCAGGAAGGAGATGTTACCTATTGTTCAGGCGGTTGTGTAGGCTCCACTGTCTGTCTGGATGGGTACGGAATATCTCACCCCCAACAGGATTCGATCCCCAGACTGTCCAGCCTGTAGCGAGGTTGGCCAGGTATCCACTGGATATGCCTAGCCTCTAAACCTGTGTTTCTCTAAAGGTACAGTTCGTAATGCTTTTATTTTCCAGGTTTTTACATAATTTTGGATGCTGTGATCGTACAACCTTGGATTTATTTGTGGGAAATAACGGAGGAATTGTTACTGTGAATCCACATAAAACTTTCCTGTACAGTTTTCTTTTTAAATAGTTCCTTGAGTTCTTTACATTCAGTACTGTTCTAAACAACATATAAACCTGAATAAAAGAGTAACCATTGTGCTATTTCAGTTTTGTTTACAAGTCAATTACAATTGCACAGCCAGTGTTGGTTTGTGTTCCTGTTTGTACACATCATGTTGTAACCTTCACACTTGCAACTAATGTGGAATTTTTAGCAGACTGAACATTACATGAACTGTGCATCAGTTCTGATTTAATGTGTAACAGTTTTAGATTGAAAATATACATACATACATACATACATCATGTATTTCACAGACCCAAAATTTACTCATAGTGACAGTAAAATGTGGAATAAGGCCTAGATTGAAAATATACATATATACATCATGTATTTCACAGACCCAAAATTTACTCATAGTGACAGTAAAATGTGGAATAAGGCCTACAAATACATAAAAAATACAAAATATGCAATACAGAGTATTATAAGTATTTTGCATACATTTTTCAAATGATTATCAGTCATTTCTGAACAGAATAAAGGCATGTGTATATTCAAATACTTTCTCAATGCTGATTGAAATTGAATGTTTCCATTCTAGTGAGTGTGCATGATAAACTGTCGAATATTTTGATCCTAGATAGTATGTGCTTTTTTGAAAGCTGGAGCAGCTGGAAACTTGTCTATGAACATGGTATTCCCTCCTCAAATTGGTACTATGTATAGCTGAATTTGTTTGAAATTTTCCTTGCTTATATTGGAGTTCATTCATGAAAATATGTATTCACATGGAAGAGGTAGAATCTATAATCTCTCAAACAGACCTCTACATGCATTTCTAGGTTTTATACCTACCATAATTCTAACAATATCTTTCACTGTAAGACGAATTTCACCAAAAAATGGAATCTACAATATTTAATTACAGAGTAAATATAGGCAAAATGTTTTTGATCTATATGACTCTTCCAATTCATGTGGTTAGAATCTGTAAACTTACGTGTACAATTCTGTGAACAAACCACACTTATTCAATCTAAGACATCACAAGTTTAATTAAGTTGTTACCCTTACATTTATGCTAAATGTTTCGGCCTGTATTTAGGCCATCCTCAGGCATGTCAACACAAAAACCATACAAATGATGATACATTTTGACCGTGAAATTACAATGCTAGTGTCATCTATGAATGTTATTGGTTCTGTTAAGGTATTCTTGGAGGAAGGCCGTTAATTACATTATGAAAACTGTTCCTAGAATTGACCCATGGGGTACTCCATGCTTTATTATTCCTCAATCTGAGAAAGAATTTTGACCATCATTAAATCATTTTCTTTCTACTTTTTGCTTCCTATGAAGATCTGGACCAATATGCAGCTGTCCCTTAAATGTCATAAAAATGCAATATAGCTAGTGAGATTTCAGATTTACACAATCAAATGCCTTAACTAAATCACAGAAAATTCCTCTGGCATGCAGTTTTTGGTCAAGAGATGTGAATACACTGTTAATGTATACACAGCATATTTAGTCAGTATCCCTCCTCCTGAAGGCAAACTGTAGAGGGACCAAATGTGTTTGTGTGTGTGTAAATTTTGGCTTAACCTTTTGTGCATACCCTTTTCAATAGGTGTACAAAAAAAGAGTTCATAGTGAAACAGACATACAATTTGTCATGCAATGTTTGTCTCCTTTTTGATATGCTGGTTCACTATGGAGATTTCAGATGGTCAGAGAGAATGCACATGTTTAGTGAGTCACTACCAACATACCTCAGTTCTTGACTAATTTTGGACATGCGAGTTTTAAAAATTTTATACTTGTTATTTCACCATAACCTGATGAGATTTCTAATTTGGAGGAATTTATTATGTATTTTACCTATCAGTTGTTGGAACAATTTTAAGCCCTGGGAAATATCAAGGAAAAAATTCTTCTGAAAGTAATATATTTCTTGCCCCACATCATGTAAATTTAAATTTTCAGTCACTACTATAAAGAAATTATTGAAGACATTACCCATGTTTTTTGGATCCTTTTTTCTTTTACTGGTTATAAGTTGGAAGGGCATATATGTTGAATGCACTTTATCTCTTTCTTTCTCTCTGTACTTTAAGCCTACTGTAATGCTGCCTTTTGTCTTATTATATAACTTTATTCAGGATTTTGTAACACTTCATACAAACAGATTTAGGTTAGCAAGGCATTTTTTTTTCATTACACCATGTTTTACTTTGTTCACACACCATTTTTTAGTACCTTCCACTATACCTGGCAGCATAAAGAACATGTCTTTTAACACACAGAGCTCCAAACAACAGTAGAAAACTGAAGGTATCATGGTCATAGAAATGACATATTCCAAAAGAAATGTCCACACTTATTGATACACCACATTTGGTAACAAAAACTAAATTTAAAAAACTCACTCATAGGAATGCAGGAAATTGCCTTCCAACCAGTATGTCCAAAATTCAGGAAATCTGTTGTATATTTTTTGGCCATTCTAAAATAGCATGGAATGTGATAAAAGTAAAGAAATAAATACAAGTATCTTGCATAGCTTTTACTAGCATCTGGATACAGTCTGATATGAGTGCAGCGTTAGGTGCTGAAATACCACATAGTAGCAGAAGTGTGCCCAGTAAACCTGGAGATGATTTCAGTTGTGGTTTAGACAGATGTAGCCACAGAATATCAGTCACCTCCACAACACACAAAGGTGCCACCAAGGACTGAAACAGAGAGTATGCTATATTAAGGACATCTAAGAAGATAATGACCAGGAAGGGACTGCACACCTTGGACCATCTTCGGGCTGCCTGACAAGGTTTAAAAGGTTAGAGTAGTTGTACACATATTATCCTGCCATGGACTGTTCCATGGCACTAGTTATGTTCTTTAACGCCAACTTATCTTAACTTTTATAAAGAATTAAAGAAAGGTAACCACGCATCGTTTACTTTCTTTTTGATACAATACATATATTGGGAGTGCAACTTCTCTGGGAAATTAGACACCTTCCAATTCCAGAATTAATAAATTTACATGTTTAACCTTTCAAATAAATATATTACAAAAACATGAAAATAACATGCATTCCTGCAATGATGGGCAGTGTGCATTATCTGTAGTGAAGTGCAGGTTCGGTGAATTCACAGCGAATCAACTGTTGTTCCAGTCAATAATTTACAACTGACAACAAAATTTAGGAAACTATATTGTGTATGTTACTACCACCTGATACAAACATTAAGCAAAAACAGAAAAAAAATTCATATTCTATACATATAAAAAATTTTAACATATAGTACTTTACCCTTTAAGTGAATTAAAACTCACACAAACATCCATAAAAAGCATCAGTAAATTAATAATAACTGCACTTTTACGATCATGTACACCATGGGTCTCCAGACATTTCATGGCAAAGGGACACACCCCTTGTTGCGGGCTGGTTCATGGTCTGCACATGGGAAAACAACAATTAGTAGTATACCAAACTGCCTAAATTACTGTAAAATTTTTTATGGTCTATACACAACTTAGAAATGTGGCTGCAGGCCACGTAATAAACCCTGATGGGTCCCATGCAATGCACGGACCGCAGGTAGGAGACCCATGATGTACACACACACCCCTGCACAATTCAATAACTCCCATTTGGATATTACCTTAGTTTGGGGGTGGGGAGTACAAGTGCCCTCATCATCAATTGGACAGCCATTTTGGTGGGCCCATATGCTCCTCTCAAAGTCATGAGTCATACAAAAGTATAAAAGTTAGGAGCCAGACAAAAGCTAGTCCCACTTCCACCAGGTAAGTGACTTTGTAAAGCTAACAAACTGCACTTAGAAAAAAATACAAATTAAGAAACCCTAATGATGAGTGTTCACCATGCAAATAAGAGTGAAAAATGGTTACCTGTCATATATAATGCGATCCACAAGTTTTAGGACTGATGTTTTTTTTATAATTAACAGAACTCGAGCGATCTATCGGCCAAACCACTAAGTACTATCAACCAACATCTGTTCACAGATCGAGTTTCATTTGTTTATCTTCAACAGGGTACAAGTTATAATTTGTCTTGTAAAGTCAGTGCAAGTATTTGCCAATTTTGACCCCCCCCCCAGTACTCTCCAGATTTATCTCCACCAGACTATTTTCTGTTCCCCAAGTTGAAAATGAAGTTAAAAGGACTCCACTTTGCAGATGTTGCTGAGATCCAAGCAGTCGTAAGCAATGCATTAAAGAAGGTCCAAAAGGAGGAATTTTCAGCAGCTTTTCAGAAACTGTACAACCATGCAAGAACCTGTATATATGACAACGGAGCTTATTTTGAATAAAAAAGAAAAAGGTACGTGTCTTCCGCATGTGGCTTCAATTTCTAAAAAATAAGTCCTAAAACTTTTAGATCACACTGTGTAGACAAAGATTAAAGCTCTTAAGTGAACTGTACAGCCATGGAATAATAAAGTAAATTTTCAGAAGCTTTGTAGTCACTTGTAACAAACCCCTCAAAATGGCAAAGCAATGCCCAAACATTCTGGTTAAGAATGTACTTTAATTTACAAAACACTTGTTATAGATGCATCAGTTGTACCATATTTAATTAAACAATATATAATTATGACTGAGAACAGTCAAAAAACCAGCTATGAAAATAATGTAGATACCTATATATTTGTGATTTAGTTCTGATACACTTTGGGCTTCCTTTCATAGAATAATTTTGAATATGCATTTTTATTAGGTCAGTAACTGCATTACCTTTACGACTCTGAAATTTGACGGTAATCCAATTTCCACATACTAAATAAAAGGTTTTTATATAAACTAGATCATCACTTCACTTCACAACAAAAACTACAATTCTGTCACGCATCGTAAAATGTGTGTAGGGGTGTATATATAACACACTTGTCTGCGACCCGACAATTATATCCACCCTGACCTCCTTAACCAATTAAAATTGTCAACACATGATACGTCCAATAAATATGCACTTTTCCACCTTCATGTTTAAATCAATCACATGCTGTTCGACTCAGGCATAGTAACATACGCGTAACTTACCTCACCGAACATAAAACCGTAGTCAACAGTAAGCATAATCCGGACGAAAACTGCAAGGCAAATTAAATGCAATCTGGCAGCATAAAAAAAATGTAAACTGCTTGGAGTACGTATAGGTGTATCCTGATGATGTGATAATTCACTAGTCGTGCTAGATGCATTCCACTGTTCTGGTTCTAGAAGAGACTGTCTTTCCAAAAAGTTGCTCTTAGCTTGAAACGCCGAATTACAGCAACCACTACGAAATTCGGTAGCAGATCTGGCTAATTGAACTGGACCATTTGTCGTCTGTCGCGAGAATGTATGATTCTGGGTACCCAATGAACCCTCTTCATTACCAAACGTCACTGCAAAATAAGGCAATTTTATTGAGCATGGTCTATACACAAAAAACGAAGTGTTCAAGGCTGGCGTATTCAAATTGACAACATGCTAAACACAGCATACTCTTAACACACTTCACCGTTACCCTTCGTTATTATATCGCTCCTTCCAGCAATTTTTTGTAATCTATGCTCCGAATTTTCCAAAATACGTCGCCGTCGAGCTTCCCTTCTACTCACACCATCATTCGCCATGTCCGCCTGTTATGAGTGAAACGCACAGACTATAACTGACATGTCATCTGTTAAACGCAACCATGGATCTTAGTTGAACGCAGCTATTAAAATGAGCACGGATTAGTGGTAACTTACAGTTTTTTGTCACGCAGACACTGTTCATTATTTAAACGTTTCCAAAAAAATAATCAACACGCGAAAAAGGTTTATTTGCTCATTCCAGATATTCAAGCTCTTCGTTTTATAAGTCATATAATTTTATTTATACCAAGTGAATAAAAGTTTATGACCAGATGAGACCAATCCGCATTTGTGATCATCACCAAACCAGTTACGAAATCAGCAACACGTGCAAAACTAGTATTTTCGTCAAGCTACATGCGTGAAACACAACTTCCGGGAAAATTTCGTTTACCGTAGTATTAGTACTTCTTTAATATTCCAACTCATGCACACACTATTTATATTTTAAAAAGCACTAAAATTCACATTAAAAACACTTAAAAATTTGCCCCTCCACGTTTCGGTCCAATTTTTAAGAGAATCTTCAGGGGGCTCATGGACAATACTTTGTCGAGTTGCTAAGTTGAGATCTGTTGATATACGTTCGTTGTAGAATTGTGCGGTATGCGGCCGTATGTCATTACAGTCTGTCTGTGTATGTGTCTGGTGTTCCTTACTGAGTGAAACCTTGTCATGGAGTGTTTTGCAGGAGCGTGGGAGGTAAACCTGAAACCAAATGGTCCACAACTCCACGCATTTTCCTGCGTTGAGTTTAATCGTCCATGCACCGCAGTCTAATAAACACTGAGAGAGAGTTGCTAGTGAAGTGGCAAATGGAAAGAAGAGTCAATGTGTGAGACACGATTTCGGTTCAGTAGCAATCAAGCGGCAGGCTACAGACATTGTACGTATGCGGAGAAGTAGTGTTGCGTGAACATACAATTGCGCGTGTGTCAGGAAATTCATATCTGTACCGCCACAAATACAATTTTAAGAGTGAAATTTTTGTCGTATTTCTGAAACAGTTCCGTTCTAGATTCCTATACCAGAATTTAAAATTATCCACGTTCCGTGCAGTTAATAAGTCCTATTCCAGAGTCTTTAAGCGGCCGTATTGTTACGTACAGTGGCAACGCCGTAAAATTGTTTGGAGAATACTTGTCAAAGTAACAGCATAATGGACAATAAAGTGCGCAAACATTTATGGATTTGATTTCTGCTCAATTAATCTTGAACATGGATAAGAACACAAATCATCGAGTAAGCGGATAGTAGCGCGTAGAGATGAATTTTACGAGTTCCTTGGACAGAGAAGAGAAAAAACCTTTCAGTCTTGGAAGACGTGAAACCCAGAAGATCACTTGAAGCTTCAATCCTCCGATTAAAGTTACGTTATTTTGGTCACGCCATGAGGAAAAAGGTCACTGGAACAGAATATTATGCTTGGACATGTTGCAGGACACGGGATGCAGGGAAAACCACGGATGCGATAGATTGACAGCATTAAGGAAGCAACCAGCCTACGACTGGAAGACCTAAAAAAAGCAGTACAAGATAGGAAAAAATGGCGTACGCTGGTGGAAGAAAAGACTCGGAATAGGGTACGCACAAATGTGAAGTGAATTCAGGAGAAGGCAATGGTAAACCACTCCTGTACAGCTAAACTTGCATAGAAAATCCTCCGTAGAATCACCAGGAGTCTTAAGCAGACGCGTCTAACTGGCGCGTCAATGGAACACCACCCCACCGGTGAATGCCCAGTGACCTCTGGTGAGTGTTGTTTGACGTGTATAGGCGATGATTGTCGGGATCGATTTCGTCGTGCAGTTGAATTGTTTCTAGTCGCAAAAAAACATATATGCTGCCAGGTACAAGAGCGGCGGAAGCTGAAAGGATATAATATTCAGTTTGAAGTTGTGAATGATAAAGCGGCGTACTGTTCTTGGTGTTTGGTTGACTGCAGTTGGATGAGGTAATGGACTAGAAAAGCATGGAGGCGTCATAACCCTAGTTAAGTAAAATTAATAATCAAGTGTGTAATTCAGCTCCCATGGCCAATAAATCATCATGACTACGACTGGAGGGATTGTTGATGTGAACGATACTATGTAACTTATACAATCACTTGACAGGGAATTTCAGGGTGAGATTTCTTATGGTTTGTATCGAGTGATCAGATGATGAAGGTTGATTAATGGACAGTTTGTTAATCCCAAAGCATATCTGTTGAAATATTTTTCGAACCCTATCGAAGATTGAACTCGAAATCGTGTGTCTAATTTGTTAACAGTTTTTTTATGGTAACTTGCTTTTGAGGGTTAAGTTCAGAACACGGTCGTTACGAACGCTGGTAATTTAATTGTTAAGTTCCCTCTAGAACAGGCCATGAAGGCCCCGACGGGGAGTAGAGGTATAACTGTGTTGTTTCTTAAACGTCGGTGCTAGATGGAGGTGGGTGATCAACGCCACGCCCTGGCCCCTTTACCCCCGGAAAAGAGACCTAGTACCCACTGTACAGGAGGCAGTGTGGGCCCCAGAGCCAGTCTGGGCAGGTGCGGAAAATCTTGCCTTCACTAGGATTTTATTGTCAGACCGTCCAGACCTTAGTGACTCACTGTGCCGATTGTGCTCTCCTGGTGCACATTACAAACTGTAGCTGCCATTATTGCTATATGCTGTTTGTCTTCTCTAGACCACTGCACTAAGAAATTTGTGAACAGTGATTTCCTTCTGCAGTATTCTGGTGATAAAAACTCATACCAATGTTGCTATAAACCCCTATACCAAGTTGAAACCTGACTGACTGGAATACATTTAAATGGTAACTTTATGATTCCCGAGAATGTAAGTTATCAATATTTTGTTTCCTATACAAATGTCTATTTTTTGGAATTTATTTGACGTTGAGGGCTCTTAGATGAAAATTGAACTTTAACTGTAGGAATCACTAAATTCATAAAAAGAAAAGGTTACTAAACATTCCAAAATACATATTTTATTCTAGACAGGTTAATACGTACTGAAACATGTTAGATTTAATGTGTCTGTTTATACCTTATGTGTTTGTGTGATCAAATGGATGGTTGTTTGGAGCTCCTGTTTTTGTGTGATTTTGCTATCTCCATGATTTGTCATTAATGTCTTTTGATCACAACACTTAATTAACACAAGGATGATGTGACTGCACAGAAGTACAGCACAATAACACAAACCAACTTTATTACTGCTTGTATGGAGAGTAATAGTTCCATAATGAATTGATGGCTGAGGAATGTGATGTCTGACCTCATCATACTGATAAAGGAGTGAAGAATGAACAGTACTCTGTTCTTCTCAGAGCTTGTGAACATTTTTGCAGTAACAATACAGTAGGTGAGCATTGTGGCTGAATTGGCACTGTATGTGCAGCAGAATATTATCTGGCTATGTCTGATTATTTTTATGTTTAAAAAACTAACCCTTTACCATAATACTAATATGAGGTCTTTTTAGTATCTCTGTTTAAGTTTGTGTGGACACCCAGACTGGTTGTCGAACAGATTATTCCAAGAAAACGTGGATGAATTATTATATATGATTCTAGAATATTTGTGCTTTGGTTCCTGCATGGGTGGTTGTCTTTTTTTCCTTTCTGCTTGTGTGTTGCCAGTAGTGTTGTGTTGTTTAAATTATGTGGATCAGCCACAGTGGCTCACTGGTGTAACAGGACTGTAAAAAAAAATTTGGATTTTAAAAAAGTTAACGTTTTCCCTACCAGTGTTTTAATTCCTCGAGTCAGAATAGATTAACATAAATGGCAATATTTTGTGTGTTTTGAGTACATTTTTTGTTTTGTTATACCATCATATTTTTAAAGGCATGCCTTGTTATCTGTTCTGTTAGACAAATATCCAGACTGTGTTGTAAGTTCCAGAGAACGGTAATCTTAATTACCAATAATATTTTGTTACTAGTTGAATATAAATCCTTTCACATTGAATTTCTGTGGGCTGGGTAGCGTTGTCAGTATAGTGACTGGCTACGGGCTGGACGGTCCGGCGATCGAATCCCAGTGGGGGGCGAGATTTTCTGCACCTGTCCAGACCGGCCCTGGGGCCCACCCAGCCTCCTGTACAATGGGTACCGGGTCTTTCCCGGGGCTAAAGAGCGGCCGGGGCGTGACGCTGACC